>Ga0315291_10012759_pt1 | contig 10195 bp, 9 predicted proteins | sample YL17G12_20_MG_FD_203070 | JGI IMG/M metagenome (GOLD analysis project Ga0315291, IMG submission 203070) | Sediment microbial communities from Yellowstone Lake, YNP, Wyoming, USA - YL17G12_20 | ecosystem: Environmental > Aquatic > Freshwater > Lake > Sediment | place: USA: Wyoming | collected...
CGGATAGTCCAGCCCCGCCGAGATGCTGTGGGTTTCCAGCACCTGGCCCCACTTGTCCTGCAGGAGGTAGGAGAGGGAGCCGTGGAGAACGCCCGGGCGCCCTCGCCCCAGGCTGGCGGCGTGGCGACCGCCCTCCAGGCCGTCGCCGGCGGCCTCCACCCCGATGAAGCGCACGTCGGCATCGGCATAGAAGGGATGGAACAGCCCCATAGCGTTGGAGCCGCCGCCCACGCAGGCCACAGCGAAATCGGGCAGGCGGCCGGCCGCTGCCAGCATCTGCTCGCGTGCCTCCCGGCCGATGACCGACTGCCAGTCGCGCACCATCATCGGGTAGGGATGCGGGCCCACGGTGCTGCCCAGGAGGTAGTGCGTATTGCCGACGTTGGTCACCCAATCGCGGATGGCCTCGTTGATGGCGTCCTTGAGGGTGCGGCTGCCGCTGGCCACCGAGATGACCCGCGCCCCCAGGAGCTTCATGCGGAAGACGTTGAGGGCCTGGCGGGCGATGTCCTCCTCGCCCATGTAGACCACGCACTCCAGGCCGAGGATGGCGCAGACGGTGGCAGCGGCCACGCCATGCTGGCCAGCGCCCGTCTCGGCGACCACGCGCGGCTTGCCCATGCGCTTGGCCAGCAGCCCCTGGCCGAGGGCGTTGTTGATCTTGTGGGAGCCGGTGTGGGCCAGGTCCTCCCGCTTGAGGTAGATGCGGGCGCCGCCCAGACGCTCGCTCAGGTTCTGAGCGAAGTAGAGGGGCGTGGGCCGACCGGCGTAATCGCGCAGGAGCGACGCCAGTTCCCGCTGGAAGAGCTCGTCCTGCTGAGCCTGCTCGTAGGCCTTCGCCAACTCGGCCAGGGCGGTCATCAGGGTCTCCGGCACGAACTGGCCGCCGAAGGGCCCGAAGTGGCCGCTGGAATCAGGGAGAGCCTCTTGCCGCTTCATGGCGAGTCTGCCTCCTTGGCCGCCGCGACGAACGCCCGAATCTTGGCCGGATCCTTCAGCCCGTCCGTCTCCACGCCACTGGACACGTCCACCGCCCACGACCGCACCAGGCGCACGGCCTCGCCCACGCTCTCCGGCGTCAGGCCGCCGGCGAGGATGATCGGACGTTTGGCCGCCACGCCCCGCGCCACCTGCCAGTCGAAGGTCCGACCGCTGCCACCCAGGATGCCATCCACGTCGCTGTCCAGCAGGCAGAGGGCGGCCGTGCCCGGCCGCATCGTCGTCAGGACGCTGCGCACCGACGCTGACGCTCTCACCCGTATAGCCTTGATCACCGGCCGAGCTATCGCCAGGCACGTCCCCCAGGCCTCGTGTCCGCTGAGCTGCACCAGGTCGAGCCCGCAGCTCTCAGCGATCGAGTCTATGGTCGCGGGCTCGGCGTCGGCGAAGACGCCCACCAGCAGCGGCCGCTTGCGCCACAGCAGGTTCTCGATGCTGCGCGCCCACTGGCGGAACCAGCGCGCATCGGACGCCGCCTCGACCGGCGGTGGCTCGGCAGTCGCTTGCGCAGAGCCCAGGGCGCGCGCAATGGCCTGCGCCTGCTCGACCGTCACCTCCCGCCGACTGGGAGCAAAGACAACGCCGATGAAATCGGCGCCGGCGTCCGCCGCCGCGACGGCGTGGCGGGGTTCACGGATGCCACAGACCTTGACCAGGCTCATGCTCTCAACAATTCCCCGATCTTGGCCGCCGGATCGTCCGCCGTGACCAGCGCCTCGCCGATGAGCACAGCGTTCACCCCCAGCGCCCGCAGCCGCTGCACGTCGGCGCGAGTGTGGATGCCGCTCTCGGCCACGACAACCCTGTCCCGCGGGATGAGCGGACGCAGGCGCTCGCTCACCGCCAGGTCCACCTCGAACGTCCGCAGGTCGCGGTTGTTGATCCCGATCACCTCGGCGTCGGCAGCCAGGGCACGCTCCAGCTCCTCCTCGTCGTGCACCTCCACCAGGCACTCCATGTCCAGCGTTCGAGCCAGCGCCAGCAGCTCGGCCAGCAGCTCTCGGTCGAGGATGGCGGCGATCAGAAGCGCAGCGTCGGCACCGTAGACCCGCGCCTCGAACAGGTGGTAGGCGTCGAACAGGAAGTCCTTGCGCAGAACGGGCGGGCGAGGGCCGCCGCGGCCATCGAGGACTGCCCGAACAGCCTCCAGGTCGCTCAGGCTGCCCCGGAAGTGCCGCTTCTCGGTCAGCACCGATATCGCCGCCGCGCCGCTGCTGACGTAGGTGCGGGTCAGGGCCTGCGCGTCGAGGTCGGCGCGCAGGATGCCGCGCGAGGGCGATGCCCGCTTGACCTCGGCGATGAGGCCCAGCGAAGGGCCCCGCAGCGCCTCGGCGAGGGAGCGCGTTGGCGGCGCCGCTTGAGCCAGCCGCGTGCGCAGGATGCCCAGCGGCTCGTCCAGACGACGGCGCTCAAGCTGCCGGCGCTTGGCGGCCACGATGCGGTCGAGGATGGCGGGAAGCTCCTTAGCCAAAGCTGGCCGTCACCTCGATGAACCGGTCGAGCTTCTCCCTGGCGGCGCCGCTATCGATCGCCTGGGCGGCCAGGCCAACGCCCTCGGCCAGGGTGGCGACCTTGTCGGCAGCCACCAGGGCCGCCGCCGAGTTCAGCAGGACGATGTCCCGCAGGGGCCCCCGCTCGCCGCCAAAGACGGCGCGTATGGCGGCAGCGTTCTCCTGGGGCGAGCCGCCCTTCACCGCCTGACCGCTAGCCGGGCGCAAACCCACCTCCTCCGGCGTCACCCGGTAGGAGCGAATGTCGCCCTCCTTGAGCTCATAGACCAGGGTGGAGCCGCCCAGGGTCATCTCGTCCAGGCCGTCCTCGCCGTGCACCACCAGGGCGTGGCGACAGCCGAGGCGCCCGAGCACCTGGGTCATCTTCTCACCGATGGCAGCGTCGGCCACACCCAGCACCTGGGCCTTGGCCCCCGCCGGGTTGGTCAGCGGGCCCAGGATGTTGAACACGCTGCGCACGCCGATCTCCCGCCGCGGGCCAGCGGCGAAGCGCATCGCCGGATGGAAGGCGGGGGCGAACATGAAGCCAACGCCCACCTCGCGCAGGCAGTGGGCCACCCCTTCCGGTGGCAGGTCGATCCTGGCCCCCAGGGCCTCCAGGACGTCGGCCGAGCCGCACTGGCTGGTCATCGCCCGATTGCCATGCTTGGCCACGATGGCGCCCGCGCCGGCGGCCACGAAGGCGGCGGCGGTCGATACGTTGAACGTGCCCATGCCGTCGCCGCCGGTGCCGCAGGTGTCGAGCAGGGATGCCCCCTCGAAGGGCACCCGCAGGGCCTTGGCTCGCATCACCCGCGCCATGCCGGTGATCTCCTCCACCGTCTCGCCCTTGAGGCGCAGGGCCACCAGGAAGGCCGCCAGTTGGGCGGGGGTGGCCTCCCCCGACATGATCTCCTTCATGACGGCCGCCGCCTCCTCCTCGCTAAGGGAGCGGCCCTGATTGACGATTGCATCGATGGCTTCGCGGATCATTTTGGTGGCTCCGTCGTGTCCAGTCTTAGCAGTCGAGCGGCGTTCTCGCCCATGATCATGTTGGTCTCGGCCTCGGTCGGCCGCAGCTTCCGCACGTAGGGCGCATACAGCGATGGCCTCACCGCCGGGAAGTCCGTCCCAAACAATACGCGGCGAACGCCCATACCGAGGAATGCAAAGATGACCTGCTGGCGCAGCATGTCCGGCAGGGCCGGCACACCCAGGGCCGACACGTCCACGTAGACATTGGGCCGCCGCGCCAGGACGCTGGCGAGCTCCAGGAACCAGGGGAAGCCGCAGTGAGCGGCGATGATCGTCAGGTCGGGATAGAGCATGGCCACCTCGTCCAAGGGCACCGGGCTGCCGTATTTCAAAGGGCAGCTGGGGCTGGTGAAGCCGGTGTGAATGAGGATGGGCACGTCCAGCTCGATGCACTTCTTGTAGATGGGGAAACAGCGTTCGTCCAGGAGGTCCATATAGCCGAACTCGCCGCAGCCCTTGAAGCCCAGCTCCTTGACGCAGCGCTCCAGCTCTTCCACGGCCTTCTTGCCCTCGACGGGGTTGACGCCCGCAAAGGCGGCCAGACGGCCGGGATGCTCTCGGACGATGGCGGCGATGTCATCGTTGGTGTTGAGGAAGCCGGAGTTGGGCGGATGCCCCTGGATGACCGTCATCTGGATGTCGCCCTCATCCATCTCCGAGAGGAGGAGCTCGACCGGATAGTCCTCGCCCAGCGACAGGCCGCTCATCGACTCGAAGAAGGCCAGAGCGACTGGATTCGCCGGGTCGATGTGCTTGCCGCTGGTCAGATGGGCGTGAACGTCGATGGTAATCATGATGTGCCTCCTCGCTAGGTCATCCCCAAGAAGTTCCGCAGCACGTCCTTGCCCACCGCCGTCATGATCGACTCCGGGTGGAACTGCACCCCCTCCACCGCCAGTTCCTTGTGACGCACGCCCATTATAACGCCCTGGTCGGTCCAGGCCGTGACCTCCAGGCAGTCGGGCAGGCCCTCCCGCTGGATGGCCAGCGAGTGGTAGCGGATGCCCTCGAACGGATTGGGCAGGCCCGCGAGCACGCCCCGGCCATCGTGGTGGATGAGCGACATCTTGCCGTGCATGATCTCGCCGGCACCGGCCACCGTCCCCCCGAAGGCCTCGCCCATGCACTGGTGGCCCAAGCAGACGCCCAGCATGGGCAGCTTGCCCGCGAAGTGGCGCACCACCTCCACGCTGATGCCCGCCTCCTTGGGCGTGCACGGCCCCGGCGATATGACGATGCGCTCGGGGCGCATGGCCTCGATGTCGGCGATGGTGGCCTTGTCGTTGCGCACCACCCGCACCTCAGCTCCCAGCTCGCACAGGTACTGGTAGAGGTTGTAGGTAAAGCTGTCGTAGTTATCGATGAGCAAGAGCATGGTTCAGTACCCCAGGCTGCCGCGCGGCACGCCCGCCTCCGCCGTCTCCGCCTGGCTGATGGCCGCCAGCACCGCCTTGGCCTTGTTCACGCACTCCTGATGCTCTCGCTCGGGCACGCTGTCGTAGACGATGCCGCCGCCGGCCTGAACGTGGGCCACCCCTTCCTTCACCACCAGCGTGCGGATGGTGATGGCGGTGTCCAGGTTGCCCGAGAAGCTGAAGTAGCCCACAGCGCCAGCGTAGGGCCCCCGCCGGTCGGCCTCCAGCTCAGCAATGATCTCCATTGCCCGGATCTTGGGCGCCCCCGAGACGGTTCCAGCGGGGAAGCAGGCGCGCAGGGCATCATAGTGGCTCATCTCGCGCCGCAGGCGACCGCTCACGTGGGAGATCAGGTGCATGACGTGGGAGTAGCGCTCCACCTCCATGAGTTGGCTGACCTGCACCGTCCCCGGCTGGCTCACGCGGCCGATGTCGTTGCGCCCCAGGTCAAGGAGCATGATGTGCTCCGCCGTCTCCTTCTCGTCGCTCCGCAGGTCCTCCTCCAGCACCCTGTCCTCCTCCGGATCGCGACCTCGCGGCCGCGTGCCGGCGATGGGGTGGGTGGAGACGACGCCGTCCTCCACCCGCACCAGCATCTCCGGCGAGGCGCCGACGATGTGACAGTCGGCCGTCTGGAGGTAGTACATGTAGGGCGAAGGGTTTATCGCCCGCAGAGCGCGATAGATGCTGAGGGGATGGGCGCTAGTGGGGCGAGAGAAGCGCTGGGAGAGCACCACCTGGATGATGTCGCCGGCGATGATGTACTGACGGCAGCGCTCCACCTTGTGCAGGTACTCCTCCAGGCCGATGTTAGAGCGCACGGCCTGGTCGCCAGGGCTGGGCAAGGCCTCCACGGGGTAGGCCACGCTCGGCAGGGGCTGGGCCAGCCGCCCCACCAGCTCGTCGATGCGCCACACCGCCTGGCGGTAGGCGGCGTCGATGTCGCCGTCCAGGCGGGCGTGGGCGACCACCTTGATGGTGTGCTTCAGGTGATCGAACACCAGCATCGTATCGACGAACATGAAGATGGCCTCCGGCAGGTTCAGCACCTCGTTCTCCCCGATGGTCACCCGCGGCTCGAAGTGGCGTATCGCCTCGTAGGCCAGATAGCCGACGGCGCCGCCGGTGAAGCGAGGCAGCCCCTCCACGGGCGCCAGGCGGAAGCGTCCCAGCTCCTCCTCGATGGCCCGTAGGGGATCGGAGCCCTGACGGAGGTCGGCATACGGCCCCAGGCGCAGCACCCGATAGGGCTCCGTGCCGATGAAGCTGTAGCGGGCCAGGCGCTCGCCTCCCTCCACGCTCTCCAGCAGGAAGGAGTGGTCGCCCTGGGCCACCTTCAGGTAGGCCGACACCGGCGTCTCCAGGTCGCCCGTCACCTCGCGATAGATAGGCGCGAGGTTTGCCTGGCCAGCCAGCTTCTTGACCTCGGCTAGGCTTGGGTAATACATCCCTCTATGCGATCCTTTGGCCACCCCACCGCAATGTCCCCCCTTTCTCGCGATTCGTTCACCGCTGGTGGTGAGCCTTCCACCCTTGCGGGATGATGATCACTGACCAGATAGCTCGCCGCAAGGCAGGGCTGAAGCCCTGCAGCTACGACTCTAGCTGCCCTCTACTTCGTAGCTGCAGACCTTTAGGTCTGCCTGAAGAGGGCAACCTGTGCTGTCGCACTATTCTGTCGATGACCATGGCCCCTCGGAATGACCGCGAAAACCCTCCCCGCTAATCTCGAATCAGTTGCCTCTCCCTTACACCTTGGGCACGTGGGTCATGGCCTCGCGCACCTTCTCCGCCGGGTAGGCGTAGTCCTCCAGCTTGCCCGCCAGGAAAGCCTCGTAGGCCGCCAGGTCCAGCAGGCCGTGGCCGCTGTGGTTGAATAGGATCACCCGCTTCTCGCCGGCCTCGCGGGCGGCCAGAGCCTCGTCGATGGCACAGCGGATGGCGTGAGAGGTCTCGGGCGCCGAAACGATGCCCTCGGTCTGGGCGAACTGGATGGCGGCAGCAAAGGCCTTGGTCTGATGATAGGCCTTGGCCTCCATCACACCCTCGTGGCAGAGCTGGCTGATGATCGGCGCCATGCCGTGATAGCGCAGGCCGCCGGCGTGGATCCCAGGCGGGATGAAAGTGTGGCCCAGGGTGTGCATCTTCAGCAGAGGCGTATGCTCGGCGATGTCGCCGAAGTCGTAGACGTACTCGCCGCGGGTGATGCTCGGACACGACTCGGGCTCCACAGCGATGAAGCGGGTCTTGCTGCGGCCGGCCAGCTTGTCCTTCATGAAAGGCAGGGCCAGGCCGGCGTAGTTGGAGCCGCCGCCGACGCAGCCGATGATCACGTCGGGGTACTCGCCCGCCATCTCCATCTGCTTCATCGCTTCCTGTCCCACCACCGTCTGGTGGAGGAGGACATGGTTGAGAACGCTGCCCAGCGAGTACTTAGTGTCATCGCGGCCGACAGCATCCTCCACCGCCTCGCTGATGGCCACGCCCAAGGCCCCCGGCGAATCCGGGTCCTGCGCCAGCACGTTCCGGCCGGCCTGCGTGTCGCGGCTAGGGCTGGGCACAACCTTAGCGCCCCAGGTCTCAATGAGAATGCGACGGTAGGGCTTCTGCTCGTAGCTCACCTTCACCATGTACACCTTCAGCTCCAGCCCGAAGAAGGCGCAGCCCATAGCCAGGGCACTACCCCACTGGCCGGCCCCCGTCTCGGTGGTGAGGCAACGCACCCCCTCCTGCTTGTTGTAGTAGGCCTGGGCCACCGCCGTGTTCGGCTTATGGGAGCCAGCGGGGCTCACACCCTCCCACTTGTAGTAGATGTGAGCGGGGGTATCGAGGGCCCGCTCCAGCCGATGAGCCCGCTGCAGGGGGCTGGGCCGCCACAGCCGGTAGACGTCCAGCACCTCCTCCGGGATGTCGATGTAGCGCTCCGTGCTCACCTCCTGCTGGATGAGGGCCATGGGGAAGATGGGCGCCAGCGCCTCCGGCCCGACGGGCTCGTGCGTGGCGGGGTGTATGGGCGGCGGCGGCGGCCAGGGTAGGTCGGGCAGGATGTTGTACCACTGCCGGGGGATATCGCTCTCGCTCAGGATAAACTTGGTCTGCATGGAATACCTCCTTTGCCATAGGTTCTGGCGAACGACAAAGGCCCCTCGCCCTAAGGGGCGAGGGGCCTTCCTCTCGCGGTGCCACCCTTCTTTCCCCGACCAGCCGGGGAATCTCAGTTCAGGTACGGCCCGCCATCTACATCGACGGACGATACCCTGGGCTCTGATAACGCTGCCCCTGCGGCCAAGCCTACTGACCCCCATCAGTCGGGGCGTTCGGTTGACGGCTCCCAGGCCCATTCGGTCGCCGCGCTGACACCAGGCTCCCACCTTGCCCCGGCTCTCTCAGCCCCGCTTTGCGGCCTACTAGCCCTGTTCGCAGCCACTGCGATATGAAGTTTGGCAGAACAATAGCACTTTGCCTGGGTTCTGTCAAGCGCTTTTCGCGCCCGCTCCAACAGCAGGTGTCGATGGCCCGTCAGGGTATATGTGCAGGCCCCCGCTCCGGTCGCGCCCTCTCGGCGGCGATGATGCGCTCCACCTGGGCCACCGCCTCCTTCAGCTTGCCCTCGGCGTTCACCACCACGTGGTCGAAGTGGCAAGCGGCGTCCATCTCCCGCCGGGCCGTGGCCAGCCGCAGATGGAGCTGCTCCTCCGAGTCGGCTCCTCGCACTCGCAGCCGCTCCTCCAGCTCAGCGAAGGAGGCGGGCGCCAGGAAGATAGTGACCGCCTGGGGCACAACCCCTTTGATGGTAGCTACCCCCTGGATGTCCGTGCGCATGACGACGTCCTGGCCGCGCGCCAGGGCCTCCCGTACTTCCGCCTTGGGCACGCCGTAGCGCTCAGCGTAGACGACGGCGTTCTCCATCAGCCCGCCCGCCGCCGCCATCTCCTCGAATCGCTGGCGCGTCAGGAAGTGGTAGTGGCGGCCGTCCGCCTCGCCGGGCCGCGGGGAGCGAGTAGTGACAGTGACCGCGAAGTGATAGCCGCCTCCCCTGGCCTTCAGACGAGCCAGGACGGAATCCTTCCCCACGCCAGAGGGGCCGGAGATCACCACCAGCAGGGGATGGCGCGAAGGTGCGTCGGCGGCAGCCCTGCCCCCTGGCAGGCGCAGCCCCCTAGCCTTCCTCTTCCCGGCCGGCCCTGGCATGAACACCCTCCTGACCGACGGCCGCCACCCGCCCGCTAATGGTCTCGGGAGTTATGGCGGCCAGAATGATCCGGCCATTGTCCATGAAGATGGCCGCTTTGGTGCGGCGCCCGCTGGTTATGTCGATGACTGTCCCCTTCTTCTTACCCTCGCGCACCAGGCGCTGGATAGGTGCCGACCCCGCGGACACAATAGCGATCACCCGATTGAGGGCTATGAAGTTCCTGAAGCCAACAGCCAGTAGCTCGATCGTCATGGCTTGCTCCCTTCCCTGTCCCCAATCCCTGGCATTGCTCTCTATCTAGCGATGTGAAGAAAGCTGCTCCAAATGCTGCCAGAAATCGGGATAGGAGACAGATGACGCCTCAGCACCCCGCACCACCGTCTCGCCTTGGGCCAGGAGACCGGCCACGGCCATGGTCATGGCCAGGCGATGGTCGCCGTGGCTGGCACACACCCCGCCCTTCAGGCGGCCCACGCCCTGGATAACCATGCCATCCGACAGCTCTTCGATACTCGCCCCCAGCCGCCGCAGCTCCAGGACGGTGGTACGAATGCGGTCCGATTCCTTCACCCGCAGCTCGCGAGCCTGGCGAATGACCGTTTCCCCCTGAGCCAGGGAGGCGGCCACCGCCAGCACCGGGATCTCATCGATCAGGCGGGGGATGAGCGGCCCCTCGATGACCGTTCCCCGCAACGACGAGGAGCGAACCACGATGTCGGCCACCGGCTCACAGCCCCACATGCGCTCCTCTTCCAGAGTGATGCTGGCTCCCATGCTGGCCAGGGCGTCGATGATGCCGCTGCGAGTGGGGTTTACGCCCACACCGATGAGTCTGATCTCGGCGTCGGGGTGAGCCGCAGCGGCCACCATCCAGAAGGCGGCAGCGCTGATGTCGCCCGGCACCCGCAGGCTGAGGGGCGTCAGCTCCCGCTGCGGCGGCGATATCCGCAGGCCGCCACCCTTTTCGCCCGGGACTTCGACCCCCATGGCCCGCAGCATCCGCTCGGTGTGGTCGCGCGAGGGCGCCGGCTCAGTCAGGACCGTCTCGCCCTCCCCGTAGA
>Ga0315291_10012760_pt1 | contig 10195 bp, 11 predicted proteins | sample YL17G12_20_MG_FD_203070 | JGI IMG/M metagenome (GOLD analysis project Ga0315291, IMG submission 203070) | Sediment microbial communities from Yellowstone Lake, YNP, Wyoming, USA - YL17G12_20 | ecosystem: Environmental > Aquatic > Freshwater > Lake > Sediment | place: USA: Wyoming | collected...
GAACCCTTCCTTCCCGGCAGCTGTCTGGAACGAGAAGGTATGCGCCCACCCAGTCCCGGTCCCGGCCGATCCGAAGTGGATACCCGATGCCCTCTGTGCAAACGAAGCCCCGCCTTCCGAATGGAGACGGATCATGGCGGTGTTGTAGCACTTCGTTGCCGCTGTTCCCTGGACATCCGTGTGCTGAGACCCGTCGCTTCTGTCGTCTACGATCAGAAGGTTTGTCCGAGTCCCAATAACGCCACGGCATCGCTGAGAGACCTTGAGGGTCTCCGCCGTCTCGCAACCCTTCCCTGCGGTTGCGTAGGAACTCCGTTCATAGACGGAGATTTCTGCACCTAAGATATTATTGAGATTCCCGCTTGCCGTTGAATACGCATAGACTCGCAATGCCTGGAGTCCACCGTAAGAGGGTGTGCTGAGAGCATAGTTGTAGACTTCAACCCTGGCTCCCATGTCAGGTGCGCCACCCCAGTTTCCGTCTGTGGTAGCGCCCGTCGAAAGAAACTGTTGTCCTTCATTACGAGCGAATGCGACCTTGAACACACCCTGTGCCATTTCGCATCCATCGGCCCCACCGGCGAGTTGGGTATTCCCCGGAGTCCCCTCAACCTTAAGTACGGAGTCCGTGTTTTTCCCACGAAGATTCCCGACAGTAAGATACACTCGCTGATTGGCTGGATTAAAGAACCCACTCTTGAGATTACCTTTTAGAATCATTTGATGCGCCTCCTAAAGCGCAGAAAAAAATGGGCGGGGGGCCGTTAGGATGTCCCACCCGCCCCGTTTGTCCATTCTTTGCGCCTCTAGACTCAGGCGACGGCCGTGGAGCCGTACATGTCGAGCGTGTGCCACTCGCCGGAGAGGAACACGCCGACCCACACGTCCTCGTCCGCATTGAACGTGATGGTCGTCCCCACCAGGGCGGCGGGGGTGACGACGGTGTCTGCGGCGTAGGCTGTGCAGATCATGATGAGGAACTGCCCCTCTTTTCCATTCCCTAGGGTCCGCGTCTCCGCAGCGCCCGCCTGGGTGATCTGGATCAGAGAGTAGTTCGTCGGGTCGATGACCTCGGCGTCGGTCTCGGACAGGTACTTGTTGAAGACCAGCGCCCCGATCTTGGCGATTTCGAATTTGCTATTGGCTGCTTCAAACATGGTCCTCTCCTTATGCACTCGCGTGTTTGACATAGCGGAGAACGCCGATGTTCCTCGGGTTCCGCGCCGTCATGTTGTAATACCAACGGAGGTTCGCGGCATACTCATCCTTGCCCTGAACTCTCGAAAGGATGTTCCCGGATTCGCCGGGAAGCCAGTCGAGGCCGGCCTTATCGGGAGCCACGATCCGAACGGCGTCCTTGCCCCAGAAGTAGACGCGACCATCGGGTGCGTCTTCGTCATAGACGATGGGGACTGCCTTGGACTTGCCACCATAGAACTTGATTCCCGTCAGACCACCCCAGTAACCGGGATCATTGGGCATGGTCTTGTCGGCCTTTAGGATCTCGAAGAGAACGCGCCAGATCGAATCGTTGGTCATAATGACATCAACGGGACCATAGCGCTCAACCCTCTGGATGCACTTTAGAATGGCCTTGTCGGTGATGACATCGGGAGTACCGATGGCCGTTCCCATGTTAAACATCTGGGCCTGAGACCAGGTATTTGTTGACCGAGTAACGCCCTGGAATGCCGTACCGGCAGTCGTCCCAATGTAGGGCGCCGCGCTTTCGCAGATCCCGTAGAGTCCCATGGGAACTCCGGTCCCTGCCGCTTCCGTTGTAACGTAGGTGTTGTGGTCGAAAAGGAAAGAGTTGGCAGTTGCCGAAATAGCGGTGGCCATCGTCAAGGTGTCTGTTCCTGCTCCGCCAATGGCGATAGAGGAGATCTTGACGTCGGACGCTTCGAGAACGCCGGCAGCGGTGTAGATATCAACGGACATCCCCTCGAAGAGATACTGGGACGGGTTGGTGTATTCGTTGGCGTCGATGCCGAACCGACCCCAGTTCGCTGAATCTCCATCGACTGTCGCCGTGACGGATCCTGCCGGCGAATTAGACAGGATGGCCAAACGTCCGGACCCATCACCCCAGAACTGCTTGTTGAGTTTGCTCGGGATGTAGAGCATAAGAGCGTCGACTTCCGCCCTGACTAGTTCCTTGACCGCGCCCGCACCCTTTCCGCATGCCATAGCGAGACCGTCGAACTGCAACGTGCCGTATCCGCCCCTCTTCATGAAGTAGGTGAATTCGTTGTAGTATCCCTGATCTGCCGTGGGGAACGTCGAAGTGTTGGATGCTCGGAACGACTTGGGGGTAGCCGTGAGGACTTTCGTCACTCCGTACTTACCCAGACAATCCTCCGTGTTCGTCTTGAACCGATCATAGACGGAGGTGTTTTCATAAAGTGCGATTTCCAACCCCGGCTTGATAAACTCCAGAAAGAGTTTATTAAGACCGGCGGTGGATAATGTTGCGACTGACATATTACCCTCCGGTAAGTGCTTTGATAGTATCGGGGTCGTTGAACCCCGCGTCTAAAAAGTCACTAAACGACTTGCCCGAAGAATGCGTTGGCTTCGTTGCTCTCGATGTGTCTACCTGTCTCCTCGCCCCCGGAAGACTCGGAGGGACTAGGGCCTTGGGATCCGCAGTCAATTTCGCTCGGACCTTCTCGGCCAATCCCGGGAAGTTTCTCATAAAGGCTTCTGGGTCCATCTGGTCCGAGATCGAAAGAGCATCTTTCGTCTTCTGTTGGGCCAGGTGGATTTCCTGAACTCCTTCTTTGAGCAACTGCATGGGATCCGGTTTCTCGCCGGCCTTCTCCGCCGCCGTCCTCTTGGCTGTGATGATGGACGCCAACTGTGCTTCGGTGATGTTCACGCCTTGGTCGTCAATGACATCTTCGTAAGGATGCGTCTCTCTTTCCTTGGCAATGATAGCCCTGATTTGGGCATCTGCCTTTTCCTGAGTGATCCTGGTGGTAATGGACTTGATCTCCGCCAACTCTTTGCGTTGACTGAGGATCTCTTTCACGAATTTGACTTCGTGCGGCTGAGCGAATCTTGGATCGATCTCGAATTCCTCGTAGATCTTCACCTCATCCGCCGGTCTGTCACCCTCTGCTGCCTTAGTATCATTCGGTAGTTCAGGGGTTCCCGGTCTTTCGTTTTTTTTCATCTCCATCAGTTTGTCAAGGGTCTTGTTGAGTTCGTTCGAAGCATCTGCGAGACGCTTCTCCTCATCCTTGAGTTGACTCTCCGCTGTTCGCCGTTCATCGGCCAACGTCTGAGTCTTCTTGGTGTAGTCAAGACCCTTGCTGGCTAGAGCATCGTATTCCTCTTCGGAATAAACCGGGACTTCTTTACCTTGGACCTTCAGGATTTTGTAAGGAGTTTTCTCTGAGGTCGACACATCCGGTTTCGCCTCTATCTTTTCTGCGGCTGGAATAGGTTTTGCTTTATCCTTGGCCGTTGCCTCTTGCGAGGTCATTAACTCAACCTGGTCCCACCCCTTTTCAAATTGCTCATCAAAGGATAGGGCCTTATCCTTAGACTGCGTTGCCGCTTGGTCTTTCGATTCTGACATGGTTCTTTTCTCTCCTTAATATGGTAGTTGTTGTTCCGTCTGTTGGACGGATTCATCTGCCGCTGAAACAGGAGGACCTTCTTGTCCACCTTGCGCCGCCTGATTTCCTGCGAGTTTCTGGGTCAGGTCCGGTTGAGACGCAGCCTGGGCATTCTGGGCAAGTTGAGCAAGAAGTTGAAGATGTGCGAACAAGTGTTTATTGAATGCAACCCAGGTTTCCTTGGGCCATTGCTGTGCCTCTTCGGTCTTCGAAGTAGCGGAATGAGACTCAAGGTGAACTTCGTGACTATCGTGGAAGAGCAACTGCACTCCTCCCTGGTCGAATGGCTTATCGTATGTTCCATTAAGGAAAGCCTGATCTTCCCTGGATGCTCTTTCCTTGTCAGAGTAACTAGCCCTGATCTCCTGGGAAATGTCTCCCTCCCAGAGTAACTTGAAGATGACGTCCCACTCGATGGGTGCCCCGGCAGTCTTGAGGTCGAGAAGCATTCTCTGTTGAATGGTCTTGGACTGGTGGATGTTTACGCCAATGACCAACTTGACGTCGTAATTTCCCTTGAGGTCAGCGCCATTGAAATACTCTACACTCGTCCGTTCATTCGTCCCTATGATCTTGACGAGCCGCTTGTCATCATAATAAAAACCCATCATCTCAAGTCTGAACTTTGCTTCCTGTTTGAGTGCCTTGTTGATCTGCCTGATCATGGGGTCTATCTTCATGTTCTCTTGGTCGAGCATCATCGAGTAAAGTGACGCGGGAGCGCGAGACGCCCCCTGCGGCAACTGAGAATAACTTACCTCATGAACATTGGAAACGATATCCTTGGCCGCCAATAGGAAGTCTCTGTGATTGAGAACCTGGGGGGACAACTCCGGCATATTGAGAGGCCGGGGTTCCCCCTTCGACAAGTCGCATTCGAGCAACTCAAAGGAATCTGTAGTGAACGCGCCTTCCTTTAGGATAGACCCCTGGGGGACCACCATCTTTGCCCTCCATCCCTCGATGTGTTCGGAGATAATGGAGTTCATTCTATTGAAGTCGCGTTGAATGTCCTGAACATAGAACAGGGGGCCGTAACACCAAAAGGAAGTCCCGAATCTCTTGTACCCATACTTGAAGAATGGAAGTCTTCCGAGTGCGGGATTTTCCTTTGCCCAAAGGACAAGAGACGGCATGGAAATGATAAGACGCCCGTTGGGATATTCTTTGCATTTTCTTTCCCAATACCAACAGACGATGTGGGTTGGTTCTGTCTTATCGACTTCCTTTTCCTTGACATACATGCCCTTGTATTTCTGTGTTGGGTTTATATTGGATGCTTGCTTGATGTTTTCTTCTGAGACTTCCGGAAAATTTTCTAGGATTGCTTGCTCAGTAACCTCTTGGAACTCGATGAACCAACGACAGTCCTCCATGCAACGAGCCGTTGGATCAGGACGGAGATTGAATACGGAAGGAACGACACCAATAAGTTCCCCCTCGACTTTCTTGGGTTCCGTTCCACCCGGATTCTTGATCCACCCGAACTGACTGTTGTCCCAGGTCCACTTGCGAAAAGCGTTCCCAGTCCTAATGAGGTCATATTTTAGATCCTCATTTAGCGCATCCAGGTCGTTGATATAATCGTTATGAGCGATTAGTCGAGTAGCCACCTGGGCGCCACGGATATCACCGAGTTCACTAGAATTCGGAAGTCCTTGAAACATGGAAATAAAGTTAATCTTCCCTTCGATGGTCTCGGCCAAGGGTTTCATTAAGTTGATAACGACTTTCTTCTTCCTGCGTTTCAACTGCACCGGGACCATCGTATTGTTCGTTTCGCTCCACTCCGAAAACTGGTCACCGTTCTCCCATTCGATGAGTTCTTTCCATTTCGGATGATGGGTCTTTACAACGGGATGGTCGAGAAACTGCTTCTGCATAAAGACGAGATGTTCCGCCTCTTCTTCTGCGGTAAGGATTGAACGATCTATTGATTCAGCCATCTCTCACCTCAATACCTGCGGTCTCCGGGACTCTCGTCCATATCCTGTTCTTTTTTCTCTCTCCGCATGGCTTCCTCGATATGAAGTTTCTTTTCAATGGCGAAGAAGTTCTGGATGACATTTACGAACTCTTGGTTCGCGGTAATCATTTCCCTGACTCCTCGAATTAGATCCTTGAAAAGAATATTCTGTTCTTTTTCTACTTTTATGATTTCCTGTAGATCCATGTCGAGCGTTATCCACCTTGCCATAGCAGCGGGATCTTCTTTTTTGTTTTTACCAAGAAGCGTCATTGTTAAATCCCTCCCTGTTCGCCTTTGCCTTGGCCATCACGCCATCCATTTCCACCTCGAATGTCGCTTCGATGTTCGGCTCCCACTCCCGCCCGGAAGGTAGGATCAGTTTCGATTTTCGCTTAGGAATACGACGAATGTCAAGTTGGTAGGCCAAAGAATCTATCATATCGTCTCTTCCAGTCGTCGGTTGTGGGAATGTGAGAACCTGGTCCTGGAACGATTTCTGGTTCCTCCCAATAAAGATCCTTTTGGACTCGAACCATTGTCGAAGACGCCAAATTCTCGAATCTCCGCGCACAGACGCGCTTCCTTTCGACCTCCCCTTGTGTTCCACGAAGGAGATATTGAAAAGTGGGAACCGGTGACGGAATAGGTCGGCCACCGTCGTCGAAAATCTTTCTTTTTCAATTCTGCAGTCATCCACATCATATCGCTCTTTGAGTCCAACGACGAGGTCGCAGAATTTCATGGGAGTGACGAAATGTTCTTCGGCGTAGACGACGTAAATGTTCCCGAACTCATCCGTGTCGCATATCGTGATCCCGGTTGCGTCAGACTTCCCGCTATCAGGCCCGCCCGGGTCAACGACCATCGATCTCCATCGAACATCGGGCAACGTGTCCCAATATCTGATCCACGTCTCAGGACAAAGCGCATCTTCTTCGGAGAGTGGCTGGAGAAGGTATTGCGCTGAGTTTGAACTCAGGCATCCCCAGGCGACATAGTTTCCGGTCTCCGTTTCGAGTCCGTAAACGCGGCGATTTTTCTCTGGCCTCAATTCTCCCGTTTTGTCTTTCCTATTGGCGAATCCGTTCTCCTTCCACATCTTCTTGATGAGTTGAGTCTTTTTCGCCAAATCGGAATATCGAATGAGATCAAAATATAACTGCTTTCCACCCTTGAGGTAGAAGCAGTTTATGCTAGAAGTCACAATCAAATGCCCATCGGGGGCCTTGTGTCCTCCGATTCTAGACCGGTTTATTTCTGAATACCTTATTCCTAGAAAATTTAAGGTCGCTTTTATTTTCGCATGAACTTCAGGATTCGCTTCCGGAGACTGATGAATAAATATGCCAGAACCTTTACAACTGCCTTCTCCATCAACGATTCCCCCAAGATACGACCACGCTATGAGTTTTGCGGGGTCCTTTTCTTCCGAAACATCGATGAGGCGAACAAGATTCGTGTTCCTTCTTATTTTTTTGTAGAGTTTGTGATAACTAGTTCCATGTTCTTTTAATTCTTCTAGCCGACCCGAAAACCACTTATGTTTCTTATTACACCGTAGGGTCGCGCCAGACTCCATCTCCACGTTGTAAACGAGATCTTCTCCGGTGAACGTATTCTTGACTTTTGACTTGACGTATTTCCCCTTATGGTCAAGACCAACATTGAACCCGACAACCTCATCGCCAATCTTCACATCCACGATTTTCTTTAACGACCAATCGGACATGAGGATAGGCGTTTCTGCTGGCGTGCAGAAAATTGACGTTCCCATAACGTCTCTCTTCTGCTCAAAGTCTTCGACTCCGTAAAGTTCTTTGTACCAGACTCCCTTGTGTTTGTCCCTATCGATGTAACATGGAATTTCTACCTTGGAGAATCCAGGCATTTTGCGAATCATCCACGTCAGTCCGTTGACATGGTATGGAGTGCCGACTTCTATCTCGATGCCGGTGTTTCTTCCCTTGATCTTCGTCAGAATGGCCTTCTGGTACTTCCATGTCTTAATGAGTTCTCCCCTGGAATACTCGGACTTTGAATTTATGTCATTTTCCAAGTCATCGTTAAGCCACTTGGGGTAGTGGCGCGAAACCAGGGTAGTTTCAAGCGACGAGAAGTCCAGTTTGATATGCCTATACTGGATCCTATTCTTCGTCATGTCGTCCCAGTTGTTTTCCTGTCTTGGCATCTCTGGATAAACCCAATGTAGGAACTCGTTATTCAAAAGTGTATGTTTTACGTCTGCGGAAATGTTCCAAGCGTTCTCTTTTGTCGCAGTATTGTAAATCATCGAATCTGATCTACCATTTACGATGGCATGAACCATCCACCAAGTCATAAAACCCATCAACTGAGTGGTTTTCCCGCTTCCTCGATGTGCCGAAAGCCAAATTTGACTATTTTTTTGGTAATAGGGGTCCAGGTGATGACACATCATGGCATGGATTGTCCCAAAGTCATGAAATTTGTCATCCCAACACATGGGCATGATGCTAGAATTAAAAAAAGTGAGGTCTTTAGCAGCCTCCCGCCACCATTCCTTGTTCTTAATCGGTGGAATTGGCGACGGTGACGGGGGTAAGGTCGATATTTCTGAATCGCTCATACTTTTCAAGCCTCTGAATGACTTCCGCGCTAATGACTATTTCCTTTTTCTCCGTCTTGTCTACCTCGACCTTGGTCGGAGGGAAGGCATCCTTCACGCGCAACGCCATTTCAGTAGCCTTTATCTGGGCCATATTGTCTGGCCGGCCGATGAATGCGGGATGTTCGCAATCCAAGAGTTCTTTTATCTTCAGGGCCAACTTATTGTTATCCACCCCATGCCGCTTCAAGGCACGTTGCATGGCCTTGTTGTTGGCCAGGGTCTTTATGATGCGTCCAGCGTTTGCCTTTGCCGTTGCTCCTGGAGCGAATCCTGCCGCGACAGCAAGTTGAGATCTTCGGCTAAAATCAAACCCGCTTGCTTGGAACAATTTCACGAACTGATGATCCTTCTCCGTAAGGTTCATCATGTTCTCTTCGTTTTCGGGAACAACTTCACATATCGGAAACTCGGTCTGTTCTTTTACCGTCGCGGTAACTATCGATGGCTTGTCGGGGATTTCCTCTTCCATCACTTTTTCCTGCGACCCTGATCGTAGTTCGCGTAGATCGCTTTCTGTTGTTCTCTAGCGGCTTTCTTGGTATCAAAAGTTCCGTGGACTTTTCCGTCCCGGCCCACTACGACCCACTTGTTTCCGCGTCGAACCACATCCCAAGGCATACCTAAGAGATACGCTCGAAGGGTGGTCTTGTCAAGCGGTATGCCAATAGACCCTATTTTTTAGACCTTTGGTATACCGTTATTTTCTGCATAACTTAAGGAGCATCCTTGCCTTCTCGCACCATCCCCGAATGAACTCCTGGTTATTATTCTTCAGGTCTTCGGGGATCCTGCAAAGGGTTGGCCTGGAATCGTAGATGGGACATCCGTCCCCCAAGTAGTGTTTGCAGTTTACGAGTTTACAGCATGAGTCGCATCGACTGCATGCCCAGGGTTCGGTCATTACGGCTTCAAGTCAACCGACCTGTTCTTCAACCAGAAGAAGACATAAGCCAAAATTAGGATGACAAAGTATACCGCTGCCCACCCTATCCCGGGATATTCTTTAACGATAGGATCAGAGTTAGAGTTCGCTATGAGTCCACCTACGATAATCAGGACCCAGGCGAACCCAAGGCTTACTCCCATGTACGCCATGTCGGAAAGTTTGATGACCAGAAACTTTGGGATATGACTGATCACCTTCTTTCCGGCCAACGCCATCCTCCTAACCTGGGACGCATGACAGGCATAGATCGTCAAGAATACCAAGATCACAATGAATAGAAAAAAGGATAACATGAGAACCTCCTACTCAAATAACCCCGGCTGGGTCCATTCCCTCACCGGTGATTTTCCGCCAACTATGATATTAGTCCATTCCAGACACGGACACAAACCGGTCCCTATATCGTGGTCGGCCAGATGCCACCTCTTATTGTTGCAGAACCACCCCACTACGTTCTTGCCCTTCCTAGTGACCTTCGACCATTTACAGTTCTTGAAACTCTTATCCATCACCTACTCCTTTGCCTTGTCGCATAGGAAATCCTTGCAAATGGAAGGACGACGTTCATAATTCTTGCACGATGTCGTCTCCCCGTCAAACCACTCGCACTTGTCGTGGATCCTTACGACCTCCACATCCCCGACATCAAATACCTCCAGCCCATGAAGCCGCCAGAACAGCGTCGATCCCTCCGTAGGCACACGGAAAACGACTTGCTTACAGCAGTCCCCGCACCTCCGACAACTCATCTCGCTACCAACTTCCACATCTTGACCATCGTTCCACTATTCAATCGCATGAGTTCACCCACAACGTATCCGCCCCTCTCCAATAAACGCATCTCTCGCCTATCTATCCCACCGGCCCCGGTAGGCATCCTGCCTCCCCACCTCCCAAACGCAAGGATGGCCCTGCCGACCAATTCCTCGTCAGCCTTTTTCTTGCTCACTCGCCTAACTCCTCCTCTCCTACCACCATATCACCTTTACGTTTAACCTGTAGTTCTT
>Ga0315291_10012761_pt1 | contig 10195 bp, 9 predicted proteins | sample YL17G12_20_MG_FD_203070 | JGI IMG/M metagenome (GOLD analysis project Ga0315291, IMG submission 203070) | Sediment microbial communities from Yellowstone Lake, YNP, Wyoming, USA - YL17G12_20 | ecosystem: Environmental > Aquatic > Freshwater > Lake > Sediment | place: USA: Wyoming | collected...
GAGCAGTTCATCGACAAGGTTGGACATCTTGTCGCCCGCCTCGGTCATCTTGGCGACCCAAGCCTCCTGTTTGGGCGGTAGCTTGCCGAGGTCGCCCTTGAGGAGCATGTCGATCATCCATCTGAGTCCGGCGATCGGCGTGCGCAGCTGGTGCGAGGCGATGGAGATGAATTCCGACTTATGCTTGTCGAATTTCACCTCGTTCGTGATGTCGTTGAAGAGGATCATGGTGCCGACGACCGCTCCGTTCAGTGCGATTCGTGAGATGGTCATCTTCACCGGGAAAGCGCTTTTGTCGCGGCGCCGCAGGTAAAAAGGTTTGACCGGAGCCGAGGTACTGATTATTTCGCCGATTTGGATTTTTGCGGTCGTCGGCCACTGTTCCGGGGCGATGATGTCGCCTTTCTCATTTTCGAGTCGGAACGCGGAATAGACCGGCGCCCCTTCGACTTTGTCCTCCGCCCACCAGGCGATGTCCTTGGCGACGTTGTTGAGGAACGATATCTTGCCTTCGTTATCCGTGGCGACTACGCCCTCGCCGACGCTGAACAGCAGGGCCTCGTAGCGCGCCCGGTCCAGGTCCGAAACTCCTTGGTTGAACTCGAGCATGGAGGTGCGCAGATGGACGTCGTGTTCCATCGTGCGCTCCTGTTCGCGGAGCTTGGCCGCCAGTTTGTCGAATTGCTCGACGAAGCCGTCCAATTCGCTTAGGCCTTTGGGCAGGCTGCCCGGCGGCCTTTTGCCCTCAACGATTTGGAGCATGCCCTCCGCCAGTTTTTTGGCCTTTTTGGAAATCAGGAAGTTGCCGATGAACAGTGCCAGGCCGAGGATGATGGCGGCCAAGACGATCAGGCCGATGGCTGACAGTAAGGTCGCCATGTCGGCTTTCGCGAACACGGCCTTCTCGTCGCCGCCCGCGTAGAAGTAAAGGCGGCCGATGGCCGGCAACTGGATGGAATCAAAAGAATAGAGGCGCATGATGCCGCTCGCGTCTGCCACCTCCGCCGTCCCGGTCTTCAGGGAGAGCATCTCGATCACGAGGTTCAAGGTGACGGCGGTATTGTCGTCGTTCGCGGTCTTTTCGCCGGTGCGGCTCATGACGGCCCGGCCCCGGCTGTCCGCGATGCCGACGACGTAACCGTTTTTGGCGTGCAACGTCGAACCGAGCGTTTCGGCGTCGATGGTCGCGAAGGCGACGGCCGTGACGGTTCCTTGGGAATTCTTGGCCGGATAGGCGAAGATGATGCCTCCGGTATTGCCGGGCCGGGCGCTGAATTTCAGGGCGTAGGCTCCTTTTGACGCGCTCTGGGACAGAAAGGCGGCGGCATCGGCGTCAGTCAGGCCGTTGCCTACCCGGGAATCGCAAAGTACCGCGCCGGACGGTGTCGCCAGGCCGACATCGGTGAAAGTCATCTTGGCGGCGGCGGATGCCGTCAATCTTTGGCAATCCACCATGACGGCTCCGCTTTGCGCGGCGGCATCACCCAGTTGGGACAAGACCCGTTGGGCGTCCGTTATCGTGGACATGGCTTCCGCTGTGGCAATACCCGCCAGGCGGCCGTTGGCCACGAAGGCATCCGCGCGGTAACCGCCGTATATTACCGAGATCGCCACGCCGCCGGCTATCGTCATGAGGACCACCGAAACGGTCGCGACAAACCCGACTCTGGCTTTCAGCGTCTGGAAAAGAGGCTTGCGGGTCGCGGCCGCGGATACTTTCTCCTTTTTTGGCTCATTTTCTGCCGGCACGGGGGACGATTGTGGCATCTGGACTCTCATATAATAAGTATATCATTTTTCGAGCCGGGTGCGGGTCGCTTGTCATGCCGCCAGCCACCATTGACTTTTTACGGAAAAAGAGCATAATGATGGCGTTCTTTCCCATTTGAAAGGAGCGAAAGATGCGTACAAGGACTTTCATCAGCATTTTCAGCGTGGTTCTGCTATCTTTGGCCGCCTGCGGTTCGGAAGATGTCCCGGGCAGCACGGGCGGCGGAGGCGGCGGTTCTGGTCCTTCCATTGTGACCTGCGGCGAGCTCGCGGTCGACGCGACCGGCGGCCTCAACTCGGCCAAGTTCTGGCCCGTGGGCGATACCTACGGCGTGAACACCTTCATCGTCAAGGAAGTTCCCGCCGGCTTCATCCCCGAGGCATCGTTGCCGTCCGAGGGTTGGGTCTCCAAGCCGAACCTCTGGTGGGCGATGAAGATGGATTACGACCAAGACCCCCAGCACATGGACCAGACCTTCCCCTTCATCCTCTGGTACGTTCCGCCGAAGGTCGGAAACTTCTCCTGGTCGACCAAGACCGACGCCAGGAATGACGGCACCTGTCCGGCGAGCGACAGCGTGGTGTACGGCACCGGGCGGCATACCTGCATCGGCAAGTATCAGCTGGATCAGCAGGCACCCGGCCTGATTAAGGGGCGTACCTACCTCTTCCGGATGTTGATGATGGAAATCATCCCGAACCTGGACAACACGCAGGTGAACGGAACCATCCCGGACACGCTCAACGAAATCAACTCGTGCTACCAGGTGGTAGCGACTTACTAGCTCTAAAACGCGCTTTCCGGCGCGTTTTTTTTGCTTATTGGCTCAAAAAAGCCTAAACTGGATTTGAAATTATTCGGCAGGATATGGATTGGCTGATGCAGGCGTCGCAAAGTCTCTGGTTCAGGATGGTTCTGGTCACCATCGTCCTCTTCAGTTTCGGCATTTATAGCCTGCTCAATAAACAAACGGCGAAAATCCACGTCCTGACCGGTCGGTACGATGACAAAATTCCCTTTTGGCCGGCCGCCAGCCTGCCGTACCTGCTGTATTTTCCGTACCTGTTCTTCATGGTCACCTACGGCATCATCAAGACGCCGTATTTCGCGCAAATCGCCGGCGCCGCTTTGATGGTTCAATTGGTCGCTGCCTTCGTATTCGCGCGGCATCAGACGCACGTGCCCCGTCCGAAGTTGGAGGTCAATGGTTTTTTTCCGCGCCTGACGGACTTCATCTACCGGCATGATAAGCCGTTCTGCACTTTTCCGAGCCTCCATGTCGCCTATTCGACGCTCTGTGCCAGTTGGTCGGTGGTCCTGTTTCCGACCCTGGCTCCCGTCTTCATCATTCTCAGTTCCTCGGTCATCGCCGCGACCCTCTTCCTGAAACAACACGCCATCGCCGACGTCATCGGGGGACTGTCCGTGGCCGCCGCCGGCCTGATAATTTTCCACTGACGCGCTTACCGATTTTTTCTCGGGATACTCTTCCGGGTCTTGCGGCCTTAACTGGAGAGGTGAAGCGATATGAAAAATAAATTGAGAATTGCCGCCCTCATCGCACTGTTCGTCATCTTGGCCGCTTTTGCCGCCTTCCTGTTTTATCAACTTGAGAACATGAGGGGGGAGGAGGGCGGGAATACGCCGACCGCGGCCGCGCCGGAAAACCAGCCGCTTCCGTCGCCGCCGCTCCCAGTTCCGCCGGAGGCGGCCGCTTCATCGGACGCGATTCCGGCCGATTGGCTGACCTATGCGGATTCTCAGGTCGGATTCGAGATGCACTATCCGAAGCCGGAGACCGACGAATTGGTGCCCCTGGAGCCGCACGACATCGTTCTGCCTTCGGCCGTGGGGCAGAAGGAAAGATACTTGCGTATCGAGCTGGCACCGCCGATGGATTTCTCCAAAATACCCGACTCGAACGGCTGCCTCTCCCTGTCGTATGGCAACGCCCCCGCAACCAAGGCCAATGTCCGCGGGAACGATTTTTGCCGGACCGTCTGGGACGACGGTGCCGCAGGCAGCACCTACCGGACCTACAATTACCTGACGCAGCGGGGCGATGGCTGGGTCAGTGTCAGCTTCATCATCCGTTTCCCCACGAGCGTGCGCGTCTACGCCGGTTGCGAGAACGACGCGGACCAGTCCAAGCAATTCTGCATCGAGCACGCCTTTGACGAGAGGCGGGACGCGAGCCTGTTCGACGACATCATGGCTACGTTCCGATTCACGAATTAACGTACGCTACAAATTGCCGTCCTATTTTTTCGTCATTCCCGCGAAAGCGGGAATCCAGACATACTGTTTATTCAGTTTCTGGATCCCCGCGTCCGCGGGGATGACGCCGGTGGGGTCTCGAATCGGTAGTACGATTACCGCCTAGCATGAAATATTAGCCTCCTCGTACTTCGAAAAAATGACCCTCAAGCGAGGGTCATTTTGAACGATAGACGCAAGTCGGCAGTTGGCCGAGCTCGTTGCGCATGAGCTCGAAGTTCAGCGGTCGGAGCGAGTTCACGTCCTGGTTCCGCAGGTCGAAAGCCAGTCCGTCAATCACGGTGACATACGTGATGTCCCCGTCGAGGACGGCGTTCATGACGGCCGAACCGCAGACCAGAGCGCCGCTCGGGTGGCGCAGAGGCTCGCCCTTGCAGGAGAGTGGGACGTGCCGCCAAATGCCCACTTGGTGGCCGATTTCGTGCGTCATGACGGCGCGGAACTTCTTTTGGTCGTAACCGCTTCCGGTCTTGAAGCACTTTTCCATGAAGACGATGCGGTGGTCTGGGTAGGCGAGGGCGAGGGTAAACATCCCGTCCTTGTCGGCCACACAGGGCGAATCGTCGACGGTCACTTCGATGTCGGCGACGTTTCGGCTTACCCGGAGAAGGTCTGCGGTTCGGCGGCGGCCGGCGGCCTGGGGGTCAAGGTCGTCGACGGCAGCGGCGATCCGGTGGTGAACCCGATCGTGACCATGAGCGACCTGAACGCGTCCTTCTCCTGTCAGACGACCACCGGCACCTTGGGCACGGCCTCGCAGAAGATCAGGGTGGACAGTCCCTCCAATCCCAACTGGACGCTGGACATCCGGGCAGCGGATGGAGCCGCGGCGAATTGGGTAGATACGATTGATTCGGAAGACAGATACGATTTCAACGATCCCTCCGGTTCGCCGTCCGGCTGCAGCGACGGCGCCGACGCCGATACCTACGCCGGTCAGATGTCGCTGAACCTTGCCGGCCTGACGTTCACGCCCAAGACCGGCTGCAACAATACCGGCTTGTCCAGCGGCTCGTCGGCCTCTTTCGTCGAGGGCACGACCGATGTTATCACTCTATTATCGGCGACAGGGGCCGGGACCGGCTGTTACTGGGACGTTACGGGCATCGGTCTCTCTGAGACGGTGCCGCCCCAACAGGACGTGGCTGACTATTCTATCGATTTCACCCTGACGGTGACGGCGAGCTGAACAGTCCTCGCCATTTTATTTTCATGCCAAAGTTTTCCGTTAAAATCCGCGCGTTCCTGACCGGTCTCCTCGTGGTGGCCGCTTTGGCTTCCTGTGGCAGCGCGGCTTTGGCCGCCCAGACCCAGTTCCAGTTGCGGATAAATCCGGCACCGCCATCTGGTGGCGGAGGAGGCGGTGGGGGAGGCTTTTACTACAACAATACCGTCAGTTTTTTCTTCATCGCCTTCCCGTCCGGCACCGTGACCCTGCTTAAGGACGGCCAGGTGGCCAACACGGTCGGTGCTGACAGTAACGGCCGGGCCCAGATGACGCTTACCGGACTGACCCAGGGTACTTATCAGTTCTCCGCTTATGGCACCGACGTTCAAGGCCGGCAGTCCAGTCCCGTCGTCCTGACATTGGCCGTGACCGGCGGCACGGCGGCGAGCGTCAGTGACATATTCCTGCCGCCGATTATCGCGCTCGGTACGACGGAGCTGACCTCAGGCTCGTTACTGAATGTTACCGGTACCACCGCGCCGCACGCCTTTGTCACTATATCCACTGGAGAGAAAGTAGTGACTGCGTTGGCGGTGGCTGATGGAAGCGGCAGCTACAGCGCCCGCTTGGACACCTCGGTTTTCCCAGGCGGTTCGTATTCGGTCAAAGCCATGGCCGCGCTTGGCGACAATCTTCCGTCCAGCTCCTACGGCTATCCGATAAGTTTCAGCATCGGGCCGGCGGCGGTGCCGACCCCGAAATGTGGCAAGACGCCGACGGACTTGAATGGCGACGGCAAGGTCAATCTCGTCGACTTTTCCATCTTGGCCTACTGGTACAAACGTCCGACCCCGCCGCCCTGTTTCGACCTGCAAGTCAACGGAAAGATTGATTTGGTGGACTTTTCCATCATGGCCTATCACTGGACGGGCTAGAAAATATGGATAAACCAGCGACGGCGAAATTTTTCGGCGGCTGGTCGGCATTATTGATGACGGTGTTCTTTCTTTGGGGTTCGCCGTCCTTCGCGTCCGCGCCCAAGGTCTTCGTATCGCCGGAAAAGACGGCCGTCGTGAGCGGCCAGACTTTCAGCGTCGACGTCCTGCTGGACACATCCGGCGCGGAGATTAACGCCATTGAGGGTAAGTTGGACTTTCCCTTTGACAAGCTGGAACTCGTGGGCGTCAGTTCGGCCAAGACCTTCATCAGTTTCTGGGTAACGGCGCCTGAGTGCCGGACCTGTCAGAGCGGTAAGGGGGAGATTGATTTTGCCGGTATTGTCCCGGGCGGTTATGCGGGAGACCATGGACAGGTTTTGTCCGTCGAATTACGCGCGAAGGGGGAGGGTCAGGGCGCGCTTGGCCTCAAGGAAGTTCGAGTGCTGCTGAATGACGGCAAGGGTACGGACACGAAAGCGACGGCCGTTGCCGGTTCTTTCGTCACTGCTGCCGGAACGCCGCCGTCGGCCGTGTCGCCGCCTGAGGATACCGAGTCGCCTGAATCGTTCACGCCTGTCATCGCCCAAGACCCGCAGGTGTTCGACGGTCAGTTGTTCTTGGTCTTCTATACCCAAGATAAAGGTTCGGGACTGGACCATTACGACGTCTATGAGGGTTCGTCCGCGAATCCGGCCCCTGCCGACCCGGGTTGGAGGAAAGTCACGAGTCCATACGTCCTGCAAGACCAGACGAGAGGGAGCTACGTGATCGTCCGGGCCGCGGACAAGTCCGGTAACCAGACTCTGGCCACGGTGCCGCCCGTGCCGCGCGGCGAGCACTACGCGACGCAGATACTCGTCGCCGCCGTCATTTTCCTGACCGTCATCGTCATCATCCTTTCAGCAATCATATGGAAAATATCCAGAAAAAAGCGCTAGGCAGTTTGCTGGGGGCCATCGCCACGGCTCTTTTACTGTTGCCGGCATCTGCCAGCGCCGCGACTCTTTTCTTGTCGCCGTCCAAGGCCACGGTGACGGTCGGTCAAACCTTTACGGTCTACGCCGTGGTCGGCAGCCCGGACCAGGCGATGAACGCGGCTTCAGGCACCATCACCTATCCGACCGACCTGATGGAGATGACCTCGGCGGACAGCAGCGGCTCCATCATCAATTTTTGGACTTCCCAGCCGTCTTTCTCCGGCGCGGCCGGTCAGGCGAAATTTGAGGGCGTGGTCATTAATCCGGGCTATACGGGAACATCCGGCCGCCTCATGACCATGCGCTTCAAGGCCAAGGCCGTCGGTACGGCCAAGTTGTCCTTCACGTCTGCCACCGTCCTGGCGAACGACGGTCTGGGCACGAACATCCTCCAGGGAACTGGCGGTGCCACCTTCAGCGTTGTCGCCGCTGGCCAGCAGCCGCCGCCGACACCGGAGGCCTTGCCGACGCCGAAGGCTCCGGCTCTGACTTCGCCCACTCATTCCGACCCGGAACGCTGGTATAACGCCACCACCGTCCAGTTCGCGTGGCTGTTGACCAGACAAATTTCCGAAGTCAGTTATCTTTTTGACCAAAAGGAAGACACCGTGCCTGGCACCGTCGGCATCGCCCCGATTTCCGCCGCTTCCTATAAGAACGTCACTGACGGCGTCTGGTACTTCCATGTCCGGCTGAAGAACGTGAGCGGCTGGGGCCAGACGGCGCATATTGCCGTTCACGTCGATTCCACGCCGCCGGAGAAGGTCGCCATCTACTTGCCTGAAGGCGGATCGACCACTGAATCGCAACCGACGATTTCTTTCCAGGCGACTGATTCCACGTCCGGTATTGAACATTACGCGGTATCGGTCGACGGGGGAGAGCCGATAGTAGTGATTCCGACCGACCAGGTCAGCAACGTCCAATATCAACTGCCGCGCCTCGAGTTGGGCAAACACGATATCGGCGTTGAGGCCTATGACCGGGCAGACAACAGGCGGACGGCGACAGCCGTCCTCGATTACGAAATCTTACCGGTGCCGTACATCGACGACTTTCCGGGCAGCCTCATGGCCGGGACGCGCCTGACCATCACGGGTCGGGCGACGGCCAACGCCGACGTGACCATCTGGCTCCAGCGGGGCGTGGAGGCGCCAGAGATCATGGTGGAACACAGCGACGCGCAGGGTTTCTTTACCCACGTCACTACCGGCCAGCTGGAAGAGGGGGCCTACGCGGTCTGGGCCCAAGTGAAGGATAATTTCGGCTCCCAGAGCGGGCTCTCCGGCCGCAAGACGGTTCAGATTCAGCCGCTCTTGATTGTCGGGGTCGATCTCCGTGCTTTCGCGTGGTACGCGGTCTTCATGGCCGTCTCGTTCCTGTTATTGTTCCTCATTCTCTTCCTGCTGATCGGCTGGCACCGCCGCCGCGACCGCGTCTTGGCCAATGATTTGAAGAAGGACATCCAGCACATCATGACCGACGTCAAACATGGTTATGGCGCGCTGGACGGCCTGGTCCATGAAGAGCTGGAAAAGTTGGAACGGCATCTCATGGGGAGCAAGATAAGCAAGGATACGGAGGAGGCGTGCCGCCGGCTTCGCCAACAGCTCAAGCGCATCGAGAAGGCGATAGTCGACGCCCTCAAGGAGTTACGGGACAAGGCCGACAAGAAATAACGAGATGAGCGAAACCCCGCCCAAAAGGCGGGGTTTTTGACATTACAGTCAATGTAATGCCATCTCTGTTGAAATTTTGACCCCCGCGCACAGCAATGTCTCCCGCGAAGGCGGGAGTCCAGATGCACACTTCAATACTTTTTTCTGTTTCTGGGTCCCTCGGCCTCGGCAATAATTTGAAGGCCTCGGCCGAGTCCACGACCGCCCGTGCGGTCGGTCGCCGCTCGTCGACTCGCGGCTCCCCTTCGCGGGGAACAATATGCAGTTGCTAAAGAATCAATGCCCCCGCGGCTGTTCATGTCCCCTGCGAAGGCAGGGGTCCAGACAAAAAACCATTTGAAACCTGGGTCCCCGCCTCCGCGGGGAACAATCACATTCGCGGCCGCCTCCGCAGGGAGCATTTTCATGATATTTATCGAATGGAGCAACTATTCCGGCAGTTACAAAATCTGGGCGTAAACTGGGGGATATGTATTTAGCAAAAAAATCCCGACGGAGAGAACCGTCGGGATGGAGTAGGAAAGGACTAGCGTCGTTCGCGCCGGAAGAAGACCAGCCAGACGCGCATGAGGTAATCGATGGCCATCTGCTTGTCCGGGGCGCGGACGAAGTACATGCCCTTGGCCGTGTCCTCGCTGCAGAACAGCAGATGCAGGTCCTGCTGCGTATCCGACCAGTCGAGGTTGATGCCCTGACCGCAGTGGACGATGACGATGTCGCCCATGTGGGTCTGGAACTTGTACCATGGGGCACCTTGCCCGCCTGGGCTGGAGGCATTGGGAACCGTCGTGAGCTTGGCATCGCCATAGCCCGCAGCCGTCAGGATTTCGGTGAAAAGCTTGCGAGAGTCATCTTGCGTTTGAAGGGCCATTTCCTTGTCCTTTGGTTGGGTAGTTGTCAACGAGCGCAGGCAAACAGCGGGCCAAACGTAGCAAAAAAAAGCTCGAAAGTCAAGATGGCCAGCCGGGATTCGGCGATGCCGGTCAGGAAGTCTTGCGCTCGAGTTCGCTGCGCCAGCCCTCGCTTTCGACGAGCGCGTCGAACCCGTCGACGAAGGTCATGAGGCCGGCGATTTCCAGGAAATAACCATGCAGTTCCTTGATGGCCGTGGTCGGCACTTGGGGCGTCCAGCGTTCCAGGCGGTTCTCGCCAGTCGGAATGGCCAACTCCGCGTTTTCTCCAGAGATGCCGATCATCAGGCCGCCGTAGCCGGAGAAGGCCGTCACCCATCGGGAGATGTGCTCGATGACGTCGGGCGACAGGATGACTCGGGACTCGATTTGGTCGTCGGAGCAGACGTAGAAACGCTTGGCAAATTCGGTCGATTCGAGCGTGACCTCCTGCATGCCGGCCGCGCCGCCGGCCAAGAGGTACCGGGCATCGCG
>Ga0315291_10012762_pt1 | contig 10194 bp, 8 predicted proteins | sample YL17G12_20_MG_FD_203070 | JGI IMG/M metagenome (GOLD analysis project Ga0315291, IMG submission 203070) | Sediment microbial communities from Yellowstone Lake, YNP, Wyoming, USA - YL17G12_20 | ecosystem: Environmental > Aquatic > Freshwater > Lake > Sediment | place: USA: Wyoming | collected...
TAGTTTTTGCTGTCGTTCTAGCGGCAGAATATGTAATTCCTAATGGATCGTGTCCGCCTTCGGAAGACACAGACGCACAAATGCACTGCATAGAGGCTACCGACCCGGTGCTTTCTAGATACCATCGAATTGGTAAGCTCCCAGCTCGCATATAAGCGGTTGTTACGACATTTGAAAATATAAATTGATGCACATATATAAGTGTTCCGCCAATATCTAAACCAACACGAATTCTACCTACACCAAGCCACGATAAATCAATAACCAAATGATAAGCTACAGATGTTGCCAATGTGTAACCACTAGTGCCATATCCGTCAAGCTTATCTATATTCCAATTTGCTTGAGTTACTGTTTGATTTGCAATTGTAGATGATAAAAATATAAGCCGCATTGTGCCGCTATTATTTTCTAAGAAAATGCCATCATAACCATCACCATACCCCATGCCAGCAATAGCTGATGCGCCATCAAGCGTACCCGTCATACGGATAAAATGACTTTTACCTGAAAGATAAATTATATGTTGGTGTGACTGATAAACTATTTTTCTTCCAGCAGTGGCGGGTACCGAAAGCGTCGCGACAGGGGAGTTGTGCGTAATACTTGTGCTAGCATCTTGTCGCTGCAACCCCATTAGCCTTGGAGCCAAATCATATTGATGTGTAACCTCAAAAAGAGATTGTGAATTTGAAATGCGTAATCTTCCAAAAGCATCAGTGGATCCAGAGTTATTTGAATCTATAGAGATGGATCCTATATGACTTGTTCCAGAGCCTAATATTGGATTAACTCCAGATACTGGCGTTGAAACTTTTGAAGTTAATGTAATATCAGCAAGGCACGCCGCTCCGGCTTGTGATATTGTTAATGTTACTATTGTTCCAGTATCAATAGCATAATCCTCAAAATCCAGTTCTAAAAGTAGCGATGTATTTGCTGTTTCAGAAAAAAGTATAGTTACACCATCTATAGACACAGAAATATTACGAGATGCCGTTGTTGAGAATCTTAATTCTAATGCCGCCAATAAAGCGTCATTTGTAAATGTTACGCTTGCAGAATATATACCGGCATTAATATTATAACCATCTACTGCCAAATTAGTTTCGATTGATAGGTTTTGAATATTTGGCATCGTAGCATTTTGAATGCTAACTGGCCAAGCGTTTATGCTGGAATTTGGTGCGCCTTGATCAACTTTACCTATGGTGCTCGTGCCCGGTGCTAATTTTGCTTCAACCTGAAGACGATAAAATACACCATCAATGACGGTTCCAACTGGATTGCCATTTACATCAAACAGAATTGCCGCAGGTGAATCTGCCATTAGGTAATTACTCTCGTTCTAGATGATTCAAATGGAGAGCTTCCATTATAAGCAAATGTATCCGTTACCGTCGCCAATAAAATACCGCCTTCGTCATAAACTTTCCAGACAGTTACGGTTATTCTTTTATTAGCATCATATGATAAGTTCTTCTCCACAATTTTAAGTGATTTAGAGCTTGAATCCCACCAGGTAATAGATGTTGGAAAGGGATCATCAAGCGGTAAGGTTTCTCTAAAAGCTCCTGAAGCGAAGCCGGTCATCGGACCACCAACACCATCTGCTAAATGAATTAATTGACGCAATGTTTCGTGCTGAACATCAGTCATACCAGATCCTGCAGACACCTCTAAGCCCTTTATAATTCCTGCATTTTGCAAAAATAATTTTTGCTCATCATTAAATTGAAGAAGATCAATATCAGAACATTCAACTACAATATCTTTGGCTAAGATTTTATGTTGAAGCTCTCCCTTTAATAAGGACGCGCGTATGTCAGATTCTGCCACGCCAGTTATAGCGAGGATATCTCTGGTGCAGTTAAAGAGAATGGGATTGCCAAAAATTCTGATAGTTTTGTTTCTATCAGGCGTAACATTTCTAACAATGAAACATCCGTTCTTTTTCTTATAGGGAGCGAAAGTATCATATGCCATTTTTATTCCACAAATTTATCTTTTATTGTTATCGTAACGGTTCTCTCTACTTCAGGGTTTTCTTTTGTTGCCTTTATTCCACCAAATAATTTTTCTATTAATGAATCATATGGTTGAGTTGCTACGTCAGAGCGAGTGATCTCATGGGCATCATTTGTATCTTTCATTAACTCTTCATCTTTTGATAAAATGGATTTAATTAGTTGCTCATCTGTCATATTTACTAAATCATCTGGTTGCAGCCTATATCTAACATATAACATCTCTTCTAAATAATCAAAACTTCCTACGCCGGGCTGATTGTCAGTGTAATCGCCATCCTGTTGATTGGTCCTTAAAGCCCTCTCAATTGAATTTAAAAGAACTCTTGTATAACTATCTTGCCAGGCAGGCTTCTTGCCAAACTTAATTTTTAAATTATCTAGGATGACTTTCAACCGCTCAAAATGTTTTAATTTAGAGGCAATGCCCTCGGAAAGAAATGCATCGCTTCTATTGTAGAATTGTAACCCTCTTCTTGGATTAAACTCTGTCTCTTGGTCTATCCTTCTAGAATCAAAGGCTAATTTTACTAATCCCGGATTAATTATGCTGTTATAGCATTGTTTATGCAATTGAGTGCCTTGCTTATAGGACGAAAAATTTTTCGTCCCAGCAATTATATCATCAAAAATCTCAGCATACAATTTAATGGTCATGCGATTGATAAACCTCTATATGATATCGAATTATCCTTATAGTTGCATAAAAGAAAAAGACTCGGTAGATAAATCTACCGAGTCATAAATGATCTTTAGAAGACCGTTTTGTTATTTATACTTATTGCGTTACAGCGGACTTATTTCCTTTTGCCACGCCGCGAGGATTAACTATCGCGATGCCGATTTCTTCTGAAACGACCCAACCTAACTTAAGTTGTTTTGGTTCATCTGCTGGAAGAACTTCGATGTCTTGACGAATTGGCATGACGCCGACGAATTCTGGATCTGCACAAGCATAAACGGTTCCTGGTGGAACGATTTTGCTGACCATGATGTCAGCTCCCCAGATGTGAGCGTAAAGTCCGGTTTGAAGGATTTCTCTCATCGTAACTGGATCTACTTCTCCGCCGCTTGATGCAGCTTGACCACCACCAGAACCCCACTTAAGGATATCGGTGAATTCGTTGATATTCATGAAATACTTAGTCGTAACTAAGTCCCAACGATCAACTTGAGCCTTCAACTCAACAAGGTCTCTCTTAAGAAGACCTGCATCAGCGATGTCTTGAACAGTGTTCTCGACTGAAGCTGCTGCATCAATGGCTGCGAACACGTTCGCGTCTTCTTGTGCCATGATTTCTTGACGAGCCTTTTGAACGGCTCTGTCAATCACGTTAAATCTACGACGACGAACTTCTGAGATTCTGACCGTTGGGTTAGAATAAAGTTCGAAGGTTGGTACAACAACACGGTCACCGAAGACGCGTGATTCTGGACCAGTTCCGTTGCTTGAAATAACAACGGCTGAGACGTCGATGTCTCTTTCGTATGATGGATATGCACCTTGTGCTAATGCATCAACGACTAATGCTCTACGTGCAATTCCATGGTAGTCTAAGTTTCTACGAATTGGATTTGCCATCGCTTGAGCTAAAGCAATTTTGCCTTCTTGAGTCATAATTGCGCGGGTAACTAATTCGTCACGCTTGTCATCAGACAAAGACGTTTGACCAGCCATACCGGTGTTAGAAGGAGTATTCTCCTCAAGTATCGCGGCATATTTCACAAGTGTTTGTAAAGCGTCTCTTAAGCCGGACGCGTTCATATCGCCTTTATTGTTAAACATATTCATATTTGTTCCTCATTAGTTGAATTATTTGCCGATCTTATCAGCTAAAACAAATGCCCTTTTCAGGGAATCTAGATTAATATTATTATATTCCTAGATTTTGATAAAATAAATAAAAAAAAAGAGAGATAGATTTCTCTACCTCTCTTTTATATTTTTACCGATTAGCCTTTCAGCTAATCAATTAGTTATACAGTTGGATTGAAGTGGAACACTGCAACGGTATAGTTTTGAGCAAGAGAGCCGGCAACAGCGCCGCCTGGGCTATTTAATGCTGCAACTAATCTGTTTGGAGTATTGACTAAGGTGCGGTCAGTTTCGAAAGAAACGAAGCGCCCTGCGATAGACGTTGAACTGTAACCAGAACCGTTGGTTGGGGTTAATAAACCTGAGGTGTTTGGTCCAAGTGCGCAGCCTGGAACGCAAGTTGCGTTGTTTGTAACAAGACCAGTTGAGGTGGTCATGTCGCATGCGTCAAGAGTAACAGCATAAAGACCTGGGGTCATCCAGCAAGTTACTTTACCTGAACCAGTTTGAGAGCTTGGTCCAAGAACCACACCACCGGTAACGACTCTACCAACAGTTCCGCCAACGACGGTTCCGAAAAGAGTGCCGTAACCTGAGGTACCATCGTCTGACAACATAAGAGTAGATGCCGTTGTAGGATCTTTCTTAAGTTTGACGACAGCTCTGGTCGTTGATGCGTTTAAATAACCGTCAGCGACGTCAGAAGCGCCTTTATCAGTTGCGACAACGGCAGTACCGAAAGTCATAACTTCTCCGCCTAAAATTGCTGAAAGATCAGCGTCGAGGCAGTCGAATTGTCCTAATGGTTGTCCGCCTGGTTGTAATAGTTTTAATGCCATGTTATTTTTCCTTGAATTTTCCGGAATTCTTTGAATTCCTGTCTTACGCCTGTACTTACAATAACTTTATATTCGATTATTGATATATTTGAGAGCTTTTTATCCTAAATATTTTTCGATAGCTGGATGATCCTTTTTTAAATCGGCAACCATCTCTTCCAAAGATTTATCCTTTTTTTCGCCAGCAGGCTTTGGACCTTCTTTTTTAGTCTGCGCAACTACGGCTTGAGTGGCACTTTTGACTTTATCCATACCTTCTTTTGCCTTATCAATAACGGTATCGAGAACACCTAATGCTTTGGTAACATTTTCAGCGTCATCATTCATAAACCAAGATAATAAGTGACTCGTTGCCGAGGCAAAATCTCCTTGATCAACTTCTGCTTGAAAAAGACCAATTAATGGTTTAATTTTATCCATTTGAGCAAGATAAGCTTTGGTAAAATTTTCTACCGAATCAGCATTACTAACCGTTGCATCAGGATTACCGGCAATAGTAGCATATTGCTCAGCAAATACCTTTAATTTCGTTAATTCGTTATTAAGCGTTGTTAAAAGCGCAATTTTAGGAAATTTACTAATCAACGGCTTAAGTGCATCAATAGCAATTTTAGCGTTGTTAGATACAGAGCTAGCGTGAGGTCCTGTTTTAGCGACATCTGCAGTTAATCCTCCTAGAAGTCCGCCAGCCAAGCCGCCGACCTGCGCTCCAACCCATGCTCCCGCCAAAGTGGCGGCGCCGCCTGTTGAAAGACCTCCAACTAAGCCTCCAATAACCGCTCCGACAACTGCACCTGTTCCTGCACCCCCAGCGACACCAGTTCCAACATCAACAACGTCACCGCCAGGCTTACCACCACTAAAGTACCCTTTAATATCTTCCCAAAGACCCGCCTGTTTAGTTAAATCATCAATGCAAGCATCTGCAAGAACTCTTAATTCTTCAGCATCTCTATTATCTAAATCGTTAGCAACTTTAACTAAAGACTTCATGAGCTGATCTTGAGCAAGTTTTCTGGTATTCAAATTACCGTGAGTTCTTTTTTGAACAATATTAACCATTATATTATGGCGTTCCGTAATATTTTCAAGAAGACCGTTAATTCTATCATGAGTTGGTAGAACAACAAAAGTATCTGGGTGAGACACTTCTAAAATGTTCTTATCATATTTCATGCCCGGAATCATATCTGGCTTTACGCCATGAAGATCTGCAATTTCTTTAGGAGAGCGGTATTCATGTGGCTTTGCCTTAGAAATCAGCCCTTTTTCATTGGCGATTTTTACGAAACTTTCAAAAATTTCACTCTCATTATCAGTATATCTTGGCATGGAACCTCAATTAGATGTTATCTTATTATATGCTTAATGGCGGATTTTTACCAGGCGGGACAAACGGGCTAGCGCCATGAGAGGCTACTTGATCAATAAACTTATCAACAAGATCTTTTCTTGAGGTGAATCCTGGAATTATAATCATTCCATAAACATTGCCTTTATTAGCGTCTTTAATTATGCTAACTACTGTTTGGAAATTTCCAGAAGAAGTAATGTCAGATTCTTTTCCCTTTAAGCCAGGATAAACGTCTATAGCCCAAGAGACTACAAGCGGCTCTATATTAGCGGCAGAGCCTTGAATAATCCATCTGCTATATTTTCCGTTTAGCAACTCCTCTTGATAATTAGGGCTCACTTTATAGGTCTGTTGCGAGCTTGATTCTGGTAATCCTCTAAAATTTATCGTTTTATCTTTTTCAGAGTCTTCTTTCGAGTCTCCACCAAAATAACTTTTAGCTGCAGATCCTGCGGCGCCTGCTGCCGCAAATATAGTAGAGTAAAGAACTCCCATAAGAATTTTGCCAAAAAGCTTTTTTAATAAATCAATAAACTTGCCCTTTAATCCTACAAGGGCAAGTAATCTGGAAGTCATTCCGGCTTGACGAATTAATCCAGGATTATTTAAATCAAAATTAGGATAATCTTTAACTAATTTTCTTAATGCAAAATTAAATAACTTTGCATCTTCAATAGTAAATGATGCATTTACATTTCGTTTATCAATTTTGGCTAGATTTTCTTCAGTAGGCGCTCCGCCCGCATTTTCATCAACTGCTTTATTAGCGACAGCTTGTGCCGTACCTTCATCTATTTTAGTTCCGCCTGAAAGAAGCCCTTTGATGGATTCACCGATAGAGATAAAGATCTTTTTTAAATCAACATCAAAAACCGACTCTGCTAAAAAAACTATTGTACCGATGACCGGCATACCTAATGCGGTAAGCATTCCCGGAGCTAAAATAGCTAAGACGCTGGCTACTGGATGTTCTTTATCATATAAACTTAATGCGTAATCTTTAACGGCGTTAAAGATGGAAGATCCTAATCCTGCTTCTTCGGCTTTTTTTACAATTCTAGGATCTGCTAGAACAGTTTCTAGAATTATAGAATCTACCAAGTTTTGTAAATTATGATTTTTCATTATTTTTGTTGGTGTTTTTGAGCTAATTGTTTATTAAAATCTTGAGTCCATTCAGTAAGCTTACTCATATTCTTACTATAATAATAAGCTTGCTCACTAATATCTTCTAATATTTTTTTAACAAGGGGATTATTTCCAGAATTCCTTAACCTTGAATTCATATTTTGAATTAGAAGGTATGTTCCTTGAACTAATTCTGTTAAAGTGTTAATATAATCAAATGCAGAATCTCTACCAGTTCTACTATGAACAAATATCTCTAATGTCCCAAAAGTAGTTCTTGATAAATCCTGTTGAGGTATATTTGAATAATTTTGAGATATTTTACCAATGGAAGCGGAGACTGGAGCCGCAACTCCGGAGCTGCCGGTAAAATCAACATATTTTTTAGTGAATCTCGTTATTCTGCCAAAATCAATTACATCTGGATCAAGAGGCCATTCGAGACCACCAAGTTGTGCAAGACCTGCCGCAGTAAATCCGCCACTAGGTAATATATAGCCTACCGGTTTAACATTCCCTCCAGCGCTTGGAGCTGACTGCCCAGCTGGACAAGAATATGTTGATGCAATTTGCGTGACCGCTTTTAAATAAGCGTCAAATCTTGGATCATCTGGACGAGCATCTTTATGATTTTTAGCTCTAGTCATTAAGATATTAACAACCTCACAAATAGTTCCCTTATCAATAGTTCTTAAATCAACAACCTTATCATCTTTAGTATATTTAAGTTTTCCTAAAATATTTCCAATAAATGTAGATGGTGTTGAAAAAGAAGCAAGGTCTTTACCAGAAATTACTGCTGTTCCAGATTCAGTTGCATTTTCTAAGGTTAATGGAGATGGCAATTCATCAATAACAACATCTGGTCCAATTTTAATTTCTTCTTTTGCAATTTCTTTAGACATTTTAAGACCAAGCTCATTATTTGCTTGATCGATCAGTCTATCTGCTTGAAGAGTGAGCAATGGAATATTTTTAGATTTGAGGTCTCGTAGATAAGCGATTAAACCGTCTTTATAAATAAAGTATATTGGATTTTCATCTGGATAAGGCGCATATAATTCTTGAATTTTAGGATCTTTGCTGCTTAATTCGAAATTAGAATCTATGGTCTTTTCAGTTCTTTTTTCATGCGTAGCGTCATTAGGATACACTATCTTTAAATCATTATAAGCAATTCCTTTTAATCTTAAAAATGCCAACATAGAATTAAGATCTTTTGCCTGCATTCTTAAGTCTGCATTGGGCTTTTCGGACGTAAATTTTGGCACGCTTAATTGCTCCTGTAAATTAGCAACTAGCTTAGCTGCAAGATCTTTAATTTCTTGAGCGCCAAGATTTGGATTTGCTTTTGGTCCAGGCGCGACTGTAGGTTGCGCAGGTACCTGTGCAATTTTAAGTAGCTCACTTAGTAAATTTTTGTCATCAAAAATAGACATTTTAGTATCCTGCCTTTGAACTAAGTTGCGTTGAAACTGCATCAAGCATCTTTTTTACTTCGGCTGGATTTTCAGCCTCTTTACCTTTGCCAATTCGTTTCATAAATCCTTTAAATGAATCTAAATCTGATAACTCTTTTAATGAAATCCAGTTAGCATTTTGACTGACTCCGCTAAATCCAACTTGAGGAATTCCCAGTATTTGATTATTAGTAAATCCAGCAAGCTCTTGTGGGGTTAAAATCTCTTTAACTGATTTTTTAGGCTGTTGTTTATAAGAGACAAAAGGTTTCTTTTGATCAATGTATTGTCTGTGCTCTTTATTATTAAGAATTTTAGCCTTCAATTCTTGAAAGAATGGAGTGATAAGATTAGTGATATGTGAAGCGAGCCAATCTGATCTTTTTATAATATCTGATGTACCTTCAAGTGCCGTATAATCTGGTTTAGGAAGAGCGGAATTAAATTGCTCTAAATTTTTTTCTTGATATTGAGTCTGCACCTTTAGAGCAGAAGCAAAGTCTAACATACCTTTAGTAAGAACAGAAATTCCCTTAAGAGTATTGTCTGTTCTATTTTTCCAGACACCATCAACAGACTTTTCGCCACCGCCAACTCCCGGAGAGCCGACGCGGCTGATAGTATCAATCAATCCGCGAAGATTAGTTTTCTCAATCGAAGCGTTTTCTCTTTCTGGCGTACCAGTAACATCAATATTTAAATATTGTCTTCCGGCAGGATCATTAGCTACAAATTGTTGGACGATAAAATCTCCGAATGGATCAGAGCCTCCAAGATATTCTTTTTTTGAACCTGGCTTCTCAGATACTCCCCCTTCCATTTGACCGGTTTGATTTCCTGTCATTGAAGTGACGTCGGTGCTCGCGGCGACAGAAGCAAAGTTTAAAATTGCTTGTTGCATTTTTTTAACGGCTGGTAAAGATGACGAGCTAACTCCAGCTCCGGCTGATGGTTTTTCTACAACGCGCGTGCCCGCGCCTTCTGGCGTTACAGGGCGTTCCGGTCTAACTCTATTATCCATATCTGGCGAAGGTTCAGTCTTTGCAGAAATATCTTTTTTTGTTGGACTAAGCGTTGGCTCTCGCCCGGCGACTGGCGCAACTTTTGCTTGATTTGCTCGATGAGCAGGAACTCTATCTTCAAAAGATTTTTGTGCTTTTTTCTCTATTTTAGACATTATTTCCTTACGCCAACCAGTTGGTATAGAATTTAGCTAATCTAGCAGCTATCGCATCAATATTAGTTAAAAACTTTGCCGGATCATTATTTGGAACAGACTTAAACGCGGCAAGCTGCGCATCTAATTCAGAATCTCTTTCTTTTAGAAAGGCAATTGCCTCCATTTTATCCTTTTTTGCCATATTCATATCAGCTAAAACTAAAGATGTATATTTTTTAACTAATTCTTTATTTGCATTCGCTTTAGTTTCTACTGGAGATAATACAGGAACAGGCTTTGCACCAGTAATTAAAGATTTATGATTTTCAATAACGGTATCAGCCATATAAATTTTTAATCCTTTAAGTTGGAAAAGTACATCTTGAATAGATTCACTTAACACAAATATGC
>Ga0315291_10012764_pt1 | contig 10193 bp, 7 predicted proteins | sample YL17G12_20_MG_FD_203070 | JGI IMG/M metagenome (GOLD analysis project Ga0315291, IMG submission 203070) | Sediment microbial communities from Yellowstone Lake, YNP, Wyoming, USA - YL17G12_20 | ecosystem: Environmental > Aquatic > Freshwater > Lake > Sediment | place: USA: Wyoming | collected...
GGCAAGGCGCCGCTTCACCAGCGACGCCGCGAGGAAGAGCGCCGGCAGGTAGCCGGCCGCTTTCAGAAGATGGCTCTCGCTTGGCGCCAGCCGGGAGTACGGCCCCAGCGAGCCCATGACCGCGTAGAGGTATTGGGAGAAGGCATGCTCATGGACGAAGAGGGCCATGAAGGCTGCCTGTGGCAGAGCGAAGCCCACGGCCATTGCCACGAGCGGCGCGACGGCTCTACGACCGGTGAGGAATGCCATCAGCACAACGGCCGCACCGTCGAAGACGGCGACCTGCTTGTAGTTGACCGCCACCCCGATTAGCAGGCCGGCAACTGCGTATCCAAGGGCGCGCCTTCCGCCTTCGTACCTCTCGGCGAACAGGAACGCAAGCACCGCCAGCGATATCGGGAGGATCATGAAGGTCTCGGTCAGCGCCAGGTTGCCCTCGATGACCGGAGTGCACAAGAGCAGCGCGAAGAGCAAGCCGGCCAGCAGCGAGCGCACCGTCCCGAACAGCACGCGTCCGATGGTCATGATGGTGAACAGTGTCGCGATCACCACCATTGATGCCACGAGGTGCAGCGCGAAGACGCCTGACCCAAATGCGCCCTGCACGAATGCATAGGAGAAGAAGATAAGGGGCGGTTTGTTGTCCCAGGCCTGAGCATATAACTCCTTCCCCTGCCGGAGGCTTTGCCCGATCGCGGAGAAGATACCTTCGTCTGCATACCAACGCGGCTCAAAGAGCGATGGGTATCGCAGTGCCGCCGCCAGCATCAGAGGGATCGTCGACAGCAATAGCCAGCGCCAATCGAAGCGCCGCCGGCCGATGCCTTTGCGGAGAGCCTTCGACACTAGGCAGCCCTCCCTATCATCGCTGAATGGCCCGCCCCGATGACGTTACCACATGTCATGTCGGTCCTGTGGCCGTGGCCCGTCCAGACTTGATGCACACCGAGACGCGACCTCGGCTCGTCGTTGGGGCAAGGTCACGCCAACCGCCGCAATTCTACTTCTTCTTGTGCGCCTGTCAACTGCCCGCTAGGCGTCTGCTGGTGAGAACGACGCTCGTTCCTCGGACAACCTGACACCGCCGTCTCGTGCTAGGGGCAGGAGCGCGCAATAACCTCGGACACTGTTGCCGGCTCCAAGCCCCGTTCCCGCAGCCCCTCGATGATGCGCGGCAGCGCCTCCACGGTGGCCGTGCGGTTGGGATTGCCCCCACCAGCCGCGCCGTCGTGCAGGAGGATGATCCCGCCCGGATGCGCCCGCGAGAGGACGTTCTCCACTATCTGCTCCGTCGTCGTGCTGCTATCCCAATCGCGGGAGTCGATATCCCAGCCGATGGAAACGTATCCGGCTCGCCGCAGCTCTTCCAGCATCACCGCGCTGGCCTTTCCGTAGGGGGCGCGGTAGAGGGTCGGCTTCTGGCCCAGGATAGGCTCAAGCACCGCTTCCGCGCGCCGGAGGTCGCGGCGAAAGTCGTCCGGCCCCATTCCCGCCAGCTCCTCGGCGTGGCCGTATGAATGCGAGCCGACGGCTGTCCCCAGCTCCACCTCCTGCCGCACAAGCTCGGGGTGGCTGTCCGCCGCCGCGCCCACCACGAAGAAGGTGGCTTTCGCGCCGTACGCCGACAGGATGTCGAGGATCTGTTGCGTATAGGGAGGGTTGGGTCCGTCGTCGAAGGTGAGGGCGATCTCCTGCCGGGACGTGCATCCGCTGCTGAAGTGGCGGGCCTGAGCTGAGAAGCCGTCGGAGCGGGGCAGGACGGCGACAAAGGCAAGCAGCAGCGCCAGAATCCACTTGGACAGGCGTATGGCGGTATCCATGGGTAGCTACAGCTAGTATATTAGGGCGGCGGGCGGTTTGATCAAATGGCCGCGTGTGGGCCCGGCCGGCGTCGCCTATCGAGGCGTGAGGCGGAGCCTTGCCGCGGCCTCCGTATTGTGCCCCGTCCAGGTCAGGGTCTGGGTCGCCGGGTCGTGGGCGGCCATCCCGCTGGAGACGCTGACCTCTACTCCGTCGGGATAGTGCAGGCGCGGCACGTAGATGAGCGTCGGCGCCGTCACCTTCGCGTCGCCTTCGATCTCCAGCTCGAACGTGGCCGTCGCCGGGTCGAACGCCATCCGCGTGGGGCGACCGGCCGCATGGCGGACGTACGGCCGGCAGAACGCGCGCACCGCTCGCCCCCCCGAGTCCGGGTCGCTGGGGTCTTTCTGGTCGTCCCGGCTCCAGATCGAGAGGTCTTCGTGGTTCCACTGGTCGCCGTGGGCGTGCGAGTTGTCGGTGGTGTAATTCCACTGCGTGGAGTTGAGGAGCAGCGCTTCCAGGGCGCGATAGTTGGCGTCCAGCGCTATCTCCTGTAGGCTGTAATAGCCTGTCTCGTAGGCCTCGCCGTCGTTCATGTCGTAGGGGATGCCGAACTCGCCGATCAGCATAGGAGGGTTCCCCATTTGCTCCCGCGAGAAGAGCTGGAGATACCCCAGCTGGCCTGTGAACTCCGCGGCGATCTCCTGCACTCCGGAGACTGTCTTGCCGGATAGCGATTGGTAGGAATCGGGGCGGAACTTTCGGCCGGTGAAGGTGGTGACGTCGTACCAGTGGCGGGCGTTGCAGACGAGCGGGTCGGGGTCGTCCCAATAGGTGGGGAGCTCGAACGGCGACCCTTCAATGAAGATGAAGCAGCCGGGATGGACGCGGCGCAGGGCATCGCGCAGCCGCCGGATGAAGGAGACCATGAACCCCCAGGCGGTGACCGGCTCTCCCTTGACCTCCCGGAAGTAGGACGGTGAGAGGAGGAGAGGATTTCCCTCCTTGTCGAGGTCCCAGACGCCGGCCCGCCGCCAGGGGCAGCCGTCCCTCCAGATGCTGACACCCGCCGGGTTGAGCGCCTCGCCGTCCGGACGGCGCACCGTCTGGCCGTCGGCGGCCGCCAGGTGCTCGAGCGCCGAGAAGGGCCGCGAGGCGCGGGTGCTAGTAAAGGTCGCCTGAGCCTGCAAGAGGTCCTCACCGCGACCGATGTATCCCCCGCTGGGCTCGTTCAGCGTGTCGTAGCCGAGGACGTTGTCGAGGTCGGCGAGCCGCTCGGCAAGGGCGCAGAGGGCGCCGACATAGTGGTCCTGGAGGCGGCCCTGGACGCCGGCCAGCTCCGGGCAAAAGGTATCGCCGGCGAAGAAGAGCGTCCACATCGTCGCGGTGGGAACCCGGTTGTAGTTGTTGAGCCAGTCCACCGCGTTCAGCTCCACGGCCTGCGCTTCGACAAACCTTTCCGGTCGCAGCCCCGCCCACTCGAAGCACCAGAAGGGGGCGCCGTCGCCGCCGGCCCAGCGGCTCCACAAGTCCTGGTGGGGGTCGATGAAGACCAGCAGGCCGTGCTCAGCCGCCTTCTTGACCACCTCCCGCACGTAGTCGAGGTAGGCCTCGTCATAGCGGCCGGGGCCCGCATGCTCGATCGCTTCCCAGGTGACGAGGAGACGCAGGGTGTTGAACCCCCAGTGGGCGATACGGCTCAGATGCTCGTCGGCCTCGGCGAGGGGGAATGGCCGCCCGGCGAAGCTGACATCCGCCCAGTTCTGGAAATCGACGCCGAGATGGGTGGCGCCGTTGGGCGAGTACGGCACCTTTGTGCTTCCGCTGAGGTTCACCCCGCGGAGGAGGGTGTGCCGGCCCAACCGGTCGAGGAACCAGCCGTCGCGGGCCGTATAGCCGTGCTTCGCCGTCTTCCCACTCATCTCCCGACCTACCTTCCTTGCCTGGGGAACTGCAGTCCCTTTTCCGCTGGTTTCCCCGAAGCTATCATTCGCTCCGATCCGATGTCAAGGCTGTCAGGGGGCGTTGCTGCAGTGCCTCCTGAACGGGTGTGGTCGAAGGGTTCGGCGATACAATATGGGCTGTGCACCTCTGTTCGCCTTGCATCGCGCTCTCGGCGACGCTAAGGTCAAGGCCAATGAAGGAGGCAGCCCCATGAAAGATGAGCGAATCCATAGTCCTGGAGGTAGATGGCGGTCTGTGCAAATCTGTCGATTATTAGACAGAGGTTTTGCCTCCAATCTTTCGCCATAGCCGGCTACCAGAAGCCAGCTGGTTCTGTGAAGGCCGGAAGTCACGCCAAGGGGGAAGAGATGCGTGTCCTAAGAGGAGCGTTGGTGGTCGCCTGTGTCGGTTTGGCTGGCCTGGCCGCTGCCTGTGGGTCGGGAGGGGGCTCGAAGATCGGTGGCGAACTGCACATCTTCAATTGGGAGGACTACTTCGCGCCGAACACACTCGAAGACTTTGAGGCTGAGTTCGGGATCAAGGTGTACCTGGACACCTTTGATGACGAAGCCCAATTGCTAGCGGTCATATCTTCTGACCCGTCGAGGTACGACGTGTTTATCGGCTCGGACTCGCTAATCGGAGCGATGAAGGAGCTTCGGCTTCTCGCCAAGCTCGATCACAACAACGTCCCGAACCTGGCTAACATTGACACCAGGTTTCTCGACCTGCCGGGCGATCCGGACAATGAATACAGCGTGCCCTACGACTGGGGCACGACCGGCGTAATGTACAACAAGAAGTGTATCCAGCCGGAAGAGGAGAGTTGGGCCGTGCTCCGTGACCCTCGCGTCGCCGGCAAGGTAGCGATGGACACGGACCCCAGTGTCGTCATCGGCTCGACCCTGCAGTCGCTCGGCTACCCACTGAACTCCAGCGACAAGCGACAGCTAGCCGAGGTGGTAGGGGTGCTCCGACAGCAGGTGTCCACGCTAGGCTTAAGGTTCATCGCTTCTCAGGACGTAATGCAGATGATGAAGTCAGGGGAGCTGTGCGCGTCCCAAGCATACAACGGTGATGCGGTGGTGGTGATGTCGGAGAATGAAGACGTGGCCTTCTTCATACCTAAGGAGGGCTCAGACATCTTCTTCGACGTGATGGCAATACCGCGCGACGCTCCGGACAAGGCTGCCGCGGAGGCATTCATCAACTACATCCTGCGACCGGAAGTCCAGTCTGCCTGCAACGAATACACCGGCTACGCTACTCCCAATCGTGCCGCCATCGATGAGGGCTATGTGGGTTCGGATTTGCTGTCTAACCCCGTGATCTACCCGGACACCGCGCATCTTGAGCCTTGGGTCGCCTTCGACGGCCCGAGAAGGGCCCTCTGGAATGAGGCTTGGGCAGATGTTCAGAGGGAGACGGCCACTTCGCGCAATCAGTAGCGCGGGGGAAGGTGCATGGTATCACGGGTGAAGAGCTTCGTAATTGGCCGGTCCATCCGGGGACGGGTGGGCCGTTTCTTCCTGCTGGTAGGTTTGGTGCCCCTCTTGGTCATGGCCGGCTACCTGGTCTTTTTGCAGAGCGGGGTGTTCTCGGAGACAACCAATGACAACCTCGCCAACTACGCGCGAGTAGAGGCTGCCAGCGTGGAGCATGTCCTCGGCACGGCGGCCAGCGACCTAATGGTCGTTGCCTCGAATCCCGTCGTGCAGTCCTCGACAGCTTCTCGCGAGGAGAAGGCCAAACAACTCAGGGAGGCTCAGGACTTCTTCAACGTTTTTGAGGACATCACCCTCATCGATACAACGGGCAGCGTCATCGATTCGACTACCTATTCGTACTACGGAACGTGGACTGATAAGGACTTCTTCAAGGATGCCCTTGCCGGCCGGCCGGCCGCCTCCGACCCCCATCTCATACCGTCGCCGGCGAGGCTGGTGGTCGTGTTTACGGCGCCGGTCGTTAGCAATGGCGAGGTGTCCGCGGTCGTCGCTGGGCAGATGAACATGGAGCGGGTCTGGGAGGTCCTGGACAGTGCGCATATCGGGACAACGGGGTTTCTCGTTGCCGTCGACAAGAATGGGGATATCATATCTCATCCCAACAAGGATCTACTCCTCACAAAGTTGGGTGGTGAGGAGGCGCCCTCCGATTCTGACACTACGTCCATCCACATTCCCAAGACGGAGGAGACCGGTAGCTTAGTGGGACAGGCCGCCCCAGTTGACGTCTTCGGCTGGCGAGTTGTTGCCCTTCAAAGCAGCGCCGAGGCGAATGCCCTCTTTAACGATGCTCTAGAGAAGATCATCATTGCCGCCGCCGCCGTCGTCGCCCTGATCATTGGCGTCTCGCTGATGCTCTCGAAGGCGATCGTGCGTCCCATCAGCGCCCTCGTTGCCGGCATGTGCAAGATCGCCGACGGTAACCTCGACTACCGAGTGCCGGCAGCGGAACTGCAGGAGATCGACGACTTGTCGGCTTCCTTCAACACGATGGCCGCGAATCTTGAGGCGTCAACCGAGAAGCTCAAGAGCGCCAACGAGGAGCTCGAGAAGCGGTATGAAGAGCTGGCCGACGCCCGCCAGCTAGCGGCCACAGACAGCCTAACCGGTATCTGCAACCACCGCTCGCTGCAAGAAATGCTGGCCAAGGAGGTCGAGCGCAGCGTCCGCTACGACTCGCCTCTCGCTATCTTGATGATGGACGTTGACGGGTTCAAGCTGTTCAACGAAACGTACGGTCACCATGCAGGAGACAATGTGTTGAGGCAGGTGGCGCAAGTGTTGATGAGGACCTGCCGGACTGCCGACATCGTCGGCCGCTATGGCGGAGATGAGTTCATGGTGATCCTGCCGGAGACAGACCGTGAGGGAGCGGCCTCTATGGCGAACCGCATCTTGGAAGAGCTCTCCCAGGAGCGAGTGCGGACAGGGAGCGCAGACGATATCCCGCTGGAGCTCAGCATAGGTGTCGCCCTCTGTCCCGATGACAGCAAGCACAAAGAGGAACTACTCGTCTGTGCTGAGGGCTCATTGCAGGAGGCAAGACAGTCCTCCGCTGGCTTCCTACTGGTCGCCCAGCCCGGGCCGGGTAAGCTTGTTCCTTACAAGGATGCAGCACTCCGGCTCTTCGAGACTCTGGTGCGGGCGGTGGACCTGAAGGACCGCTATACCCGACGGCACTCTCAGCAGAACGCCGAATTCGCTGTAGATCTGGGGAGGGCCGTTGGACTCTCTGAGAGGGCTCAAAGCGGCCTCCGGATCGCTGGCCTCTTGCATGACGTAGGAAAGATAGGCGTGCCCGATCGCATCTTGAAGAAGCCGGGGCCGCTAACCGACGAAGAAAAGGCCATCATGCGGCAGCACGTGGTGCTGAGTACACTCATGGTCCAGGGCGTTCCCAACCGGCAGGATATGTCCGACGCCGTCTCCTGTCACCATGAGCGGTGGGATGGCGATGGCTACCCACTTGGCCTCGCGGGAGCGGACATACCTCTCCTGGGCCGGATTCTGGCGGTCGTTGACGCCTACTCTGCGATGATCCTTGACCGTCCCTACCGGAAAGCCTTGACCCACGAGGAAGCCGTAGCGGAATTGAGACGCGGTACCGGCACGCAGTTCGACCCAGATCTCGTCGAGCCCTTCATAAGCCTGCTTGAGTCGCGGCGCGAGGCAGCCGCCTAATCAGGCAGCCGCAAACCGCTGCTGCTTCTCACTGATAGAGAGTCATATCGGGAACCCCTAGCCCTACTGGCCCTCTCGTCCCCAATCTACGGTCCTACCGCGGCCAGGAATCGGATTCCTGCCGATCGCCGATGGGGGAGGCCCCGGCGTTCCTGGCTCAAGCGTCTGGAGCAAGACCAGCGGCTGGTGGTAGCATAGTCGCGATGCGCATCGACAGGGGACCCGGAGACCGATGTCTCCAATCTGTCGGCGAGCTATGCAGTCTGATGTGGCGCGTTTGGGTCCTTGAACGGTAGAAGGAGAGGTTGAAGTGGACGTTTCCGGGAAGACAGCGATCGTGACCGGCTCGGCGGTGGGAGTAGGCCGGGCCGTCGCGCTGGACCTCGCCGGGCGGGGCGCCAACGTCGTCGTCAACTACTCGCGCTCGGAGGCCGAGGCGCGCCAGACGCTGGCCGACGCGGAGGCGCTGGGCGCGAAGGCGCTGCTGGCGCGCGCCGACGTCTCCCAAGACGACCAGGTGCGGGATATGGTGAACCAGACGCTGGGCCGCTTCGGGGCGGTGGACATACTGGTGAACAACGCCGGCATCACCTACTTCGTCGATTTCGATGACCTGGAGGGTCTGACCGAAGAGATCTGGGATCGTATCTACGCTGTGAACGTGAAAGGGCTCTTCTTCTGCTCGCGGGCCGTCATACCCCCCATGAAGCGGCAGGGCGAGGGGTGCATCGTCAACATCTCCTCGGTCTCCGGCGTCCGCGCTGTGGGCAGCTCCATTGCCTATTGCGCCTCGAAGGCGGCGGTGATCAACATGACGGTCGCCTTTGCCCGCACGTTCGCGCCGGAGGTGCGCGTGAACTGCGTCGCCCCCGGCTTCGTCGATACCCGCTGGCACCAGGCCCGAAGGGGTGCGGCAGAGTATGAGGAGTTCAAAGCGGCGGTCGGGCGGATGGTGCCCCTGGGCCGGATCTGCACGCCCGAGGATGTCTCCCGGGCAGTGCTCGACTTTGTCGAGGCGGAGATGGTTACGGGGCAGACCCTCCTCGTTGATGGCGGTATCGCGCTGGGGCGATGACCGGCCCGGGCCCGGAGGGCAGAAGCGGCGTCAGCGCGAGGGTGAGGCGGCTGCTACGGAGCTCGGTGTCTGTCCTTCTTTAGCTCGCGGCCCCGCTTCTCTTCGAGGCGGCCGAGGGCCCGTCCTTTATCGGGGTGCGGGTCCTTAACGATGCCGTAGGCCTCGCGTCCTTCGTGCCCTTCCGGCAGGTACTCTGTTATCGGAAGACCTTCCGAGTTACAGAACAGCATTCAGTGGCAGTACTTGTACCGCTGCATCTCCTCGCAGGGGCAGGACCAGCGGCTGAGCTTGGCTTCTGCCACCTTGTCCTCGTAGAAGTTGCAGGGGCAGAGCGGCCGCCCGACCTCGTCGATGTTCTTCGCCAGCCCGATGACCAGGAACTCGGTGACCTCGCGCTGGGGATGGAGATAGGTCCCGCTCTTCGCGGCGAACTTCTCGACGAACCGCCACATCTTCTCGATGTTCTGCGGCGACGCCTGCCTGCGGTCCTCGTCGGACGGCTTGTCCATAGCCAATCGTCTCCTCGCCGGCGGGAGGGAGCTGTGCCCTCTCCTACAAGTCTAGGGAAAGACAGCGCCCGATACAAGTCGCCCGACCGGTGACACCTGATTCTTCTTGGCCTCCCAGTGCGGTCGCGCCTTCATCTCAGTGGGCGCAGCAGCGTCGCCGACGAGAAGGGGGAGCGCAGAGGGGGAGTGCAGAGGGGGAATCCCCCTCTGCCGGGGGTACGGGGGTGTCCCCCAAGCCTTCCTAGGGCGGGAGGGTGGGAAGATCAACGCTGATGTTGCGGCGAGAGCGCCGACGCCACCCATCGCGCACAACTGTATCTGGACGAGAAATCAAGCGAGCCACTGACAGGAACCCGCGGGCACGCTATCATTCGAGTCAACGGTCAAGCAGCGCCGCACCTGAGGACGTTCAACCGATGACGATTCGCCGGCTCACTGTCCTTGTCGCTCTGCCGATCCTCCTGGGCCTGCTCGTCCCCGCGTCGGGACACGGGGACATGTACCTCAGCACCTACAACAGCTCCCTCATCCTCACCGACAATCCGAACCTCTACCACGCCGTCGCGGACGAGCCGAGCGGCGTCCTGCCGAACGGGCTCTCCGGCGCCCCTTACGGCCCCTTGTTCTACTACCCGACGGCGCTCTGGCTCCTGGGGCTGGACGCGGCGCATCTCATCAACGTGCACGCCTGGCAGTCCGACACCTTCGACTCCGTACTCCGCGACCTGCCTGTCAACTTCCTCCTGAAGCTGCCCTATCTCGCCGTCTATCTCCTCGTGGCGTTCGTCCTCACGAAGACGCTGCGGGACGGCAGAGGAGAGGTCGCCGCCGTGCTCTGGCTCGTCAACCCCGCCATCATTCTCTACGGCCTCCTGATGGGGCAGAACGACGGCTGGGCCTTCCTCGCCTCGGCCGTTGGCCTGGCCCTGGCGGTGCGTGCCCTCGAGGGCGGCGACTCGCGGGTCGGCGGCCGGACGGTGCCGCTGCGACTGCTGGCGATGGTCACTCTTGCGGCGGGCGCCGCCGTCAAGCTCACCCCCATCCTGCTCGTCATACCGTTCGCGCTGGCGCTGGGACGCAGCCGTCGCGAGAAGGCGCTGCTGGCCGTGGCCGGATTCGGCGCGTTCGGCGCCTTGATACTCCCGTTCCTCTGGACGTCCTACTTCTGGGACCACG
>Ga0315291_10012767_pt1 | contig 10193 bp, 3 predicted proteins | sample YL17G12_20_MG_FD_203070 | JGI IMG/M metagenome (GOLD analysis project Ga0315291, IMG submission 203070) | Sediment microbial communities from Yellowstone Lake, YNP, Wyoming, USA - YL17G12_20 | ecosystem: Environmental > Aquatic > Freshwater > Lake > Sediment | place: USA: Wyoming | collected...
GCAGCTTTTGTCACTCTTCCCGATATGCTGCCAAGGCTGGACCTATGAGCGATTACTGCGATAGTCTGGGGACTGTTGTCGGCCCCATCCGAACTTATCGTAATCACAGCGGTCTTCTCTTCGTCCGGAACGAATCCGCTGCGATCGACGGTCACAACATGTATTTTCCTATCATTCGAATCCTCTGACAAACCTCCAGCAGGATCAATAGACACCCAGTCTGCATCGTCAGCGACATCATAGTCCAGTGTCTGCGCCGCCGCGTTCCATACTTCGAATGTCATGGTGGACTCCCAACTGCCGAAGTACAAGGAATCCGGACCCCTGCCAATTGATGAGGGAGGAAGAGCTATCTGGAAATCCGCATCTGATTCGTCGCTAATCCCGCCTCCTGACTCCAGCACTCTTACGCGGCAGTTTGTAGTGCTCACATTTGGAACCTGCCACGAGTGGCCGCCGTCAGCTGCCGGAACAGTGGCAATTAGGTTGTGGTACGTCGCACCACTATCAGTTGAATAGCGCAACTCAACATCTCCGCTTAGGCCCGTTGCACTCCAGAGAATGTTACGCACTTCGCCCACCTGCCAGACCTCTCCACCATTCGGCGAAATAACTGTAATAACCCTTTCTAACGTGTAGGTGCCGGTTTCCTCTTTCGGGGCTCCGTCTTCGATTATGACTTGTTTATTGCTTGGTTCATTCCAGCCGTCTATACTCTTGAACTCAAGTGTATAATATCCAACAGGATAAGATATCGTTTCGCCGCTGTTGTGCCATATCATGTCGAGGCTGAGTCTCCATTTCGCACCTTCATCGACTGCTGCCTGAGGCAAAATAGTCACTTTAAGTGAGCCGACATGACGTATGTACCTCCGGATTATGGTTATAGTCTCATTTTTGGGCAGATTTATCTGTTCATCCGGGGGCTTATCCCATCCTGAGATATCCTTGAACTGTAGCGTATGCGTACCTGCGGGATAGATAACGGTAGCACCGCTATTCTGCCAAATCCCATCCGTAACCAACTTCCACTTCGCTCCAGCACTCACGGCTGGTGGAGGATCAATGGTCACTTGCAGAATTGCGACATCTGCCGTGTAGTTGCCAGTCGTAGATGTCGTAGTGTCCTTCTCAACTCGAACAGTCTGATTGGGGGGTTTGCTCCAACCCGATATGGATTTGAACTCGACCTCAACCTGGCCTGTTGGAATGGCAGTTAGTGTGTACCCACTGGAGTGCCAAGTTGATTCGGTACTCAGTTTCCATGCTGCTCCGGCGTTTACTGCCCCTTGCGGAGAAATGGTTACCAGTAGTGAACCGGTATCACGTTGATATTCGGCCACATAAGTCTGGTCCGTAATTGGTGAAATGACATGAGATTGTTCCAGCCCGTCATTCCACCTAACGAAGTGATATCCCTTACCACTTATCTGTGCTTCAGATGGAACGGCGATAGAATGCGTAGTTCCCTTGATTGAATGCCACGCATAAGGCACGGCATGGACACTTCCGTTGACTTCCATTCCAAGGCCCTCCGGGCTTGTTGTAACTTCGAGACGTACAAAGGAATTGAGCCATGCGTCCCCGAATTCGTGCATGATTGCACCAACTTTGGAGGCTGCTAATCCCATATTCTTGACATCACCGCCAAATGGTGTTGCAGCCCAATGCCATCCTTCCTCCCATTTGCTTGCATGTCCGCTTAGAGAATCGTACGGGTTACCGCCTTTATAATAATCAACTCCATGATGGGAAAGCATTGTGTAAAGGTCTTCGAGAGAGCCTTCTCGACTGCTCCCTGCCTGGTCTTCGTGCCCTCCTAATCGCCTCGCTGTTTCCCGGAATTTTGCCCTCAAACTAGTCAAGTAGGAACTCATCGAAGGAGGTTTGGGATATATTGCCCCAGGGGTAGTCGCACCTGTATATCTGAGCTTCAGAAGTCCAACGTCTATGGGCTGGAATAGACGGAATCCAAAGATGTCCTCGTATAGCCGCAGAATATCGGATGGGAGATTTACCAAGTCGAGAAGAGATGACGGATCTATAGCTTGAAGATGGCTGGCGAACTGCAGTACTGAGGAGATACCCATCCAAACGATTTCACCGTTTGCAAAATCTTCCTCTGGATCGTACTCGAGAACCTGGATATTGAACTCATCTACTTGGACCGCTGCTAGAGCACACGCATACGATGCTTCCAGGTCAGTTTGATGAAGGGCATCATCTTCGTAATCAAAGGTCAACTCGACAGTCCTCAGTTGGTATGAGTCCCATGAACCTGGCGTCTCGAACTTAACCCTTAGGACGTTGGTTAATCCATCGTTGTTCTCAAGACATGTTTCAGCTGCTATCGGATAAGGCCCCCGCCAGCCTTCGGTTCGAGATGAATCCCATTCCACTTCTGCCCAGTCACTCCACGCCGCCACATATACATAGACCACGACACCATACAACGAAACGTTTTTGCCATACCAACTCAGTTCGATTGAAGATGTGGACCCACCTGCTGTGCGGGGTAGATGGAATTCATAGATGGCGTGTCCGCGATTCGACCCCCACCCATCGCCAGCGATAGTTGCCCAACCCTCGTCTTGTGCTGTTATGCTCCCCTTATCGCTTCTCTCGCTCCATGCCCGACCTTCCCGCTGCAAAGTCTTGTCTTCAAACGAGGCCGCATCAGCTCCGCAGGTCGCCCACAACAAAATCCCCATTGCTCCCAGCAATATTCTTAGTTTGATAGTCCACGCCATTTCTGCCTCCACTTCAATATGCAGTCTCCCGGTGTAAAGCTTGAACGCGAACAGACGCCTCTAAAGCGACACCGCCAACCATCGTTTACTCCTCGCAAGTATAGTCCACAGCCTGAATCATACAAAATCCCCGACTCAAAATCAATCAAAATCTATGGTTCGCAACTGGGGCTTTTCGTATTCGCTGTGGGGTACTTTGCGGAGGCGGGTGCTGGCAGGGGGAAGGTCCGCAGAATCAGGTCAATAAGCGCGATGATATAAGAAAGTCTAATTGCCTGTTAAGTATTACTGATGTACAGGCGCAATTTTGCCTTCCTGCAGTAAAAAAATAGTTGTCTGTAAGCTATTTGGCCGGTGAGCCTTATGCTTAGGGGCGGGTCATTCTGGGTCGAATCCCAGTGGTTGGGCATTGACTTGGGACACCCGGGCGGCTAAAATACGTTGTTTCTATGGTGAAACCGTTAAGGACAACAGGAAAGAAACGAACCAAGGAAACCTCCTCCTCCAAGGCAGTCAAGTTTAGGGGCAAGAAGCCCTTCAGGAGCTACAAAGAGGCCATCGGCTACCTTTTTGCGCAGACGGATTACGAAAAACAGGAGCATCTGCGGTACAACATCACCACATTCAGCCTCAAGAGGATGGAGAAACTGCTTTCGCTGTTGGGCAACCCCCACAGAAAAATCCATACAGCCCATATAGCCGGCACAAAAGGTAAAGGCTCGACGGCGACCATGCTGGCCAAGATGCTCGAGGCGAACGGGTACAAAGTGGGCCTGTACACCTCTCCGCACCTTGTGCACCTCCACGAGCGGATAGCGGTGAACTCGCAAATGATCAGCGAAAAGGAGATGTACCACCTGCTGAACCGGGTTCATGGACCGCTGGAAAAGATGGCCAAGGACGATCCGCCGACGTTTTTTGAGATAATGACCGCGCTGGCTTTTCTGCATTTTGCGGATACGAAAGTGGATATCGGCGTGATAGAGACTGGTCTTGGCGGCAGATTGGACAGCACAAACGTTATAGAGCCCAAAGTTGTCGGTATAACGAGCTTGAGTATCGACCACCAGGCCCAGCTTGGCCAGACAATCGACTGTATTGCCAAGGAAAAGGCCGGGATTTTCAAGCGTGGTGTGCCGGCTGTAACGGTCCAGCAGGATCCGATCGCGATGCGCGTTCTCAAATCGGAGGCCGAGGCGGTCAAGGCCCCCCTGAGCGTTACCGGCAGCGATATAGACTTCTCGCATCGATTTGAGACATCTCGTGAGGAGGGTCCGCACACGCGGGTCTGCCTGACGACGCCCACGAGCAAATTTGAGCACCTTCGCGTGCCGCTTCACGGCAAACATCAGGCAATCAACTGCGGGCTGGCCCTTGCGATGCTGGATAAGCTCAAGTCGAGCGGCTACAAGATAGACGACGGCAAGGCAATGGAAGGGCTCAGTAAGGTGTCGCTGCCCGGCCGGATGGAGATGATTTGCGATGATCCGCGGATTATGATCGACGCCGCCCACAACGCCGCGAGTATGAAGGCCCTGATCTACGCGGTGGGGCAGAACATCCCTTATGATTCTATGGTTGTGATTTTCGGGTGCAATAGCGATAAGGACATCAGGGGCATCCTCGATAACCTCCAGTACGGCGCCGACAAGGTCATCTTCACGCGGAGCAACTCGCCTAAGGCGGCGTCTCCGCAGGAGCTGGCCGATATTTATACCGAGATATGCGGCAAGATGTGCCAGACGGCGCTGGGCCTGGGCGAGGCCCTGGCCCTTGCAAAGGGCGCCGTCAGCAGAGAAGACCTCATCCTGATTACCGGCAGTTTCTACCTGATCGGCCAGGCGAAGATCCGCTTCGACTCCAAGGCGATAGCTACGAACGTCTAATCGCCTCAGCAGACCAGCCGTAACCCTTTTTGAATCGATTGCGTCGAGTCCCTGCGCCGCCTCAGCCGGGGGTTCGTGATTATATAGGGCGAAATTCATCGTAAAAAGAGGTAAAAAATTTCAGTAAATCAAGCGAATTCTGTTGACTTTTGCGCCGTGGTCTGATAATATTAACAATGAGAATAAGGAAATAAGCCGAAACCGGACTATTATGAGGAGTGTTTACTATGGCATCGCCAGACCAAAGAAAACCATTTTCCACAGCATTTCTTTGCCTTCTTCTGTATCATTCTTGATAGACAACTCTACGTAAAGCAGCAGGTCGCAAGGAACAAAATATTTGCAGAAGCTCCTATAGCCAATTTGAAAGGGTGAAAAAATGAAATGCAAAAAAATCTTAATAGGTATGTTCCTCTTAAATATCACTATAGTACAGGCAGATCTTCGTCATCAAAACGATGCGAGTAAAGTAGTTCGCGGTTGGTTAAAGCAGACCCAAGGCAAACACTTGGATGTCCCCCTCGGACAAGCAATTAGGAAAGTTGATACCTTTGCCGATTCTAACGGTGATCCAATTTACCACATCGTATATCTTGAATCATCTGGATTCGTAATCGTTCCAGGAGAGGATGAGATTGAACCAATTATTGGATTTGTGTTAGAGGGTGAATACGACCCATCACTTGATAATCCTCTTGGTGCATTGGTTACTCAAGATTTGAGCTTACGTATTGCAGAGGTGCATAAGGGAAATGGGAATATCAGAAGAAATGACAATGTTTTTAAAGATCATCAGTCTAAATGGTATTATCTTGAATCTTGCAATGCTGTTGGCGATTCGTCTGAAAAACTGCAATTAACAACTATTAGTGACATTCGTGTGATGCCGCTAGTCCAGAGTCGATGGAACCAAAATGATGAGTGTAGTGCAGACTGTTATGATATTTACACGCCAAATCATTTTCCATGTGGTTGTGTTGCTACTGCAATGGCACAGCTAATGAGATACTATCAACACCCTGCAAATCCCAACGGGACAGGACCTTTTCAAATATGGGTTAATGGTATAAGTCAAAACAATTTCCTTAGAGGTGGAGACGGAAACGGAGGAAATTATGATTGGAATAATATGGTGTTGGACCCTACTTGTTCGATCACACAAACTCAGAGGAATGCTATTGGGGCTTTATGCTATGACGCAGGGGTAGTGGTAAATATGAGTTATAGCCAAGCCGGGTCGAATGCAAACACACTTGACGTTGCAGTGGCCTTTGTAAATACGTTTAATTACAATAACGCCATCAGAGGTTACAACTCCAGCAATAACATTGGGGCTGGCTTAAATGGCATGCTAAATCCAAATCTGGATGCTGCTTATCCCTGCTTGTTGGGAATTGCAGGTACACCCGGCGGACATGCGATAGTCTGTGATGGCTATGGGTATGATAACTCTACCCTTTACCATCATCTTAACTTGGGTTGGTCTGGCACCAGCGATGCATGGTACGATTTACCAAATATTACAAATACTGCTGTTGGCACTTTTAATTCAGTTTATAAATGTGTTTATAATATATATGTTTCCGGTTCGGGGGAAATTGTAAGCGGCCGAGTAACCGATGAAAGTGAAAATCCAATAAACGGGGCAGAAATCACGGCAACGACAGGTGGAGATACCTACACTGCAATTACAGATGTGAGAGGTATTTACGCACTGCCGAATTTGCCATCTAGTTCTTCTTTCACGGTGCAGGCAAACAAATCCGGCTACAATTTTACAAGCAGAACTGTAAATACAGGCACGAGTACTGACCTTTCAGCTACTTCGGGAAATGTTTGGGGTGCAGATTTTATGCCAGATAGTGCACCCACAAACCATGCTCCAATTCTTTCCAAACCTCGTGTGAACCCTACCTCAGGGACGGAATCAACTACTTTCGAATTCCTTGTCGATTATTACGACCCTGATGGCGACCCGCCGCACCCTGATTACCGGAGGGTTTATATAAGCGGTGACCGACAGGAGACTATGACGCTGAAAAGCGGTACGGAGTCAAATGGGACATATCGCTACCCCACAACGCTGCCAGTGGGATCATACTATCATAGTTTCTTCTTTGCTGACACCGAGTATGCACACGATTCATCGCCCTGGGAATATGGGCCACTCGTCTTCTCAGACGACAATGTTGCAATAGAAATTGTCATTCAGTGTGTGATAATCTCATCGGACCTCCGATTGAAGTATTCATTGACAGGGCCGAGCGGTCCTTGGACGGATATACCAATCACGAAGCAGATTCTTGACCCTATCGCAGTACCATCGGATTCAACGGTCTATTTTAGTGCCAGTACAGCCAGCCCAAATTATCAGTATCGCGAATGGGAGTCTGGATCGCTGCATGGAACAAACTCTGGATGGTTAATCCCGGCCCCACTGCCGACTGTAGTCAATCTAAATGTGTTTTACAATTACAGCCCACAGCAATATGAAATACGTGGTACGGTTTTGCGTGATGACGGGGCGTTTGTGCCTGGTGGCGTAGATCTAACTCTGACAAGCTCTCAACAAACAATGCTACAGCACACAGATGCCGGAGTGTTTTTATTTACAGGCGTGAAGGGCGGAGTGCCGATCAACATCACGGCGTCCGCATCTGGCTATGCATTCGCACCTCCAAGTCTTGTCATTCCTAACATCCAGGATAACTGGACAAATCTGAGTATTATAGCCTACTCATCCGATGTCTATGTTCCCATGACATCATTCTTGACCGTTCCGGCCGCAGTCAGCGAAGATCCGTGCGTGGCATTCACATGGGTTGGTGAGGATGATGTAACAGCCCCAGAGAATCTATTGTATCAATACACACTCGATGGAGTGGATACGGATTGGTCATCCTGGGCGTTGGATACTTCAGCCTCTTATGAAGTGGAAAATGGCGTCTACACTTTCTGGGTGCGGGCGAAAGATGAGGTCGGTAATATCAATCAGGCGCCAATAAGTTATAGATTTGTCGTCAACGCTGCACCAAGAATTGTGTCTGCGGCGCGCATAAATAACAGCGTCTGGGCGTCTCGAATAACTTTGCAGATGCCTGTTGGTGCGACTCACCCAACAGATAAGTTCATTTTACTGGCATCGCACTCAGGCATAAACGAGCCTGAACTCGTTCCAGTGCAAATTCACCCAGCAGGGGACATAGCTCCCTGCGGAGCAAATGCAATTGTCGCCAGTCAGTTAGGGTTGCCTGCGAAAATAGTAAAGGTCGGTTCAGGTTGGCTTGTTACGTTGCCCGAAACTACCCCAGCAACTCAGACCAGAGAATACGACATTGTCTGGGGAAAGATCAAGTATTTTGGATGGCAGGAATTCGTTTCAATTCCGTGGGGCTTTCCCAATGCTTTAAGCGGTGACGGAGCGGCCTCGTATTTGGATGAGGATCTGCGATTGTGGCGAGTAACTACGAAGTACGAGGTGCGTGGAGGAACATCGCCGTATGATGACGACAGTTGGGTCTTTATGAACATCGCTGACAAAACCGGACCGATTCTCGATGAGACAGTTTTGCAGTATGCCAGAGGCGAATTCTGGCATTGTACTGCTTGTGGGACTAGCTCGAAATTCAGAAATGGCGGCGTCTATAGAATAGGGCGGACGATCTTCGCAAATTGGATCGATGAGAAGTACTGGCACGATGGCCAAGATCATTACTCCTATCGGTATGGACTCCGATTGTTCGAGAATCCGGGGACTCCATTCAAATCTGTAGATGGGCCCTATGAAGACCGTCTCGAGCTGTATCATGAGCCAGCAGTTCACAGTATGTTATGGTTTACTGGTACTCAGTATATTCCACCTAAAGAGGATGCTATATTTCTGGTTTTGGATGAGAATGGAAACGAGGCAACTCCCAAGACAGTCTTTGACTCGATTGAGCGAAATGATGCTGACGTATCGAGTATTAAAGCTACTCAGACATCAGATGCCAATGTCGTCTTAGTGTGGAACAGATCGTGGTCTCACACGATTACAGAGCCTTGGACAACGAAGGTCAATCGGACAGAAATAGCATACCAGATACGCAGTCAGAACGGCCAGCAAGTTGTTAGAGGTACGGCCAGACTATCTCCAGAGCCGTTGCCAGATTCGGATCCAACACGTTTCGATAGGTATCAGAATAAAACCGTGCTATCCGACAGCAAAGGGAAAACATGGATTTCTTATTGGCACTATCGAAGCGATCAAGCTAATGAGTATTTTTATATTGTACTTGGCCCGGATGGAAACATTTGGAAGGGCCCGATTCAAACCACAGCACAGCGAAACTTCAATTTCTGTGACATCGACGGATACATTTGGGCTGAGGAAGGAGGACAATTCCTATTTCTCGAGGATGACGACATCATTTTCTACGGACCGAGATCATACACATATAGCCCGAATCAGAACGTCGGGGTATTCTCTGCTTCTGTGGATGCGCAGGGCTATCGTCTTTATGACCGCTGGTCGCCACAGCCTGTTGAAATTGATGTGCCAGCATGTGGAAGGCCCAGTCTGATGGAGCTATTCAGCCTGAACCTCTGGGATAATGAGTTGCATCCAAGCAACTTGCGACTGAAAGAAGGCGACAGTACTATATGGGAACAAGCGGGACAATTCACAGGCCATACTACTGTCGATATCGCTGGCGTGCTGCATGAAGAGCAAAATCTTCTTACAATGACTCAGGATGACTTCTTGGGTGGGCAAGTCTTAGTGACGTTCGCATATTTCCCGAGCGGGGACCTTACGGGCAATGGCAAAGTTGACTTTCAAGATCTCGGCAAATTTGCTGACTATTGGCTGACGGCCGAACCGTGCGCTAACATTGCCCCGTCGCCGATTGATGACAAAGTGAATTTCGTTGACTTTGCGGTCGTGGCTGAGCACTGGCTTGAAGGGACTGAATAAGAAGTAGATTTGGCAAGACCTGTTGTGAAAAAGGGCTGGGAGTATAGGATTCTCTCAGCCCTTTTCTTTTTACGATTTGTGGCGTCCGGCATCCCCGCCAGGGGCCCTGGGGGCCTGCGGATTTCGAGTTTCGACACTCGAATTTCGAAAGGTTGTAGAACGTTGGGGCATGGACTATAATCATTAGAATACCAACAGCGAAAACGGCAAAGTTGATATTGGTTATTAATCTGTTTCAGCATTTAGGACACGAACAATGAAAAGAAACAATCCGACCTCAAGACGTAATTTCATCAAATCACTAACAGCAACTGCAATTGGCGGCACAGCACTTGTGCTCTCCGGCTGTAACAGTGCTTCTTCCAGCTCCACGCATAGAAAGAACTCCATCATTCAAAAAGACAGCACAATCCTGTTCCAGGGGGATTCCATAACCGATGCTGGACGGGATAGGAAAAGTGAGGGAAATGCCAACGATTCAAATGCACTGGGAAAAGGCTATGTTTATTCAATTGCCACCCAGCTCTTGGCTGAGAGACCGGGTGATGGGCTGAAAATCTATAACAGAGGCATTAGTGGAAATAAGGTGTTCCAGTTAGCTGA
>Ga0315291_10012769_pt1 | contig 10192 bp, 5 predicted proteins | sample YL17G12_20_MG_FD_203070 | JGI IMG/M metagenome (GOLD analysis project Ga0315291, IMG submission 203070) | Sediment microbial communities from Yellowstone Lake, YNP, Wyoming, USA - YL17G12_20 | ecosystem: Environmental > Aquatic > Freshwater > Lake > Sediment | place: USA: Wyoming | collected...
TTTCTATTTTAAGGAGCGTTTCGAACCCGTGCCTGGTTTTGGAAAATCCGCTAACGTTCAGGTCATCTCAACCTCAAAGGAAAAGCTGACTATCAACAGCAAAGAGTACGATTGCACCAAGATCGTTAGGAAGATTGACCAGCCCCTCGATGAATCAAATGTCCAATCAAGCTGGAGCGGAACCTCTGCCCTGTGGATCTGTGATGAGTTTCCCCTCGGGCTCGCAAAGATGGAAAATGCATATCAGACCAAGATGTCGAAGTCCGATAACGGTCAGAAGATTATTGAGACCTGGGTCATTGCCGAGTTCGGATTCAAGAACTGGAAATGAGAGTTTACTTCATTTCGGTGGCGGCTTCTGATTATAGATTTAAAGACGCGGTTTCATAACATTCCTGGCAAGTCGGAGAGGAGAATCGGCGCCGGCGGCTGATTATCGATTTGTTGAAGTAATTTCAGAACATTCCGGGGCGAGGGGGAGGGAAAAGCGGCAGCAGAGGGAATGCGAATTGACGCTCTCCCGATTCTTTGATAATCTTTAGCCACACATGATTGAAGGGGTCAGCAGTGACCGTCAAATGCTCGAAATGTCATTCCGATAACCCCGCCGATTCCCGCTTTTGCGGAAACTGTGCCAATCCGCTTTCTGTTACGCCAGGAAAAACTCCTGAAGCCCTGACGAAGACTATCGGTGAGGTCAGCTGGGATTTAGCAAAGGGCACTCTGATTGCCGCAAAATATCGAATCCTGGCCAAGCTTGGCGCCGGCGGAATGGGGGAAGTCTATCGAGCCGACGACCTCAACCTCAACCGGCAAGTGGCCATTAAAGTGATGCCGGATGTGTTCGCCGGAGATCCGGAAAGACTGGCCCGGTTCCAGCGGGAAGCCAAAGTCCTCGCCTCACTCAACCATCCGAATATTGCTGCCATCTACGGTGTTGAAGAAGCCGATGGCAAGCGCTTTCTTATCCTCGAGCTTGTCGAGGGCGAGACGTTAGCCGAGCGGCTGAGCAAAGGTCCTCTTCCCCTCGAAGAAGCCCTCGACGTCTGCGGCCAGATTGCCGAAGGTCTCGAAGGCGCCCATGAGAAAAGCATAATTCACCGGGATCTGAAGCCCTCGAACGTAAAAATCACTCCACAGGGGAAGGTCAAGATACTGGATTTCGGATTAGCGAGAGCTTTCCACGATCAGATTTCGGAGGTCGATATTATCAATTCCCCGACCATTACCGCGGACATGACGCAACCCGGCGTGATTCTCGGCACGGCGGCCTACATGAGCCCGGAGCAGGCGAAGGGGAAGCAGGTCGATAAGCGAGCGGACATCTGGGCCTTCGGCTGTATCCTCTTTGAATGCCTGACCGGGAAGGCCGCCTTCCCCGGAGAGACGATCACCGAGGTCCTTGCGGCGGTGCTTAAGGGCGAGCCGGACTGGGAGGCGCTGCCGAAAGACCTGCCTGGGAACGTAAGCGCCGTCCTGCACCGCTGCTTCCAAAAGGACCGGAACCTTCGCTACCATGACATTGCCGATGCCGTGCTCGAAATCGAAGCGCCGGTAGCCTATCCCTCTGAAGCCGCAGGTGCTCCCCGGCGGCTTTCATTCGCGTGGTTGGTCGCTGGTGCGGCGGCCATCTTCCTCGCCGGCATCCTCATCGAACGATTTCTCATCAGGCGTCCCCCGGCCAACTCTTCGCCTTCGATCGTCACCGCGATCATCAAGGTCGAGCCGGGTCACTGGCTGGACGGATGGCGCACCATCGATCAGATGAATCGCCCGAGTCGAACGGCCATGGCCATTTCTAGCGACGGCAGGTTCGTTGTCTACAGCGCGATTGAGGAGAATCCAGGCCCTCAGGCGAAGCCTCGTTTGTTCCTGCGGAGAATGGATCAATCGCAAGCCAAGCCTATTGCCGGGACAGAAGGGGGCGTCAATCCCTTTCTGTCGCCCGACAGCCGTTGGGTGGGATTCTGGGCAGATGGCAAGTTGAAGAAGATACCGGTCGAGGGTGGCGTAGCCGCTGCACTGTGCAACGCTCCATATATCTTTGGTGCGAATTGGGGTCGTGATAACAGCATTGTGTTTACAGCCGGAGTATCCGCCGGGCTCTCCAGGGTTTCGGCTGAGGGCGGGAAGCCCGAGACTTTAACCGAACCTGATCCGAAGCAGGAGGAAACAAGTCACCGTCTGCCATTCTGGCTGCCCAATGGGAAGGCCGTGGTGTTCACCGTAATGAGACATGACTGGGATTTCCAACCGTGGCTTGCTCTTCTCCGACTCGATACACGCGAGTGGCATGTCCTGTTACAGGATGCCGCTGACGCTAGATACGTTTCCACGGGCCACCTTGTTTTCTTAAGGCAGGCGACTTTAATGGCTGTGCGATTTGATCTGGCCAAGCTGGAGCTTATCGGGCAACCATTCCCGCTCGTGGATAACGTCATGCAAGCCTTCGGCGGCACCAATACATACAATACGGGCGCTGGTCAGTTCGACATCTCTGACACAGGGTCGCTCATTTATGCTCCAGGCGGCATCGTTCTAGACCCGAATAACTCACTCGTATGGGTGGACATGAAAGGAATAGAGCAGCCGGTCACGGACTTAAAGTTCTCTTTCCGCTATCCTCGCCTCTCTCCAGACGGCAAGAGAATTGCCTACGGAACTGTTTTCCGAGAGTGGCGGATCTGGGTGTATGACTTACGCACAAGCACGAACGGTCAGCTAACCCGCGAAGGAAGGGCAATTTATCCGATCTGGACTCCCGACGGCAAACGGCTTCTTTTCGGATGGCATAAATCCCTGAGGGCGAACCTGTTCTGGCAACCTTACGATGGAAGCTCACCGATGGAGCGCTTGACAACAAGCGAATACACTCAAAACCCAAATTCATGGTCTTCGGATGGGAAAACGATCGCGTTAGTGGAAACTCACCCAGATACCAGAGCCGACATTGCCGTTCTGGACGTCCCTTCAGGGCGGGTGACGCCGTTCTTGAATTCGCAATTCAATGAGGCATACCCCGAATTCTCTCCCGACGGTCGCTGGATAGCTTACTCATCTGATGAGTCAGGGCGCTCCGAGGTCTACGTCCGACCCTTCCCCGGCCCAGGGGCGAAACTCCAAGTATCGAACGAAGGGGGTAACTCGCCGCTGTGGGCAAGAGATGGCAAACAACTTTTCTATCGATGGCAGAATCAAGTATGGGTCGTTGATGTCCAGACAATGGGCGGATTTGCTACAAGCAAGCCGCGCCTGCTTTTCGACAAGGCTGGATACTCTACCGCAAGCCCCATACGCGGCTATGATCTATCCCTCGATTCGCAGAGATTTCTCATGGTCAAGCTCGAAGACAGGAAGCCTTCACCAGTCACCGAAATGATCCTCGTCCAGAACTGGTTCGAGGAACTCAAGCGGCTTATCCCCACCGGAAAGAAGTAAGGACGCCGATCCCGGCAGGCCTGAAGTCGAAGATGCCACGAAGCGCTTGGCGACCTTGAAGGGTTAGCTTCTTTACGACGGCGGACCGGCTATTTTGACGTAAGTCAGGACAACGTACGCCTCATACGAAACGAGGAGGCCGTAAATAAGAAAAACGACGTATAGCAAGTAACGGACTTTCAGCCGGCCGAAAACAACGAAGTTCTTATGGATCAGGATGATGGCGATGCAGACCGCCATGCCCAGATATTTGGCGATCATAGCCAGGGCGGGTTTCCTGTCGATCAAGACGACCATCAGGGGATTGAGCTCGCTTCCTCCGAAGTGAAGAATCCTCAAAGTGAAATACGCGTCCAGGACGCACATGAGCAGGGCCGCGCAAATCAGGGCGAAATACTTCGTCTCGTACCGGTCGACGTAATAATTCGTGTCCGCGTCCTGACGCCTGGATTTCATACGGCGGCCCCTGAGCGTAAAGCGGCTGAACGGCTTTGTCCGAGCTCGTCTTCGATCGGGGAGTCTCCGTCTTTCCATGTCCATGATATCGAAAATTCTCTCCGGCCGCACCAGGCCGCGCCCGAGATCATGCCGCCATCATCCAGCTTTGACAATCCCCCATCGGGGTGAATCGGCGGGTGAGACCGAGTCCGAGCCGCCTCAAGTGGTTTGACTCGTTCCCCATTCCTTGATACTCTTTAGCCATCCTTTTGAAGGGGTCAGCAATGGCCGTTACGTGCCCGAAATGTCATTTATCCAACCCGGACATATCCCATTTCTGCGCTGATTGCGGCACACAGCTCGCTCCCTCCAGAGACATCCATCCCGAAGTTACTGAAACGCTTCAGACGTCCGAGATGGAGTTCGCGACCGGGACGACGTTCGCCGGCCGCTATCAGATCATTGAGGAGCTCGGCCATGGCGGCATGGGCCGGGTCTACAAGGTCAACGACACTAAAGTCGGCGAAAAGATCGCCCTGAAGGTCATCCGGCCGGAAGCCGGCCTGGACCATAAAACCCTGGAACGTTTCTCGAACGAGCTCAAACTCGCCCGCAAGATCCGGCACAAGAACGTCTGTCAGATGTTCGACCTAGGGGAGGACCGCGGCACGCACTATATCACTATGGAGTATGTCCGCGGCGAGGACCTCAAACAGATCATCCGGAAGATGGGCCGGTTGAGCCCAGGCCAAGCCATCGGAATCGCCCGTCAGGTTTGCGAAGGCTTGACCGCGGCGCACAAGCTGGGCGTTGTCCATCGCGACCTCAAGCCTCAGAACATCATGCTCGACGAGGACGGCAACGCCCGGATCATGGACTTCGGGATCGCGCGATCGCTCGCCGGCCGGGGAATTACGGGCGCCGGGGTGATGATCGGGACGCCGGAGTACATGTCGCCCGAACAGGTGGAAGGCAAGGACGCGGACCAGCGCTCGGACATCTACTCGCTCGGGATCATCCTTTACGAGATGGTCACGGGCCACGTCCCGTTCGAGGGCGATACGCCGTTCGTCGTTGGCGTGAAGCAAAAAAGCGAGCGGCCCAAAGATCCCAGGGATCTGAATGACCAAATTCCCGAAGACCTCAGCCGCCTGATCCTCAAATGCCTGGAGAAGGATAAAGAGAAGCGCTATCCCAGCGCCGATCCCCTTGAACATGACCTGGAGAGCATGGAAAAGGGAGTTCCGACCCAAGAACGCCTGATCCCGAAAAGGAAAACCATCACGGCCAAGCCGATCACCTTGACATTGAGCCGGAAAAAGCTGTTGATCCCGGCCGCGGCCGTTGCCTTCGTCGCCGTAGCAGCCGTCATCTGGCTGTTCTTTATAAAAAAGGCCGCTCCTCTCCTCCCCGAGCAAAAACGCTCCATCGCCGTGATCAGCTTTGAAAACCAGACCGGAGACAAAGCCTACGATTATCTCAGCAAGGTCATTCCCAACCTCCTGATCACGAACCTCGAGCAGTCCGGCTATTTCAACGTGACGACGTGGGAAAGGATCCGCGACCTTCTCAAACAAGCCGGGAAGGGAGATACCGAATTCATCAGCTCGGACATCGGCTTCGAGCTCTGCCGGAAGGACGAAGTCGGGGTCATCGTCCTCGGGCTCGTATCCAAATCCGGCAACACCTTCGTCACGGACGCGAAAGTCCTGGACGTCGGGACGAAGAAATTGCTGGGCACGGCGAATTCCCGGGGTGACAGCCCGGACAGCATCTTCAAGAACCAGATCGACGACCTGAGCCGGCAGATCGCCAAGAGCGTCGGGCTTTCCGAGCGCAAAATAGAAGCCGCCAAGATGCAGGTCCGAGATGTGACGACCAGCTCAACCGATGCTTACAACTATTATCTCAAGGGAAGGGAGGAGCTCGTAAATTTTGATTGGGATAGAGCCAGACAGGCTTTTGAGAAAGCCGTCGAACTCGACCCGACCTTTGCAGCAGCCTATTATTTCCTAAGTATCGCTCAAGGCACGCTAAACAATCGCCGGGAAGAGAATGAAGCTCTTAAGAAAGCCTGGGATCTTTCAAAAAAAACGACGGAAAAAGAGAGGTATCTTATCCGGGCAGCGTATGCTCGTACCATTGAAAAGGATTGGCAGAAGTGTCTCCGGCTTTACGAAGAAGCCACGGCAAAATATCCGAAAGATAAAGATTTGCACTTTGTTCTTGCCTGGTCCTATAGCATGTATCCCATGGGTGAGAAAGCCATTGAAGAGTTCAACAAAGTCTTGAGCCTCGATCCCAACTATCCGGATGCCTTGAATCAAATTGCGTATGAATATATGAAGTTGAAAAATTTCGAAAAAGCCGTCGAATATTTGAAGAGATACGTCTCCGTTCAGCCCGGAAAACCCAATCCCTTCGATTCGCTGGCTGAAGCGTATCTTCGAATGGGAAAACTCGACGAGGCCATCGATAATTATAAAAAGGCCTTGGAGGTCAAGCCCGATTATTATGCCTCTACGGCGACGCTCGCCTTTATCTATGCCCTCAAGGAAGATTACGCCGAAGCTTCGAGATGGTTGGATAAATACCTTGAATTGGCTCCCTCCTCGGGCGTCAAGCTCATCGGCTATCTGCGGAAAGGATTTTATAGCGCCTGGCTTGGCGGCTTGGATAGATCCCTAGGCTTTCTCCAGAGGGCGGAGGATTTAGCCGATGCCCTCTCTTTGAAAGGAGGGAAAGCCAATTTGAGTTGGCTTAAAGCGTGGATTTATCTTGACCGGCATGAGCTTGAACTCAGCCGGAAATACAGTGAATCCTCTATGAGTTTGTTCACGGAAGTACGTCCGGGAGACAAGGATTACTATGAAGCCAGATGCAGTTTCGTTCTCGGGTTGATAGCTTTGGACGAGGGAAAGATCGACCTCGCCAAAAGCAAGCTGAAAGATATCGAATCCGTATTGCCCCATTATATTTCAGACATGAAAACCGATCTTCAGCTCGCTCACGATGTCCTTGGTTCGGAGATCTCTCTGGCCGAAGGGTCTCCCGGCAAAGCCATCGACATGCTTGAAAAAATCTCGATTCCCGGACCGCCGTCCTTTTTTCCTACGTCGTCCGGAGATGTATTTTACAATACACCCTTTCTCCGGGATTCCCTGGCCAGGGCCTATGCGAAAATAGGGGATTTGGATAAAGCCATCGCCGAATATGAGCGCCTGATCACGTTTGATCCCAAGGTCGAGTCGCGCCTTCTCATTCATCCCAAGTATCATTACCGCCTAGCGAAGCTGTATGAGCAGAAGGGTCTGAGGGACAAGGCCAAAGCGCAGTACGGTCGCTTCCTCGACCTCTGGAAGGACGCCGACCCCGGCCGGCCCGAAGTCGAAGATGCCAGGAAGAGGATGGCGGGGCTGAAAATGCCGTAAATCCCCTCCTTGCATCAGGAGCGCGAAGTGCGTATTGCGATGAATCCTTTTCTGCTCCTCTTTTCATTTCTGTTGATCGTTGTCTGTTCTCATAAAACGGACGAATCTGTCGATAGTGATCCGTGTGCCAATGCCGCAGGAAACGGCCATGATATCATTGCCGGACCCCCTGGACCCACGACAAACGATTTCGACCAGGTGTTCCGTTCTCTTGAAATAGATCCCAACAATCCCGATATCGTCTATCTTGGCACAGAACGGAACGGCATTGTCAAGACCATCGACGGCGGTATCACGTGGCAACGGCTGCGAGATGGAATGCGGCATAGCACCGTCGGCTATCCGGAGGTCTGGGACATTGCCGTTTCACCGTCCAATCCATCTCTCGTCATCGCGGCCACCGCTGATTCACCCGGGCCCATCGCCGGCGACTATCCCAGCAGCATGGCCGGCGTTTATCGCAGTATTGACGGCGGCCTGAGCTGGATGCGATCGAATTGCGGAATTTCGAATTCATACGCTTTGAGCGTGCGATTTGATCCCAATGATTCGACGAGCGCCATCCTTGGCATAGGTCGTGGAACAGCGACCTTTTCCGCGCTGCAGGGGCAATCCTTCGATGGCGTATTAATGCGTTCAAATGACAGCGGTTTGAGCTGGGATGCCACCTCAATGCCTGCCGGCGCCAATACGAATGTCTTTTGGCTCCTGCGGGCGTATGGAAATGGCCTCACGCAATTTATCACTTTCGCTTTCTGTCCGGACGACCTATCAAAAAATCTCGGTTTTCTACGCTCGGAAGATGGCGGCAGAAGCTGGAACCCCATGGCACCGCAATTGCGAGAACAACGAATTGTCGAATTTGATGTTTCGCGCGATGGTCGCAGGTTGTACGCCATTGAACGCGATACCTTTTCTCTGCGCACATCGACCGATAGTGGAGCGTCTTGGGACACGCTGGCCGTACCCGCAAACGGGCCGATCCGTATGTCGCCCGATAATCCGGATAATATCATTTTTTGTGACTACGACAAAATCTACCACTCGACAAATGGCCTGCAATCCTGGCAACTTGTCCTCACGACGACGGATAGGGTGGATGATATCGCTTTCGCTCCTGCAAAGCCGGATGTCATTTATCTAGCGACGCGGGGTTATAGTATCTATAAAAGTTCAAATTTCGGAGCAACATGGATTCAACTGGTCAACCTGCGAACCGCTGGTGTATTGGATTGAACAAAGGTCGCCTTGAGGGCGGCGGGGAGTCTATTTCTTTTTAAGCATATTAGTGGCTGTCCGGCTCGCCGAGCCGGACAGCCGGTCTCTTTCGTTCATATTTCCCCCGAGGTTGATAAACTAAAGTCCTCTCTAGATATGAGTATTTTTAGCAGCCCCGTCCGCCTGTCCACAAATCCCCCGCCTGTCCTCTCTGGAGGTCAATCTCTTCATCCGCCGGATGTCGCTCCAGGGGAATACCGCCCTTTCGACCCTTGGCATGAACTTTGCTTTTAAATTGAAGCGGAAGGAGAATTAGGATGAAAAAATGGCGGTGGGCAATCGTTTTGATGATCCTGTTCTCAACGAGCTGTCTCATGCGGATCCCGGCACGCGACTGGTCTTATTCACGGGGCGGGCGCTACGGCAGGAACGTCCAGCGTTATGATTACAGGCGGAACTCCGGGTATTACTACGATTATCGTTCCCCTTACGGGAGATGGGTTCGAAGCGGGCCATACGGCTATGTCTGGGTCCCGTGGCGGTCCCGACGGTATTGACCGCGACGTCGTCCGGCTACTTGGCGACTTTCGCCGGCGGCAGAAAGTTCTCCATCACCCAGATCTCCAGGTTTACCTTGATGTCGGTGGTCGCCAACCGGCGGCCGTCAGGGTGCGGCTTCAGCCCCCCCATCTGCCGGCCGACGGTCAGCCCAAGCCTCTGGGGTTCTCCGCCGTCGGCGGCGACTCGCCACAACTGCCATTTCAGATTCTCGTAAGGGATCTGTGCCTCTCCTTTGACGCCTTTCAGAAAAGCGATGTAGCGGCCGTCCGGCGTCCACCACGGGGAACCCCAAAAAGGGACTTCCTTCTCGCTGCTGACTCTGATCAGCTCGCGGGCCTCTCCCCCGGCGGCCGGCATGATTAGCAGAATCTGGGTTCCCTTCTCGTTCACGCAGATCAACAGCCGCCGGCCATCGGGCGACACGATGCCCTGATAAAGGCCTGGCCTGTCGATGACGTCCCCTTCTTGGCCGGATTTCAGGTCGCGGGCCACAAGGCGGTCCGCGTTCGAATCCGGGCGGGCGGACGGCTTGAAGTAGTAGACCGTATTACCGTCAGGAGAGAAATCAAAATGCGGAAAGCCGACCCCAGCCGGAAGCGGCATCAGGTCGGTGATCCGCCCGGTTTGGACATCGATTCGCGCCAGGCTTTCGCCCTTTTCGGGCTCAAAGGCGGGAACCGCCACGCCCTTTCCGTCCGGGAGCCAATGAAGAGAGGCGCCCATCCCGATCTTCCTTTCGCCGGTCTCAAACTCTCGCTCCTCGCCCGTATCCAGGGAGCGGACAATCACAGTCCGGCCCTGCTCGCGGGCAAGAACGTATGCCAGGAATCGTCCATCGGGAGACCAGGCCGGAGCCCAGGTGTTGCCGCGCTGGGAAGCGGACTGCGGCGGCGAGACCACGTTCCCGCTGGCCGGGTCGACTTCGACGATCTTGACATCCCCGACATTGTTGTCGACCCCGTAGTAGTAGGCGCCCGTGCGGGTGAATCCCATTTGCCAGGAGCCCAAGTTCTTCTTGACGAACATCGGTTCGCCCAGGGCCTTCCCACCAGCCACCGCGACGAGCCACGCGTCGGGCGATCCCGAACGCTCGCTGGAGAACAGAA
>Ga0315291_10012771_pt1 | contig 10191 bp, 8 predicted proteins | sample YL17G12_20_MG_FD_203070 | JGI IMG/M metagenome (GOLD analysis project Ga0315291, IMG submission 203070) | Sediment microbial communities from Yellowstone Lake, YNP, Wyoming, USA - YL17G12_20 | ecosystem: Environmental > Aquatic > Freshwater > Lake > Sediment | place: USA: Wyoming | collected...
GAGGGTCTTGAATCACTGCGTTCGGCTGTTTTCTTGAAACTAGACTGCCATCTGAATTGTATGCTCTGTCGGCGAAGAACTCGCAGGCGACTCTCAGTCCCTTTTTGGCTGCAGTTCTGGCCAGAGTCGAGTTTGGAGGTGCGAAAACTATCAGGCTTTCGTCCAACGCGCTGACGGCTTCCGCGATAGCCTTGGATAGGTTTTCGTCTCTTGCTGCCGTGTTATAGAAGGCTCCATGGGGTTTCACATGTTGGAGTTTTACATTGGCTGCTTTTGCGAATCCGTGAAGGGCACTTACTTGGTAGATGGTATAGTTCACTGCTTCTTCCGAGGTTAGCTGCATTTCTCTTCTTCCAAAGCCCATGATGTCGGGATATCCGGGGTGTGCCCCGACTGCGACCTTGTACTTCTTGGCAAGGTTGATCGTGTGCGTCATGGTGAGCGGGTCTCCAGCGTGGAATCCGCATGCGATGTTTGCTGAAGTTATGTAGGGGATTATTTGGGCGTCGTTTCCCACGGTGAATTCTCCGTAGCTTTCGCCTAAATCGCAGTTGATGTCGATTTTGGATTTCATGGACATCTCCAACGTAGAAGACAATTTCATGCGGAAATGTATTTTGCCATGTTCTCGACTGCGGCTGACGGAACTGGCAAGTCCTTCATGGTAAGCAAGCCAGACGGCGCGTTAATGACCTTAGGAATCGAGTTGACAACCATCGCGACTGTGCCTATGTCTCCGTGGACGCAGGGCTGAATCTTCTGTTTAATGCTCGGAATACCCTTGATTGTTATAGCATCATACTCATCCTCAGCGCCGATGTACGCTTGGAAATCAAGCACTATTACCTCTTTGCCTTTCATGATTCCTTTTGCTTTTTGCCCCAGACCAGCCGCTTGCCCCGTCTTGACCTTTATGTCCTTACTTTCAACTGGTTTCTCCGCGACGATCGGCTCAACATGCTCGATCAATATATTGTCCAGCTTCCAGGCCAACGCGCCTGCAATCATTGCGATAGATTGTTCAAGTCCAACGTGTCCTGTAATCTGCTTCTTTCTGATTTTCTGTTGGAACTCCTCAACTGTCAGGCCTGCTCCTATCTTTTTCTGGAATGGCACGCGTCTCGTCGCGGCGTCCATGACTCTGACCGCTTCGATTTTCTCTATTTTTTGGCAAGGTGCAGTGAGCATTATCACAAGTGTGTCCATCAGGAAGCCGGGGTTTATGCCCGTGCCCAAAACTGTTACGTCATGTTTCTTGGCCAGCGCGTCAAGCTTCTTCGCGAGCTCCGGTTCAGACACGTATGGGTATGAAAGCTCTTCACATGTTGACACTACGTTGACACCGTGTTTCACGATTGAGGCGATTTGAGGATACGTGTCTCTAAGGTAGGACGACGTTGTGTGAACTGCAATGTCGGCATCTGTCTCGGAAAGTACAGCGTCCAAGTCGTCTGAAACCTCTATTCCAAGCTTTTTTTCAACCCCTAAGACTTCACCCAAGTTCTTGCCGACCTTGTTCTCGTCAACGTCCACTGCTCCCACGATGTCCATTCCTTCTTTTTCAAGCAGGAACTTCGCAATCATGCTGCCGACGGCGCCTACGCCGTACGAAATGACTTTCACCTTTCTCATTGCTGACCTTCCTTTGGTTTAGATTCTTTATTGTGCCTGACCTAGATAAAAATGAGACGCCTGAATCATCCACCGGTTTTTCTGTTGGGTCAAAACCTTTACATTTGTAAAGTTTTATATCTGTGCTAAACTTTTCTTCTTAGGAAGGCTGCCAGTTTGGAGACAGCAAAGACTACAAACCTCAAAGCGACTCTCGAGCGAATACTGGACATTGAAAAACTCAAATATTGCTTCGACTGCGGTATCTGCACGGCAAGTTGTTCAATGGCTGAGCTGTTGGGGAAGGACTACAATCCGAGAAGGCTTCTGGAAAGAATCGTCCTAAATCCCGACAGTGTGTTGTCTTCAGAAGAGCTTTGGCTTTGCGCCTGGTGCTATCGCTGCTATAAAAGATGTCCCCAAGCTCTGAAAGTGCCCGAAATATTCCTGCTAATGCGCACCATCAGTGTAGAACGAGGAAATGTTCAAGCGTCTGAAAAGGCACTCAAGAAAATTGTGGAAAAGATACCTCTACCGTTCATTACGACTCTAGTCGGTTTTCATCCCGAACGCGCCGGGCTAGACATGAAAAAAGTGATCGAGAAGATGGAAGAACTCTTGAGAGAAGATTCAAAACGCAGGAAGAAAAAGAAGACAACAGGCGCTTCAGGTGAAAAGGTCGCAGTCATAGGTTCTGGGCCTGCGGGACTCACAGTGGCATCCGAACTGAGCCATAAAGGATTCCATGTCACAGTTTTTGAATTGCTCCCAGAACTAGGTGGCATGCTGAGAAAATGCATACCTGAATATCGTCTGCCGAGGCAACTCTTGGACAAGGAGATTCAACTCATAAAAGACTTAGGTGTAGAGATAAGGACCGGCGTAAGCGTCGGCAAAGACTTGGGTTTTGAGGATTTATGGAAGGATGGATTCCGCGCCGTATTCATCGGGACAGGTGCTCACAAGAGCCAGAAACTGAAAGTGGAAGGAGCAGAACTCAAAAGCGTAATCCACGCGCTCGACTTCTTGTGGAGTGTCCATTCTGATGGAAAGGTGGAAGTCGGCAAAAATGTCGTTGTGATTGGAGGCGGAAATGTTGCAGTGGACGCTGCAAGAACCGCCTTGAATCTTGGAGCAAAAGACGTAACCATCCTCTATCGACGGTCGAGGGAGGAGATGCCTGCGAACCCGTGGGAAGTCAAAGAGGGTGAAGAGGCTGGCGTGAAAATCGAGTTTCTGGTTGCGCCTGCGAAAATATTAGGAGAGGGGGCAGTTTCGGCTATAGAATGTGTGCGCACCCAGTTGGGCGAACCAGACGATACAGGCAGAAGGAAAGCCATTCCGATTGAGGGTTCAGCGTTCAAGCGAGAAACAGACATGGTGATTCTGGCAATCGGCGAAGCCCCAGACCTAGAATTCCTGCCGAAAGAAACAGAACTGAATGAAGACGGCTCGCTCTGGGTTAACCCGATTACCATGGAAACAAGCATGCAAGGCATTTTTGCCGGCGGAGATGCTGTAACTGGACCAGCCTCGGTGATTGAGGCTATTTGTGCTGGAAAGCATGCTGCAGAATCAATTGCGAGCTACTTGAGATCTCGCGGAGGATAAGTGAATGACCGAAAAGAAAGAGCCTGAATCGAGGAAGGCTGCCGAAGAGGTTCGCATCGGAGTTTATGTTTGCCACTGCGGTCTAAACATCGCCGGTTCTGTAGACTGCGCTGAAGTTGCGAAGTTCGCAGCAACTCTCCCGCACGTTGTTTTGGCCAAGGACAATCGCTACACGTGCTCAGACCAAGGACAAGACCAGATAAAGAAGGACATCAAAGAAAACAGACTCAACCGCGTGGTCGTGGCGTCATGCTCACCTCGCCTCCACGAACCAACGTTCAGAAAAACCTGTGAAGAAGCCGGACTGAACAAGTATCTTTTCGAGATGGCCAACATACGCGAACAATGCAGCTGGGTTCACCTATACGACAAGAAGGAAGCCACGGAAAAGGCAAAAGACCTCGTGAAGGTGGCTGCTGCCAAGGTTGCATTGCTTGAACCCGCGGAAGAGGCTGAAGTGCCGATAACAAGAAAGGCATTGGTCATCGGCGGCGGCGTGGCTGGCATTCAGGCTGCTTTGGATCTTGCTGACACTGGTTACAATGTGTATTTGGTCGAGAAGGAGCCGAGCATCGGCGGGATGATGGCAAGGATAGACAAGACATTCCCAACAATGGACTGTTCAATCTGCATTCTCGCACCAAAAATGTCCGACGTTGGCCACCATCCGAACATTGAGCTGTTAACCAACAGCGAAGTCACCGAGGTTAAAGGGTACATCGGCAACTTCCATGTCAAGGTGTTGAAGAAACCGCGATACGTCACAAAGGATTGTTCAGCCTGCGGAGAATGCGTGAAAGTCTGTCCCATTGTTGTCCCAAACGAGTTCGACGTGGGACTCGCCATAAGACACGGCGTCTACACACCTTTTGCACAAGCAGTCCCGTCTACGTATATAATTGACATGAACGTCTGCCTCAACAAGGACGGCGTCGTCGTCTGCGACAGGTGCATGAAAGCCTGTGAAAGACAAGCTGTAAAATACGAAATGACGCCAGAGACTGCAGACCTTGAAGTCGGCACAATAATAGTGGCAACAGGCGCAGACGTATTTGACCCGACAGCCCTACCGAACTACGGCTACGGCAAATACCAAAACGTAATCACGTCGCTTGAGTTTGAAAGGCTAATCAACGCAGGCGGCCCCTCTGGAGGGCACTTGCTGAGGCCAAGCGACAAGCAGATTCCCAAGCGCGTGGCTTTCGTCCAATGCGTTGGCTCACGATCCGACAAAAGCGGGAAACTGTACTGCAGCAACGTTTGCTGCATGAACACGATCAAAGACAGCTTGCTGATCAAGGAGCATTGGCCGGAAACTGAAATCTACGTTTTTTACGTTGACATACGCGCGTACGGAAAGGGTTTCGAAGACCTCTACAAGCGAGCAAGGAAAGCTGGAGTCATCTTCATCCGCGGACTGCCAGCCGAGATAGTTGAGGACAAGAAAAACAGGAGCTTGTGGCTTCTGGGAGAGAATTCGCTGCAAAACGAGCTGTACAAGATAAAAGTTGACATGGCAGTGCTCTCCATTGGGCTAGAGCCGAGAAAAGACAGTGAGCTCATCCAACGCTTGCTGACGCTTTCAAGAACCCAAGACGGATTCTTCATGGAAGCCCATCCGAAACTGAGACCCGTGGACGCTGCCACAGGAGGAATATTCTTTGCGGGTTGCGCTGAGGCGCCTAAGGACATAAAGGACAGCGTGACGCAGGCCAGTGCGGCCGCGGCCCGTGCGGGCATCTTGATGGCTAAGGGGAAAGTCACAGTTGAGGCAATCACGCCAATTTTTTACCCTGAAAAGTGCAAGGTCTGTGGGCTCTGCGTGAAAGTCTGTCCATACAACGCCATAACTTTGAATAAGGATTTGAAGCGCATTGAGCTAATTGAAGCTGCTTGCGGCGGATGTGGCACATGTGCAGCAGAATGTCCTTTCGGCGCGCTGACGCAGAAACACTTCACTGATGAGCAGATCATTGCACAAGTAGACGCTGTGACCGAAAACAGTCCTGAGAAGAAGATTGTCGCGTTCTGTTGCAACTGGTGTTCTTATGCAGCCGCCGACTTCGCCGGAGTCAGCAGGATGCAGTATCCGCCGAACGTGCGCATCATCAGAACCATGTGCTCAGGGCGTGTGGCTCCGAAGTTTGTGGAAAGAGCATTTGCAAGAGGAGCCGCAACGGTTTTGGTGGCGGGCTGTCACCTTGGAGACTGCCACTACATAAATGCTAACTATCAGACGCAGAAGCGTGTGGAACGTTTGCAGAAGAAGATGGAGCAGAGTGGGTTGAACAAGGAAAGACTACAACTGCTGTGGGCTTCGGCGGCCGAAGGAGAAAGGTTTGCCTCGAAAATCCGCGAAATGAAAACCATCGTTGAAAGTGTCACGTCAAAAGAGATAGAAGCTTCCCAAAAGGTTTTTGAAAAGGCTCTAACGGGTGTTTAACTATGCCAGAAAGAATCAAGCACAAACCCCTCGACATTGACAAGGTAAAACCTCCAAAAGCTGAAATCCACATAATCACAGACCAATGCAAGGGATGCGGGTACTGCATCCAGTTCTGCCCAAAACAGGTCTTGGAAGAGTCGAAGGAAATAAATGCGAGAGGGGTTCATCCCCCAAAGATTGTGGATGAAAGCAAATGCATACTCTGCAGTTTCTGCACCGCCGTTTGCCCTGATTTTGCCATTTACACGACTGAGAAGAAATGCGCGGAGGGATGTTGAACATGCCAAGCAAGAGAAGCCTACTTACTGGCGCACACTTCATGAATGGCGACGTGGCCTGCGCTGAAGGCGCAATAGCAGCAGGATGCAGATTCTTCGCAGGCTACCCAATCACGCCTGCAACGGAGATTGCTGAGCATCTGTCTCAGAGAATGCCTGAGTTTGGCGGAATCTACATCCAGATGGAAGATGAGATCGCGTCGATGGCAGCTGTGCTTGGCGCTTCGTATGCTGGTTTGAAAGCCATGACTGCCACTTCCGGGCCAGGATTCAGCCTCATGCAAGAGAATATCGGGTTGGCTGTAATGACGGAGACGCCGTGCGTGATCGTGGACATAATGCGGGGCGGGCCGAGCACTGGACAGCCCACGCTGCCAGGTCAGCAGGACGTGATGCAGGCACGTTGGGGTTCTCACGGGGACTATGCAACTGTCGCTTTGGCGCCTTCATCTGTCCAAGAAATGTTTGACCTGACTCTTGAAGCCTTTAACCTCGCTGAGACTTACAGAGTTCCAGCCATGCTGCTGGGCGACGAGATTGTGGCGCACATGTATGAGAAACTGGTGATACCGCCTCCTGACAAACTGAGAATTGTGAATCGCAAGAGGCCTAATGTTCCACGCGAAGAATACATGCCGTTCAAGCCTGACGAGGATTTGGTACCGCCCATGGCCTGCTTTGGAGAGGGTTACCATTTTCACGCCACAGGTCTAACACATGATGAACGAGGCTATCCACAGACGTCAAGCTCAGAAGCCCAACAAAGACTGGTTACGAGACTCTGCAATAAGATACGCAAGAATGAAGACAAGATAATAAGGGTTGAAGAAACCATGCTGGACGATGCCGACGTGGCGGTCGTTGCATACGGCATAGTTGCCAGATCAGCATTGAGCGCAGTTAGAAAGGCCAGAGAAAAGGGAATAAAGGCTGGACTTCTGCGATTGATTACATTGTGGCCTTTCCCAGAGAAACGGGTTGCACAACTCGCTGAACAAACGAAAGCGATTGTTGTTCCGGAAATGAATTGCGGACAGATGGTGCTAGAAGTTGAAAGGAAAGCGAAAGAAACCCCAGTGGCTTTTCTCTCCAAGCTAGGCGAAGAACCTCATACACCGTTGGAGATTCTGGAAGAGATAAGGAGGAACAGTTGATGGTTGAACAAGTGACGCATCCGCTCTCGAAGTATCTGCGAGCAGACATGATGCCCCACATATGGTGCCCAGGCTGCGGCAACGGCATCGTGCTCAACTGCTTTGTTCACGCACTGGACGAATTGAAGACAGATTTGGACAAGCTTGTTGTGGTCTCAGGCATCGGCTGCATCGGGCGCACAGCCGGGTACACGAACACGGACTCGTTCCACACCACGCATGGACGCGCAATAGCTTTCGCAACAGGCGTAAAGCTGGCAAGTCCTGAGCTTGAAGTTGTCATCGTAAGCGGCGACGGCGACCTTTTCGCAATAGGAGGAAATCACTTCATACACGCAGCAAGAAGAAATATCGGAGTCAAGGTGATTTGTGCAAACAACTTCAACTATGGAATGACAGGAGGCCAACTTGGTCCCACAACGCCGCTTGAATCGCTGACAACGACAAGTCCGTATGGAAACATCGAGCACCCCTTCAACTTGGTTCATTTGGCAGCAGCAGCTGGAGCAATATACGTTGCCAGGTGGACAACACTACACGTGCGAAGGCTAACGCAGTCGATAGAGAAGATGATGCAGAAGGAAGGGTTCTGTTTCATCGAGGTGATTTCACCTTGTCCTGAAATCTTCGGACGCTACAACAAGATGCGAACGGGACTTGAAATGATGGAGTGGTTCAAGAAGGCTTCAGTGGTTGAAAGCTTGTCAGACCCTGCAAAGGCAGAGATAACGAAGGAAAAAATTGTGGTAGGCGAGTTTGTCGACACACAAAAATTGAGCTATGAGAGGTTGTTCCATGAGAAGATAGCTCAGATTAATGAGAGATCGATACAGTAGGTGAAATGGTGTGCGGGTTGAAATCAAGTTTGCTGGTTTCGGCGGGCAAGGAATAATCAAATCTGGCATAATCATAGCCGCAGCTGCATGCATCCACGGCGGAAAAAACGCAGTTCAAACCCAGTCTTACGGTCCAGAGTCAAGAGGCGGCGCATGCAAGTCTGAGGTTGTGATATCCGAAGAGGACATAGATTTTCCTAAAGTCGTTGAACCTGACGTGTTGGTCGTGATGTCTCAGCACGCCTACAATGAGTACGTTGAGAACGTGAAGCCTGGCGGAACAATAATCATGGATCCAGACATGATTCCCCATGAGGTGGACCTGAAGAACGCTCAAGTTCATCGAATCCCCGCGACGAAAATCGCTGAAGAATTGGGAAAAAAGATAGTTGCAAACATCGTCATGTTAGGTGCGTTCGTAGCCATCACGAGAATCCTTGACGCAAACGCTGTGAAGGAATCAATCAAGGAGAATATTCCAAAGGGTACGGAAGAACTGAATCTGAAAGCTTTCGAACAAGGCTACGAGTACGGAAAGACGCTTCCGAAAAGTCAGGCTTAGGCCACTTCAGGCGCAGGTACCTGCGTTGCTTGCAGGACAAGCTTCGACTTTCTGATCCCGACATGCCTCAGTGGAGCTATTTTCTTAGCTTCGTTGTAGATGTCTGAAGCGATTTTCCCGAGCACTATTTCTTGTGCAAACTCGTCCAAAGTGAGCGCTGAAGCTTTTCCCTGGATGATTTTCTCCATTATGGCGCGTACGAGTTTCTCCTGCGACGTCCTGATTCTCGACAGTGTAAAAGCAGAAATAGCGACTTGAAGCTTGTATCCATCTTTCGTCGTGACTGAGAACTTGGCATCAACCTTTGTCGTACGTCTTCTCACAAGGCTTCGCAAGTAGTCCCGTGAGTACTCATGCCCTTTAAAAATCGTCTTAGCAGTCTTGCCGTCGATTCCAGTTATCTGGAAGTACATTTTCAAGTATTGGTGAGCAAAATCGCTTGTAATGTCGTACAGGGTTGAGTCGATGACTCTTCCAACCAGTTTTTCCGGCTCGTCAGCTGGAACAGCGCCTAGCTCGACGTTTCCGAAGTACGGCGGGGCCACCACCATGTACCACGATTTGCTTCGCCACTTGTCCCGCACGCGTTTTGTCTTTGAAGACACGTTTATCCTCCAAGTGCAGCTTGAAAATCCACACCATAGTATTAAAAGCTTTACCGTTTCGGCTCTATTTTCTCGATGCCGCCCACGTATTTCCCTAAAGCCTTTGGAACAACAACGGAGCCGTCTTCTTGCTGATAGTTCTCAAGTATCGCAACGATCGTTCTGCCTGTGGCTATGGCTGTGGAATTCAGCGTGTGCACAAACCCCTTAGGCGCTTCGCCTTCCTTCTCTCTGTACTTTATGTTTAACCTTCGGGCTTGATAGTCCGTGCAGTTGCTGCATGAAACTATCTCTCTGTATGCGTTCTGAGCAGGCATCCAAGCCTCAATGTCATATTTTTTCGCAGCTACCGTTCCGATGTCGCCTGTGCACGAATTTACCACGCGGTAGGGAAGCCCAAGCTTTTTGGCAATCTCTTCCGCATTTTGAATGAGTTCCTCGTGAATTCTCCAGGAGTCTTCGGGTTTGCAGAAGATGAACTGTTCAATCTTGTTAAACTGGTGAGTGCGGAAAATCCCACGAGTATCCTTGCCGTGTGCTCCAGCTTCTTTTCTGAAGACGGTGCTCATTCCTGCAAGTTTGAGAGGCAGTTCTTCCGACTTCAGAACCTCATCCATGAACATTGCTGCCATGGGGTGCTCTGAGGTCGCAATCAGATACAGGTCTTCGTTTTCAACTTTGTACAAGACATCTTCAAAGTCACTGAGCGAAACGACACCCTCGTAGGGTTTCCGCCTCATCAGGCAGGGTGGCTCTATCAGAGTGTAGCCCTTTCTTCGCATTTCTTCGAGGGCGAAACTCATCAAAGCCATGTCCAAGAGGACTGCTTCACGTTTCAGGTAGAAGAATCTTGCGCCTGCGATTTTGCCAGCTCTTTCAATGTCTATTATGTCGAGGGTTAGGCCTAGGTCCATGTGTCCTTTGACGGGAAAGCCGAATTTGGGTATCTTGCCCCACGTCCTGACTTGGACGTTGTCATTTTCATCTTTGCCCGTCGGTACTGATTCGTGTAGGAGGTTTGGAAGCCGCATCAGGTAATTATGCACATTCTCCTCCCATTCGTTCACTTTCTTCTCCAATGCTGTAAT
>Ga0315291_10012773_pt1 | contig 10191 bp, 8 predicted proteins | sample YL17G12_20_MG_FD_203070 | JGI IMG/M metagenome (GOLD analysis project Ga0315291, IMG submission 203070) | Sediment microbial communities from Yellowstone Lake, YNP, Wyoming, USA - YL17G12_20 | ecosystem: Environmental > Aquatic > Freshwater > Lake > Sediment | place: USA: Wyoming | collected...
TTTATGCAGACAACGGTGATTATGCTTCTGATGCTCGGTATCAAGTTATCAGTGCTGATGGTATCTCAAATCTGACAGTGAATATGAATTATGTGGGTGAGGGCTGGCATACACTTGACACATTCAATATTAATCGTGTTTGTGTCGTGAATATATCGGATTACTGGACAGGTTCTGGAACGAAACTGAGTGTAGATGCACTGCGATTTACATTAAACTCAACACTTTCTGCACCACCTTCTTCAGTTGTTCCCCCTCACATTGGTATCTGCATCGATGATTGTGGGGCAGCTAATCCTACGAACTCCTCAACACCCATTTACAAAATGCTTCATCTTCCATTTAAAATGACTTTTGCTGTTATGCCATATCAAAGCTACACAAACCAATCAGCAGAGGAAATATACAATCACGGTTCTGAAGTTATTCTTCATCAACCAATGGCGGCAATTAGTGTTCCCAACCCTGGTGCAGGTGGAATCACAGATTCAATGACTCTTGAACAGGTAAGAACTACTGTTGCTACAAATCTTGACTCACTACCTCGCGTTATAGGGATGAATAATCATATGGGTTCACTTATCACACAGCAATCTGATAAGATGCAGGTGTGTATAGAGGAACTTAAATCAAGAGGGCTCTTCTTCTATGATAGTCGCACCATAACCACTTCAATAGCGTATAATAAGGCAAAAGAAAATGGTTTGCTAACTGGTGAGCGTGACCTTTTCATCGATGGAAATAACAAAGATGAGGCAAAAGTATTGATTCGAAGCTTGGCACTCCAGGCGCTTTATGCACCGAATATTCCTCATTTTGCAATAGGTCACGTTCGGACTGACACTGCAGATGCGCTTACAGAAATGGTATCGGAACTTCAGGCGATGGGTGTTGAAGTCTGGACGATATCGAAATGTGTGGCTCAGGTTGTTGAAACTGACTATCTCCCTGTAGACTCATCATTCACAACAACAGGCAGTTGGACTAATGATTCGAACGATAGCTATTCCAAACAACTTTATGATGACTACTCTGTGATTGTTACGGACCCCGCTTCTACTCATAATGACACAGCTATTTTCACACCGTCACTTCCTTACGTTGGAGAGTATGATATTTATGCGATCTGGAAAGTTGATGCATCAAATGCTCCGCAAATAAAGGGAGTAATCACTCATAAAAATGGTGTAACCCAAATAGATATTGACCAATCTCAACCGCTTATAGACTGGTTTTATCTTGGGAGGTATCCCTGCAATGCGGGTTTAGTTTCAAATGTGGCACTAAATGATTTTTCTTGCACAACACCGGGGAAAATCTTCTGCGCTGATGCTGTTAGATATGTTTATACTGGACCTATTTCTTCTTCATCAATCTTGTTCTGGTCTTTTTTTTAGGGGCGTGATTTATTACGCCCGACTATTGGGATTTGATAAATCAAACTCCTACGATTCAGTATATGATAACACCTTTCGTTTCCTTTCCCCTGCAACTCTCTTCGTTTCCTCTTCTCTTATGGGAGAGGATTAAGAACAACACTCGTTTTCTCTCCCCTTGTGGGAGAGGACTAAGGAGAGGGGTATATGCCATTCCGAACAGTCTTACCTTGAATCAATCTCGTAGTTAATGTAGCGGTTTGATTTATCAAACATATTCGTCGCATAAATGCGACCGCTACAACATCACAATGTCATCCTTCGTTTCCTCTCCCCTTGTGGGAGAGGACTAAGGTAAGGGGTATATGTCATTGCGAATAATCTAACCTTTCTATGTGTAATGCACAGGCAAGCATTGAATCAATTTCCTATTCAGAAAATTATCTTGATTTTAATAATATTATTTCTATAAATACTATTAATAATAGATACAAAATCAATTGTGGTGAATTATATATAAGAAATACTCCGTCTGTAAACAAGGTTATGCAATCTGTATAAGCCGAAATCGCCGAAATGGAAGAAAAAATTAGTCCCGCATTTACTAAGAGAGATTTCCTCACAGATAGAAGAAGAAAAGAAAATGAATAGAGAAATCAATCAACATCTTACTCAAATAGGTCTTAGTATGGAGTGATTATGAAAAAACTACCATTGGACAATCAGATAACTATTTATGAAACCGAAGATGGAAAAGCCCGGATAGAGGTTCGGTTTGAAAATGAAAATGTATGGCTGACTCAAAAATTGATGGCGGAACTCTTTGAATGCAGCGTTGACAATGTTTCTCTGCATTTGAAGAATATCTTTACAGAAAAGGAGCTTGACGAAAAATCAGTTATCGAGGAATACTCGATAACTGCTTCAGACGGGAAGAAATACAAAACGAGTCATTATTCTTTAGAGGCCATTATCTCCGTCGGGTATCGGGTCAAGTCCTTGCGAGGCACACAGTTTAGAATCTGGGCAACGCAAAGGCTGCGGGAATATATCATTAAAGGTTTTACCCTCGATGATGAACGATTAAAACAAGAAGGTGGCAGGTCGCGTTATTTTGAAGAACTGCTCCAGCGCATCCGCGACATCCGCAGCAGCGAACGCAACTTTTATCAGAAAGTAACGGACATCTACGCTACGGCCATTGATTACCGAAAAGATGACAAATTCACCCAGGAATTCTTCGCTACCGTGCAGAATAAGATACATTATGCCGTTCATGGCCACACGGCAGCTGAAATTATCGTCAAAAGGGCAAACAGCAAAAAACCATTAATGGGATTGACCAGTTTTAAAGGTTATTACATCACATCGCGGGATATAGCCATTGCTAAAAATTATCTTGTCGAGGATGAACTGAAACAATTGAATCTGATTGTTTCAATGTATCTGGACTTTGCGGAGCTTCAGGCCAGCGGCGGCAGACTGATGAAAATGGCGGACTGGATCGCCAAACTCGATGAATTCCTGAAAATCAGTGAAAGGGGACTTCTCAAGGACGCCGGCAAGGTAAGTGCCGAGCAGGCCACCGCCAAGGCACAACAGGAATTCGATAAATACAGAAAAGAGCAGGACAAAAAATACATCTCCGATTTTGATAAGGCTGTGAAGAAATATCTGCCTGTGCGTCGCACACAGACAGGTCCACCTAAAGACAAGAAAAAATGAAAAGTGAAAAACTAAAAGTAAATATTGCCTTGAAAGAAACAACTCTGATAGAAATGGCAGATGTGAATCCTTCTGAATCACAAAGTCTTGGGAGAGCAGATGGAAGATGTGGTTGCATCGGCCGTCGGCCACAATCCTCCGGCGGCGATATCTCTTGCTGCTCTGGCTTGTCGAATTCGAGCTTCTGCCTGCTTTAAATCCAGGTTCGATTGAACCGCTCTGTGAACCAAAGAGGTAAGATTAGGGTCATTAAACGCCGTCCACCAGTGAACAAGCTCTGAATAAGCTGATGTATCTTTCTATCGGGGTTGTTGTGCCGGTCCAAGCCAAAGGCACTTTTGCTTCATAGGGATGATAATCTGGTCCGACGGCGCATCCTGCCATTGTCATTACACAAAAAAATAACGTTACCTTTAACATTAGTTTATCTTTAATTGTGACTTTTTCGTAATTGTCCATCTTCCATTTCCAATGCTCTGTCAAAAACGTCCAATGCCCGATGGTCGTGTGTAACCACAATAACGCCTGCATTTTGCTCGTGAGCAACTTTGCTAAACAATTCCATTACCTGCCGGTCGTGAACACTGTCAAGAGCGGCTGTCGGTTCATCGGCAAGAATCAGGCTTGGGCGATTTGCCAAAGCTCGAGCAACTGCCGCGAGTATGCGGTAAATCCCGAACCACACAAAATCGTTCCTTCTGATAAAAGAAAGCAAAAACTGCATGAGCTGTTGAAATCACTCAGCGCGCAAAGCCTCGATTGGTTCCAGGGATGCTGCTCGGGACGCAGGATATATTCCGAAGAAGACCCCAAGGACCGCGGAGAATACCAAGGCCACTGCTGTCGATGGCCACGAGATGAGCGTCTCCCAGTAGCCTAGAGCTGACAGGCCATAGGCACTGCCGACTCCGATAATGACTCCTATAGCTCCACCGCTCCCGGCAAGCAGGATCGATTCGATGAGAAACTGAAGACGAATGTCAGGACGCCTTGCCCCCAGTGCCCGCCTGAGGCCGATCTCGCCGCGGCGCTCGCGAATCGATATGAGCATCACTGCCAAAATACCGACACCACCTACTAGAAGTGAGATGCCTGCCACGCTGCCGATAAGGAAGGTCATGGATTGCGACGTTTCCCGCTCGGTGGCAAGTAGGATCTCCTGGTTCTGGATGGTGAAATCATCCGGTCTCTCCCGCAGGCGATGGCTAGCTCGAAGCAGGTCCCGGATTTCCGACTCAGCTTTGCCCATCAACTGGGTGTCCTTTGCTTGAACGTAAATGGACTGAACGTAGGTCACGTTCAGCAACCGGCGCATGGCCGTACCGATGGGAACTATAATGATATCGTCCTGGTCGGCCCCGTTCTGGTCAATCCCCTTGGGGAGAGTCACCCCGATAACTTCGAAGGGCACGCGTCCGAGCCGGATGGTGAGTCCGATGGGGCTCGTTTCACCAAAGAGATTTTTCACCACGGTTGGCCCGACGACGGCCACACGTTTGAGTGCGCGACTTTCCTCATCTGTGAAGAAACCGCCCCTGTCCGGCTCAAAATTGCGAATGGTAAAACCCGAAGCGGCCATGCCCACGATATTGGTGTTGGCGGTCTCCTCTTCCCAGCGGACAGTGAGCTTTTTACTAACAAACGGCGCAACCGAAGCCACGGAAGGGCATCCCTTGGCAATGGACTCCGCATCCGCCGGGACGAGAGTCGTCACGGTGCTCATCTGGCGTTGCCGCCCCGCGATGATCTGTGTCTGCCCGGCGTTGACCACGATGAGATTAGTACCCATGTTCCGGACCCGGTCCAGAATCTGTTTTTGCGCTCCCTGCCCCGCAGCGACCATCAGGATCACCGAAGCGATTCCCACGACCATGCCGATCACACTCAGGAAGGTGCGCAGCTTGTTGGCGGCGAGAATCTCGACGGAGAGAAAGACGTTTTTGCTGAGCTTCATCGGAGTGCTTCAACCGGCTTGAGCCTGGCTGCCCGGCGGGCGGGCTGGATACCGAAGACGAGGCCCACCATAAGTGAAAAGACCACAGCTAGCGTGAAGGGCTCCCAGGAAATCACGACCGGCGCCTTGATCAACATGCCCACGAGCATGCTTCCGCCCCAGCCCAGCGCACACCCGAGGATCATCCCCAGCAGAGTGATGGCCAGAGACTCGGCCAGAAACTGTTGGAAGATATCCGATTGTGTTGCCCCGAGAGCCCTGCGCAAACCGATTTCCTTCACTCGCTCGCTCACCGAGATGAGCAGGATATTCATGAGGACGATGCCTCCCACGATGAGACTCAAAGCCGCAAGGGCAATGAGCAGAATGGTAAGTGTTCCGGAGATGGCGCGAGCCGTTTGGGCGACGTCCGCCGCCGTCACGATGGCAAAATCTTCCTCCTGCGGCGGCGTAATGTGATGGCGCTCGTGAAGGATGCCTCGAATTTTCCCGCCGATCTCGGTCAGGTCCTTCGGGTCCTTTACTTTGACACGGATATAGCTGATGTAATCCTGGTTGAGGAAGCGCCGCATCCCGGTGGTGAGGGGAATAAGCACCCGGTTGTCAAAATCGGTTCCCATGGGGCTGGTTCCCTTGCTCTCAAGCACGCCTTTGACAAGAAAGCGCGTGTTTTCGATCTGAACGTATTCACCTATGGGATTTGCATCGCCGAAAAGGGTCCGGCTGAGGGAGGTCCCAAGATTGCAGGTGCGGCCCATGGTGCTTACATCTTCCGCGCTGATGGGGTCGCCGCTTTGGACAGACCAATCCCAGGCATCATACCATTCCGGCTCTACAGCAAAAACGGTGGCCTGTGTCTGCGAGACCCCGGCCTTGATGGAGGCGCCACGCTTCATCACACCGGGCGAGATCACCTCGATTCCCGAAACCTGATTCCTTATTGCCTCAAGGTCTTCGAGACGCAATGTTGTTATTCCCTCTTGCGGCGGCGACATCCCCTTGCCGCCGCCCGCAGTCACCATGATGGCCCGGATGCCAAAATTATTGACCTGTTGCATGACTTTTTTTTCCGTACCCTTCCCCATAGCCATGATGACCGTGAGCGCTGCAATGCCGACGATTGTGCCGGCCATCATGAAGAAGGTTCGCAGCTTGTTGGCCCCCAGCGCCTTCATGCCTTCATTGACAATACGCATGATTCTCATAGTGCTTCCTCCTTCAACGCCTCGAGCTCCTTTTCAGGGTCTCTTGGCTCCGGGACGATAATGTCACTCGCAACCCGCCCCTCCTTGAGCTGGATAATGCGGTTGGCGTGCTCCGCCACTGCTTCATCGTGTGTGACCATGATGATGGTGCGCCCTTCCCGATTGAGCTGCCGGAAGATGGCAAGCACCTCGATCCCGCTTCTCCGGTCCAAGTTTCCGGTGGGCTCGTCGGCCAGAATGATCGAGGGGTTGGTGACGAGGGCACGCGCGATGGCCACCCGTTGCTGCTGCCCTCCGGAGAGCTCACTCGGACGGTAGTTGACTCGGTCGGAAAGCCCCACGGATTCGAGCATCCTTGTCGCCCTCTCCTTGGCGTCCTCGGGGTACTCATCCGAGTAGATCAGGGGAAGCATCACATTTTTCAGCGCGCTTGCCCGGGAAAGCAGGTGAAATTGCTGAAAGACGAACCCGATTTCGTGATTTCGAAGGTGAGAGAGGGCATTATCATCAAGTTCCCCCACTTCCGTGCCGTTCAGGCTGTAACGCCCGCTCGTGAGTTTGTCGAGGCATCCGATGATGTTCATGAGGGTCGATTTACCCGTCCCCGACGTGCCCATGATGGCCACATACTCGCCCGCCTGGATGCTAAACGAAACCCCTTTGAGCACCTGCGTGGCAACGGCTCCGCTGTTGTAAGTCTTTTCAAGGTCACTTACTTCAATCATTTATTTTCCTCCGTTCTTTTTCTCGGCTTGAGCCGGCGCCGAAAGAAGGACCGTCTCCCCTTCCTCGACACCGCCGGCGATTTCTATCCATGAACCATCTTTCCAGCCTGTTTTCACTTCCCGCGGCTCCGCCCGACCGTCCGTGAGAACATACAGAAGCGTCTTGCCGCGCTCCCTTTTAACCGCCTCGACGGGAACGGCCAGAACATTGGGCCTGGCCTCGAGCATGATGGTCACACTGGCCGTCATGTCGGGCTTGAGCAAACCATCGTAGGAGGAGGTGATATCAATCACCACGTCGTAGTTGACCACATTTTCCTGAATGACAGCCTTGGGATAGATAGCAGCCATCTTTCCTTCAAACTCCCTGGCCGGATAGGAATCTACTGTAAAGACCACCTTCTGACCTTCGTGGACTTTTCCGATATCGACTTCATCGACAAAAGCGTCCACCTGGAGGCGCTTCAGATCGACAATGGTCACGAAAACCGGCGCGTTGAGTCCTGCGGCCACGGTCTCTCCCTCCTGGGTCGAGACCGATGCGATCACACCCGAGATGGGGGCCGTGATGGTTGCATATGCGAGTTGCACCTTATCGTTGGCCAGGGCTGCCTTGGCACCCGCCACTGCGGCAGCGGCCTGCCTCAGATCCTCTTTATAACCTGTTTTGGCCAGTTCCAGAGCCTTACGGACCGATGCCAGACGGGTTTCGCTGACAGCAAGCTGCTCTTTTGCCTGATCGTAAGCCTGTCGCGATGTAAAGTCCTGCTTGAGCAGTTCATCCTGGCGGGCGAAATCCATGCGATTCAAATCCACGGTCGCCTGCCACTGGTTCACATCCGTCTCCGCCTTCTCGATTTCCCTTGGCCGAAGAGACTTGATGGCTGCGAGCTTGGCCTCGGCCATCTCGAGTTCGGCAGTGCGCTGGTTGACCTTGGCCTCTAAATCCTCCTTTTCCAGTTCGGCGATGACTTGACCCTTCTTGACGGCATCTCCGCTATTGGCGTAAAGTCGCAGGACCTTCCCAGAGACCCGCGCCCCCACCTTGACCTCGGAGCCGACCTGGGACTTGACCGCCCCCGTGGCCAGGACCGTGGACGAAAAATCTCTTCGCACCACCTTGGCGGTAGCCGGAGCGGCCGGCCCGTTGTCTTTACCGTTGGACGCATACCACCAGACGCTTGCGCCGATGGCGCAGGCTAACAGCAGACTGATAAATAAGATACGCCTGTTTCTTTTCTTCAAGTCGAGCTCCCTTAATTGCGGTTTTTATCTTACGTAATAATCGTTTTGTGTTCATTGTTATTACCCGATGTTTTTAAAATGCTTTTTGTATTGTTTTATGAATTTTTCTAAAACCTGTTTTCGCATTGCGATACTCTCTGCCCAGCAATGAAGCAGGCCGATTCCTTTTTTCGTCAAACCATAGTTTCTTTTCGCCGGCCCTGCCCCCTTGGTGTCCCACTTCGATACCACAAATCCTTCTTTTTCCAGGTAGCGAAGTGTTCTGTACACCATCGCAGGGTCAGGATTGGCCTTTGGAAAACCGAAATTGTCTAATTTTGCCATTAGCTCGTATCCGTAAGAATCTTTTTGCAATAAAAAAAATAACAGACACGGTTCCACGAAGCGCGTCATCTTTCCGCTGGGGCATTCGCATTTCTTTATTTTGTATTTTTTTGCAATTCCGCTGCCTTCAAACATATTACCCGCCCTTTAATATATGCACTTATATGTTATTTACATATATGTGATTAAATCATTATGTTCTTTGTTGTCAAGTATAATTTGCACTTGATTATTCTTTTGGACTGAAAAATACACCTTATGCCTGAAAAACACGGTTTTTGGTTTAATTATGGCCATTGGGACTGTTGAAGAAACTTTTGAACGATGAAATAAAACTGCGAACGAAGAAAAACCTGATTCAGAGTAAGAAGTTTTCCGAAATGCTTGAGAATGCGATAAAGAAGTATCAAAACAAAATCGATTACAAAATCTTCGAAATTCGGTAAGTTGGCTATGAAATGAGACACGATTCCCCGTTTTCACGAGAGCCTGCCCTCGACATTTTTAATCAGGGAAGGGTTTTTCAAGACCTATTAATTAGCGTAATTCGCGGTTAGAATATTTTTATTCTTTGCGACTTGGCGACTTAGCGTTAGTTAATATAAGAATTATTTATCGCAAAGACGCAATGACGCAATGAGGATATTTAGAAACACGGATGAACACGATAAAAAATATTTTTGATAGGATATAAAGAATTACTTATAAATTATATTAGGAAACTTATTTATCCTCTACATCCTGTCTAATTATTTTCTTAGTGTTCGTAGTTTCGTTGTGGTAAAAGGATATTTTAAACCACGGATTACACGATTTAGACGAATATTATTTCAAAAAAGATTAGTGTTAATTAGCGTAATTCGCGGTTAGAATATTTTTATTCTTTGCGACTTAGCGACTTCGCGTTGAATAGAATTTCTCGCAGAGACGCAAAGACGCAATGAAGATATTTAGAAACCAGGGATAAACTTTGTCGTGATTATTGAAAAGTTGTTGATGACAGAATCATTCATAGAGCGACCAGATATTGGTGGATATGAATGTCGAGTTGAAGTATAACGAATTGGAAGTATTGGAATTGACTGTAACAGTTACAGGACCAGATGTCGCTCCTATTGGGACATTAATTTTTATTTTGTCGTTTGACCAGAAATTTGCAATTCCGGCATCGATTCCATTAAATAAAACCTTGCTTGTGGATTGATCATCACCAAAATTATACCCCATTATTTCAATTTCATCACCTGGATAACCCAAATTGGGATTAAGAAAAGAGATTACAAGGCTTTCTGGTGGGATTCCAAAGGTTATTACAAGGTCATCATTGCTTATCACCATATCGGGTCCACGAGATAGAACAGCATATCTATCAAACATATTTCCCCCATATCTGAGACTGATTGATCGGCTCTTTGGTTCAATGAGTCCTAATGGGGAATAAAATAAATATTCTTTATCCCAGGGGTCCAACGGTGAACCCTCGTCATAATCACTATTTGAACCTGCTATTCTACTCGGTTGGTATACCACATAAGGTCCGAGCCACAAATGAATTGGATTTGTAAAGTCGAATAATTCGGGTCTAAACATTCCTGTATTGTCATCAATAACCGCTGTGCCGCCACCATCACCTATAA
>Ga0315291_10012774_pt1 | contig 10190 bp, 6 predicted proteins | sample YL17G12_20_MG_FD_203070 | JGI IMG/M metagenome (GOLD analysis project Ga0315291, IMG submission 203070) | Sediment microbial communities from Yellowstone Lake, YNP, Wyoming, USA - YL17G12_20 | ecosystem: Environmental > Aquatic > Freshwater > Lake > Sediment | place: USA: Wyoming | collected...
TACCGCTTCGACCGCAACGGCTGGGTGTACGTCCACCTGGAAGGCTCGCCGGAGCGCATCGGCTACCAGCACGGCTACCTGCTGGCGCGCGAGATCGAGGACGCGTTTGAAGCCGTCAAGCTGGTTGACACCCACAGCACCAAGCGCGACTGGGGCTTCTTCCGCAAGACGGCGCGCGAGATGCTCTGGCCCAAGGTCGAGCCCGAGTACCAACGCGAGCTGACGGGCATCGCCGAGGGCCTGCAGGCGCAAGGCGCAGCCATGGACCTGGACGACGTGATCGCGCTCAACGCCATGGAAGAGTTGGCTGACTACTACGTGCCCTGGCTGGACAAGCGCGACAAGGTGGCGCAGGCGCCGCGCCTGGTCAGCCCCGGCAACTGCAGCGCCTTCGTCGCCACCGGCAGCTACACCCGCGGCGGCGGCATTGTCATGGGCCACAACGCCTGGACCAACTACATGGTGGGCTCGCGCTGGCGCGTCATCTTCGATATCGCGCCGGAGCGCGGCTACCGCATGTTTATGGACGGCTTTCCAGGCATCATCATCAGCGACGACGACTTCGGCGTCACTTCCGCCGGCCTGATGGTGACGGAAACCACCATCAGCCAGTTCGAGGGTTTCGACCCCAACGGCAAGCCGGAGTTTTCGCGCGCCCGCAAGGCCTTCCAGTATTCGAACTCGATTGACGATTACGTGCGCACCATGCTGGATGGCAACAACGGCGGCTACGCCAATGACTGGCTGCTCGCCGACCGCAAGACCGGCGAGATCGCGCAGTTCGAGCTGGGGCTGAAGCACCACCGCGTCTGGCGCACCAAGGACGGCTACTTCGCCGGCTCGAATTTCGCCAGCGACGAGAAGGTGCTGGCCGAGGAAACCAAGTTCGACCCCAACAACCCGGAGTCGTCGCCCAACGCCCGCCGTGCCCGCTGGAAACAGCTCATGAAGCAGTGGAAGGGGAAGATCGACGTGGCCCTGGGCGAGAAGTTTCTGGCCGACCACTTCGACAGTTTCGAAAACAAGGAACTGCCCAACGAGCGCGGCCTGTGCGGGCACGGGGACCTGTCGGCGCGCGGCGAGCCGATCTGGGAATGGGGGCCGTATTATCCGGGCGGCGCCATCCAGGCCAAGGTCACCGACAGCCGCATGACCGAAGCGCTGAGCTTCCGGGCACGCATGGGCAACCCCTGTGGCCGCAATTTCCTGGCCGCCCCCTTTCTGAAGGCGCACCCGGAATACTCCTGGATGGCGCCCAAGCTGCGCGACATGAAAGCCGGCCCCTGGACGCTGTTCCAATCCAATCAGAAGAGTGGCAAGTAATCACGACGGCTGTGGGCTGTAGGCTGTGGGCTGTAGGCACACCCGAGTCTCCGAGATAGCAGGGCGAGGCTGCGGCCCGCAAGACCTACAGCCCACAGCCTACAGCCGCTCTTCAGAAGCGGAGCTTCATCGAGACCTGGATATTGCGCGGGAAATTCTGCTGCTGCAGCTTGATGGTTCCCAGTCCGGCCCAAATGCCGGCGGTACTGACAGTCGGGGCCGTGCCGATCGACGTGGACGGCGACGGGAAAATCGGCGTGTTGGTGGTGTTGAAGCTCTCGGCGCGCAATTCCAGTTTGTAACGCTCGGTCAGGCTGAAGGTCTTGCGTGCGGTCACGGCCAATTGCGGCGCCCAGGAGTTGCGAATCCACGGGAAGCGGTCCAGAACTGTGCGGTTGTTCCACCCGGGCCGGGATTTGTAGCAAGAGATGGTGTTCTCAAACCACCGCCCAATGGTCGGCTGCTCCACCTTGTAGGTTGTGCAGCCGTAGCCGAAGATGGCATCCGGCCAGGGTGTGGGTGTCCCCGAGCGATGCGTAAAGATCCAGTCCATCGCCCAACCGCTGATCACTTCCTTCTTCCATCCGCTGGCGCTGCGGCCGATGAAGCCGCCTTTACCGATCGGCAGGTTCCAGACGCCGCTGAGAGAAAGGTTGTGCGTACGGTCGTAGCTGACCAGTTGGCGAACCGGTTCGGTGTTCGGGTACTTGCCTTCGTCGCTGGCGCCATTCAGATAGTGCAAGCGGTCGAAGTTCTTCTGCCAGGTATAGGAAGCAACGAAGGTCAGGCCGCGTCCGGGGCGATCGCCGTACGCGCGCTTCTCGACCCGCACCTGAAGCGAATCATACCAGGCTCTCCCTGCCGGGTCGGTAACATCACGAAGCCCGTCAAACTGTGGAAACGGCCGCATCAGCTTCCAGGCGTTGAGGGTGGTGGGCCGTCCGACATTGGTGGTCGGGTCGATCATGCCGTAGAAGGGATTGGTTACGAGCGTATCCAGGAAGGCGGCGTTTGCCTCCCCGGCCGCGCGCTCCTGCTCGGAAATCGTGTTCCATTGGGTGCCCGGGTTGCTGTAACCGGAGCCGATCGGGAGCCGGCTGGTTCGGCTGCCTGAATACTTGGTGTCCAGCAGGATCTTCCATGGCAGTTCGCGCTGTACGCCAAAGGAGTACTGCACGGTGCGGGGAATGCGCCGCGTTGGCGACTCGAAACCGAGGCGGCTGCCCAGCGAAGTCATCAGGCCGGCGCTGGCGCCGGTAGGGGCCATGGTGCCGTCCGGGAAAGGATTGCTGAGCGGAGCGTACGGGTTGGGCGTTCGGCCATCGTCGAGAGAGTAGATGTAGTCCGTGCGCTCGTTATACCCCGTATTGGTGTCCTTCTGGTTGCCAAACGAGTAAAACAATCCCGTGCCGCCGCGGATGATCGTGCGCGGCGTGACGGCCCAGGCCAACCCGAGGCGCGGCTGGACCTGATCGTAATAGGTGTTGAAGGGTGCGCGCGGCAACCCGTCCTTGCCCGCAAACAGCAGCCCGCCTCGCAGTGGGTTCGGCAGCAAGGGATACTTCTGATGGTCAACGAGTTTGTCCAGCGGGCTGACGCAGGTAAAGCAGAAACCGGCATTGACCCGGTCGAAGCGTTCCTTCAGCGAGGTCTGAACGTCCCAGCGCAATCCGAAGTTGAGTGTCAGGTTGCGGCGGATTTTCCAATCATCCTGGATGAAAACGGCCATGTATTTCCAACTTTCAAAGACCGTGTCGTTCCAGTCCACGTACCCTGAGGCCGGGTAACCGAGCAGCAAACTGGCGAGGTCGCGGCCGTCGCTGCCGGTGGTGGGCTGGCGTCGCGACATCACGTTCGTGAAGGAAAACAGCCCGCGCGCATAGCCCACCTGCGGGCTGCCCCACTGATTGTTGGAGAACTCGCCGCCATAGCGCATCGTGTGGCGCCCGGAAGTCTGGCTGATGCTGGGCCCGATATTGAAGTGGGTATTTGCATATCCGGTGATTCTGTTGCCGATGATGTCCTCGTAGTTCGAGGTCTGGATGGTCGGCGCTGTCTTCAAGTCGATGGTGGGGATGTCGGGCATCTTCATGCCCAGCGACTCGGCCGTCAGGCCGAAACTGCGCTCGCCGGTAGGAAAGCGCTGGTCATACCGCCCTAAGGACAAGCGCAGGTCGCCCAATCGCCGCGGCGAGAACATGTGCGTCCAGCCCAGGATGATGTTGAAGTTCTTCCGCTGCGCGATGATGTTACCGATCTCCGCCGGCGGCGGGAAGCCGTTGTTGTTGCGGTCCTCGAAGCCGAGCTGGTGGGTGAAGGTGGCGTTGAAACGGTTCGCTTCGTTCATGGTGTGATCGACGCGGACCATTTCCTGGTTGTAACGGTACTTGCCGATGTTCCCGGTGGCGAAGAAGTTGTTCTGCTCGGGGCACGCTTGCCTGGTTGCGCCGAGCCCACAGCCGCGGGCGTTGGCCGCAGGAAACAGGCTCACGATTTTCACGCCGATGGGGTCCATACGCGCGGCCGGGATCTTGTTGTTGGGAAATTGGCGCCGGTACCACTGGTTACAGAGGCCCGCGGCGTCGGTCCTGTTGCAGTACGTCGTCAGCGGGTCGTACACGTTCACCGGAATGGTATTGAAATCCACGCTGCCGTCCGCCGCACTTGGCCGCAGATAAGGAGGCACCGTGCTGGAGATGCGCGGGAAGGGCACGCGCTCTCGGAAACCCTCGTAGCTGCCGAAGTAGAAGGTCTTGCCTTTCCGGATCGGCCCGCCGGCGGTCCCCCCGAACTGATTGGTGATGTGCTTGCCGCGCGGATCGCCCACCATGTTGTTTTGGAAGGTGTTGGCGTCGAGGATCGAGTTCCGCATGAAATTGAACAGCGAGCCGTGCACCTGGTTGCCCCCGGACTTCAGGGTGGTGTTCACCAGGCCGCCGCCCGTGCGCCCGATCGACGCGTCGTACATGTTGGTCATTACCTTGAACTGGCTGATCGCCTCGACATTGGGGGACACCTGCCACATGCCTTCCGTGCTGATAGGCGCGCCGTTCAACATGAAGCGGTTCAGCCCCTGCGGGGCGCCGTTCATCACATACTTGTCGTTGACGTCCCAGCCGCGCGTGCCCGAAAAACCGGTGGCGCCGAACTCCGTCTGCGTGAACATCACGCCCTCGGCCAGTTCCAGCAGCATATAGACCTGGCGGCCGTTCAGCGGCAGGTTCGAGGTTTGTTCCGGATCGAACAAAACGCCGCCCGAGCCGGTCGCCGACTCAACGACCTCGGCTCTCTCGAGGACCGTCACCTCCTGCTGCACGGCCTTCAATTCGAGCGCGAAGTTGAGGTTCAGTTTTTGGTCCACTGACACGGTTATATTCGGGTGCACTGTCTTGGCGAATCCGATCACTTCGACGGTCACCGTATAGGTTCCCGGCATAAGCATCGGCAACGAATACATGCCCTCGGCATTGCTTTTCGTGGTGAAGTTTTCCGAGGTATCGTTCTTGGTCGCAACCACGGTTGCTTCCGGGATTGCCGCGCCGGTCTTGTCAGCCACCTGACCGAGGATCGTGGCCCGGAAGTCCTGCGCCGGCGCCAGCCCGGCCGACAGACAGATAACAAACAAAACGATCAGCATGCGAGGTGCAACAGCACGCATGGCCCACCTCCGTGACTTGGCCGCGGGGAGCGGCAAGGTAAAAATTACGCCCATTCCATCCGCTTCGCAACACCTTTTGGCTGTAGGCTGTGGGCCGTAGGCTGTGGGCTGTGGGCTGTGGGCTGTGGGTGGCGGGAGCGTCTGCAACCAGTCCTGCGGCTCTCTGAGCGCGATCTCTGAGCGGCGGAAGGGCCTACAGCCTACAGCCCACGGCCTACAGCCTCGATTTCTACTAACCGGAACGCCGAAGCCCGGTCTAAGGATAACGAATGCCAGGGAGCGAGGCGGCAGTGAGCCGACCCGAGATCGGCAGGCAGGAGGAATTCCGTCTGCTCGTCGAGCAGCACAGCCGTGCCCTGTTCGGCCTCGCCTGGCGGATGACCGGCAACCAGCAGGATGCCGAGGAAGTGGTACAGGAAACGTTTTTGCGCGCCTATCGCAGCTTCGACCGCTTCGACGGCCGCGCCCAGCCGGGCACCTGGCTGCACCGCATCGCGGTCAACTGCGCGCTGGACCTGCTGCGCGCCCGCCGCCACGACGCCGGTCGCGTGGAGTTGCAGGCCGCCGGGAGCGACGCCGGCGACGCCGTGCCGGCCCGCGACACCGCCCCCGGCCCCGAGCGGCTGCTATTGAGCGCGGAAGTCCAGCGGCGGCTGACGGCTGCCCTCGGGCGCCTCAGCCCCACCGAGCGGGCGGCTTTCGTTCTGCGGCACTACCAGGGCTGCCCGATCGAAGAGATCAGCCGCGAGCTGCGCATGAGCGAAAACGCGGCCAAGAACTGCGTCTTTCGCGCCGTGCAGAAATTGCGGGAAGCTTTGCAGCCGCTGTTGTGAGGGACCGAAGCCGCAGATTTCGCAGATTGCACAGATTGACGGGATGACAATGCATTTGAGCGAGGAACAACTGGTCTGGTACCGGTATGGCGAGGCCAAGGGCGCCGCGGCCATAGGCGAGCACCTGGCCGCTTGCGCAACATGCCGGGCGGCCTACCAGTCGCTGGAGCGGGTGCTGGCGGCGGTGGATCAAATGCCGGCGCCGGACCCGGGCGAGAACTATGCAGCCGCGGTGTGGCAGCGGCTGGAACCGCGCCTGCAACAGTGCCGTCCCGCCCAGCGGGATGAGGGAGCGGTCCGCTCGCTTACGCTCACGGCACTGTTTGCCACCTGGCGGCGCTTGGCCTTGGCCGCCGCCATGGCCGTCCTCATCGTTGCCGCCTTCCTGCTGGGGCGCTTCTGGCCGCGCCCGCAGACGGTGGCCCGGCAACCGATCCCCGAGCAGGTCCGCGAGCGCATCCTGCTGGTCGCGGTCGGCGAGCATCTGGAACGCTCGCAGATGATCCTCATCGAGCTGGCCAATGCGAATCCCGGGCCGCAACTCGATGTTTCCAGCGAACGGCAATGGGCCGCCGACCTGGTGGGCGACAACCGCCTTTACCGCCAAGCTGCGGCCCGCGCGGGCGATCCCGCCATAACGGCTGTGCTCGACGACCTTGAGCGGGTGCTGCTGGAAATCGCGCACAGCCCCTCAACCCTTTCCGGAGGCGAACTGGAGAGAATCCAGCGGCAAATCGAATCCGGCGACATCCTGTTCAAGCTACGCGTAGTGGAATCCAAAGTCCGCCGGCAGGAGGAGAAACCCAATGGCTTATAGAAGCGCATTGATCCGTGCAGCCTTGTGTCTTTGTGTCTTGGCGGTTCCGTTGCCCGGCGATGAGCAGGCGCGCGCTCAGGCGGGCAGTGATGCAGCCCTGGAGCAGCTGATGGCCGCGCTGACCGAGCAGGCGCTTACTTCGCAGGTCACCCAGCAGCGGAGCAGCGACGCGGCGGAGGAAGCGCGCAAGCGTCTCGATGAGGCGCGCAAATCCATCATCGAGCGGAGCCGGCAATCCCGGGGCTCCGAGGACAGCGCGTACGAGCGCGGCACCGGGGCGCTGGACCGCGGCCAGTGGGACAAGGCCGCCGAGTATTTCACCGAGGCCGGCAAGCTGAACGGCCGCCGCGCCGAGGGCGCGCTCTACTGGAAAGCTTATGCCCAGAATAAGCTGGGCCAGCGCGACCAGGCCCTCCTCACCGTTCAAACGCTGCTGAACACCTATCCCAACGGCCGTTGGGCCAACGACACGAGAGCGCTGGAGCTGGAAATCAAGCAGGCCGCGGGGCAGCCCCTTTTGCCACAGGGCGAGCAGGACGATGAACTGACGCTGCTGGCGCTCACCGGCCTGCAGAACAGCGACCCGGAACAGGCTGTGCCGATCCTGGAGAAATTCCTGAAAAGCAGCCGGCCGCCGAAGCTGAAGGAGCGGGCGCTGTTCGTGCTGGCGCAGAGCCGCTCGCCAAAGGCCCGCGACCTGCTCGCCCAGGTGGCCCGCGGCGGCGCCAATCCCGACCTGCAACTGCGGGCCATCCGGTACCTGGGCATGTTCGGCAAAGAGAACGCCCAGACGCTGGCCGAGATCTATCAGGCCTCGAACGACGTGGATGCGAAGCGCACGGTCCTGCAGGGATTCATGATGGCCGGGCAGCGCGACCGCATCCTGGCTGTCGCCAAAAGCGAGAGCAACCCCGATCTGCGCAAGGAAGCGATCCGCCTGCTGGGAATGATGGGCGGCAAGAACGAGCTGTGGGACCTCTATGGCAGTGAGTCCAATAGTGACGTCAGGGAGCAGATTCTCGGCTCGCTGGCGATGTCGGGCAACGCCGATAAGCTGATCGAGATCGCCCGCGGCGACAAGGACGAGAAACTTCGCCGCTCGGCCATCCGCAGCCTGGGAATGATGCCTTCGAGCAAGGTGGGCGACGCTTTCGCATCGCTTTACAGCGCCAACCAATCGGCCGACGTCCGCAAGGACATCATTCGCGGCCTCGCCATGCAGCGAAACGCGCATGCGCTGGTCGAGCTGGCGCGCAAGGAGACCAACCCCGAGCTGAAAAAGGAAATCGTCCGGCATCTTTCGACCATGAAGTCGAAGGAAGCCACCGACTACATGCTCGAGCTGCTGAACAAGTAGCCGGGGCTTCAGCCGCAGATTGCGCAGATTGCACAGATTGAATGCCTCACAATCTGGAATCTGTGCAATCCGCGAAATCTGCGGCTGCTTTTCGGGAGGCGGTATGAAACGTATCCTGCTCTTGGCCTTGTCGTTTGGCGTCGCGGCTGTGGCGCAACAGCCGCGGGTGGAGAACGCGAAGCTGCAGACCCGTTCGGCGGCCGGCGGCCTGGAAAGGGAGTTCCGCACATTGACAACCAGCCAGGAGCAACCGGCATGGCTTGGCTACGCTGTTCCCGTGGTGAGCGGCCGGCACAACTCCTGCTGCTGGAGTCCGGGCGGCGCCTGCGGCTGCCGTCTGGAAGGCGGCACGATAAGTACGGCTGCGCCGCCAGCCGCGGCTGCGGTCAAGCTCGAAGGCTCCACTCACCTTCTTGTATTGTTCCGCGTTGAGCAGCGCAAGGTGGGCAAGATCCGCACCTTTGCGGAAGACTGCCCGCTGGATGCCGGAGGCTTGCCGTTCATCTGGCTGACCGATGTCCGGCCGCCGGAGAGCGTGGCGCTGCTCTCCGGCTTCGCCGCCGGCGATGACGGCTCGCGAGAGGGCGGGCGGCTGTCGGAATCCGCGCTCGGCGCACTGGCCCTGCACGCCGATCCGGCGGCGGACCGCGTCCTCGAGCAATTCACGGCCGCGGATCGGCCGGAGAGGCTTCGGGAGCGCGCCGTCTTCGCCCTCAGCCAGTTGCCCAAGGACGAGGGCGTCCCGTTGCTGATTCAGGTGGCGAAGAACAACCACGATGCGGCGGTGCGCAAGCAGGCATTCTTCTGGCTGGGGCAATCCAAAGACCCGCGCGCCCTGGCCTTCTTCGAAGAAATCCTTGCGGCAGCAAAGTAGCGGCAGCGGGCCGAAGCCCCGGATTCCGCAGATTCCCCGCGTTTGAATCGGTGTAATCCGCGAAATCTGCGGCTAAGCCCTACAGAATGCCCCCGCCAAGTATCAGGCGGAAAACAGCAATCCCGAGCACCCCAAGACAAAGCACGGTTCCCACAGTTCCGAGGCTGCTGCCGATGCGCCGCCGCGCGCTCACCCGGCTGAAGACCAGGCCGATCACCGCCAACGGCAATGAGGTAATCCAGTTGAGCCATCCCAACAGCGGCAGCAGGCTCACCAGCAGGCAAACGCCCGCCACGAAACCGAACAGTATTCCGAGCAGGCCAGTAATCATGCCTGGAGTTTAACGCTTCCCCGTCCAATTGCCTCGCATTTTCTCCGTGTTCTCCGTGACTCTGTGGTGAAATACACACCATGAGACCCAACCTGAACCGGCGGAGTTTCCTGAAAACGACGGCGGGTGGACTGGCAGCCGGGCGTTTGCTCGGCGGCGCGCACAACCTGAAGGCTATGCCGCCACGCAGGCCGAACATCGTCGTGATCCTGGCCGATGACCTGGGCTACGCCGACGTCGGCTTCCAGGGATGCAAGGACATCCCCACGCCGAACATCGACAGCCTGGCCCGCGAGGGCGTCCGCTTCACCAGCGGCTTCGTCTCGCATCCGTTCTGCAGCCCCACGCGCGCCGGGCTGATGACCGGCCGTTACCAACAGCGCTTCGGCCACGAGAACAACCCACGGTACGACCCGGGCGACGCCGCGGCCGGGCTGCCGCTCGACCAGGTGACGCTGCCGCAGGTGCTTTCCGGCGCCGGCTACGCCACCGGCATCGTCGGCAAGTGGCACCTGGGGGCGACGCCTGCGCATCACCCGCTGCGGCGCGGCTTCCAGGAGCAGTTCGGGTTCATCGGCGGCGGTCACGACTACTTCAAGGCCGATCCGAACGACCGCCGCGAATACTTCATCCCCATCGAGCGCAACGGCAAGCCGGTGACGGAAACCGAGTACCTGACCGATGCCTTTTCCCGCGAAGCGGCGGCCTTCATCCGCCGCCACCAGAAAGATCCGTTCTTCCTGTATCTGGCTTACAACGCCCCACACACGCCGCTGCAGGCGCCCGAGAAGTACCTGGACCGCTTCAACCACATCGAAGACAAAACCCGGCGGTCCTATGCCGCATTGATCAGCGGCATGGATGACGGCATCGGGCGGGTGCTGGCGACGCTCCGGGAGCTGAAACTGGACTCCGAGACCCTGGTCTTCTTCCTGAGCGACAACGGCGGGCCGACCAAGGTCACCAACTCCTCAAATGCTCCGCTGCGCGGCGCGAA
>Ga0315291_10012780_pt1 | contig 10189 bp, 5 predicted proteins | sample YL17G12_20_MG_FD_203070 | JGI IMG/M metagenome (GOLD analysis project Ga0315291, IMG submission 203070) | Sediment microbial communities from Yellowstone Lake, YNP, Wyoming, USA - YL17G12_20 | ecosystem: Environmental > Aquatic > Freshwater > Lake > Sediment | place: USA: Wyoming | collected...
TCTCGCCGGTGTGACGGAAATGATGGCAGCACTTTCACTTGCATCACACCGGCGAGACGCCGGTGCCACTGTGTCCAGGCTGGGTTGGCCCTTAATTCAACGGTATTGGGTTTAGCCGCCGCGGCCACGCGGCGGAAACAGCGGACAACCGCATCGTCCCAACCGCCGCGTGGCTGCGGCGGCTAAACAGTCTATAGCCAGCATCGTCCGACCGCGTTTAGGCAAACTCCATCTCCCGAGGGGAGAGGGAACCGGAGGGGCCTGTGGCCGACCTGAGATGGGCGGCGGATTATAGCCGCGGGCTCACTTCGGTTGCAACAGCGATTTGATTTCCCGCAGAATCACCTCCGGCTGCGTAACCCCTTTGTCGAGCGGGAGATACGCACTGCGCCCGTCCACCACCCTCAGCCGCCCCCCATTCCTGGCGGCCAACTGCCGGATCTGTTGGGCAGAACTGTAGCTGAGCACCACGTAGGGGGCTTCCATGTGGATCGACCCAATCTGCCACTGATGGGCTGCCATCCGCAGTTCCGCCAGCCACAGCAGCCGCTCGACCGGCGGAGGGGGAGGCCCGAACCGATCCGACAGCTCCGCAGCCAGATCCTCAAGTTCCCGCTGGTTCGCCACCCGGGCCAGCCGCCGGTAGAGGTCGATCTTCAGCCGCATGTCGGGCACGTAGGAGCGGGGGATATATGCCTCTACCGGCAGGTCGATGTCCACTTCGATCGAGGCCCTGGGCGGCAACCGCTTCAACCGGCGAACCACCTGTTCCAGCAGGCTGCAGTACAGTTCGTAGCCGACCACGGCGATGTGACCGCTCTGTTCGGTACCCAGGATGTTGCCGGCCCCGCGGATCTCCAGATCGCGCATGGCGATGGCGAACCCCGCGCCCATCTGGCTGAACTCCTCGATCGCCCGCAACCGCTTCAAGGCCCCCGGTGAGAGGCTCTTCTGCGGATCGACCAGCAGGTAGCAGTAGGCCCGATGCTTGTACCGCCCCACCCGGCCGCGAAGCTGGTGCAGGTCGGCCAGGCCGTAGCGGTCCGCCTCGTCGATGAACATCGTGTTGGCGCTGGGGATGTCCAGCCCGCTCTCTACGATCGTCGTAGAGAGCAGCAGATCGTACCGCTGGTTGACAAAGTCCACCATCACCCGTTCGAGCTGTGCCTCGGGCATTTGTCCGTGGGCGATGGCCAGCTTGGCCTCGGGCACGATCTGCCGCAGCCGCGTAGCCACGCCCTGGATGTCCTGCACGCGGTTGTGCACGAAAAAGATCTGCCCGCCGCGGTTGAGCTCCCGGAGCACCGCGTGCCGGATCAGCTCGGCGGCAAACCTGGTGACGCGGGTTTCCACCGCCAGGCGATCTTCCGGCGGAGTCTCCAGGTTGGAGATGTCGCGCAGCCCCAACAGGCCCATGTGCAAGGTCCGCGGGATCGGCGTGGCCGTCATCGTCAGCACGTCCACCATGCGGCGGAAGGCCTTCAGGCGCTCCTTCACCTCCACCCCGAACCGCTGCTCCTCGTCGATCACCACCAGCCCCAGGTTGTGGAAGCGGACGTCCTGCTGGGCCAAGCGGTGGGTGCCGATCACGATGTCGATCGAGCCGGCCGCCAGCCGCCCAATGATCTCGGCTTGCTTGCCCCGCGAGCAGAACCGCGAGAGCACCGCGATCTCGAAGGGGAACTCGGCCATCCGCTGGCTGAAGGTGCGATGATGCTGTTCGGCCAGCACGGTCGTGGGCACCAGCACGCCCACCTGGTAGCCCGCGTCCACCGCCTTGAACGCCGCCCGCATCGCCAGCTCCGTCTTCCCGTATCCCACGTCGCCGCACAATAGCCGGTCCATCGGCCGGGGTTGGGCCATGTCCTGCTTGATGGCCTCGATGGTGGCCAGTTGGTCCTCGGTCTCCTGGTAGGGGAACGAGGCGTCGAACTCGCGTTCCCATTGGGTGCACCGGGAAAAAGCGATGCCCGGTCGCGATGCCCGCGCAGCCTGCAGCTCCAGCATCTCGGCCGCCAGGTCGGTCACCGCCTCCTCGACCCGCGCCTTCTGGCGGGTCCAGGTCCGCCCGCCCAGCCGGGCCAACGTGGGTCGACTCTTGGTGCTGCCCACGTATTTCTGCACCAGAGAGATCTTCGAGCTGGGCACGTAGACCTTCGTGCCCCCGTAGAACTCCAGCACCAGGTGCTCTTCCACCTGCTGGTCCTTTTCCAGCAGCTTCAGGCCGCGGTACCGGCCGATGCCGTGGCCCAGGTGGACCACCAGGTCCCCCTCCCGCAACTCCATGAAGCTGTCTATCACCCGGCCCAGCCGGCGCCGCGTGCGGCGCCTCAGGTCGGCCCGGCCGAACAGCTCGCCGCTGCTTAAGAGCACGATCCCTTCCGAGACCAGGCGGAACCCGCTGCGCAGCGAACCGATGGGCAGCAGGAGTCGGCCGTCGGTGGCCAACTGCGTGCCGCCGAAGATCTCCGTCAGGCGGCGGACTTCCGCCTCCGTCTGGCAGACGATGAACACCTCTTGTCCGGCCGCCGCCTCATCCAGCTCCTCGCGGACCCGGTTGACGTCGCCGCTGAACCGCTCGACCGATTCGATTCTCAGCCGGCACGCAGTCCCCAGCCAGCCGGCGGCCACCGACGAGGCCGTCACCGAGGGAAACTCCAGCACCCGCTGCATGACCGCCTCAACGCCGTGGAAATCCTGCGGGCTGTCCAGCCGCCGGAGGTAATCGCGCCCCTGCTGCTGAAGCTCCCCCGGCTCGATCAGCAAAAACCAGCTCTCCGCCGGCAGGAAATCGGCCAGGTGGGCCCGGTCCCCGGAGTCCGGCTCCAGGATCGTCACGTCCACCGCCTCCAGGGCCGCCAGGCTCCGCTGGCTCGAAACGTTGAAGCGGCGGATCGACTCGATCTGGTCGCCGAACAACTCGATACGCACCGGGTGGTCCCAGTCGGGTGCGAAGATGTCGACGATCCCGCCGCGTACCGAAAACTCCCCCGCCAACTCCACCGCCGGAGTGTTGTGGAACCCTCCCACCACCAGCCACCGCGAGAGCTCCTCGAGCGATGCTGCCTGGCCGGTCCGCAGCAGGCGGGTCTGCCGGGCAAGCGACGGGCGGTCGGGCACCGGCTGCAGCAGGCTCTGGATGCTGGTCACCACCAGCTTCGGCGGCTGCGGACCCTGCAACAACTTCAGCAGCCGTACCCGGTCGCCGAATACCTCGTCGTGAACCACCCGCTCGCTGGGTAGCGACTCCCACGCCGGAAATCGCTCGGGCGTCAGCCGCGTAAAGAGCGCCAGGTCATCGATCAGGTCGTCGATGCCGTCGATCTGCGGACAGACGACGACCAGCGCACCCGGCGCGTGGGATGCCAGCACCGCCGCCACCAGCGCACAGGATGACCCCCAGACTCCGTCCAGAGTCGCCGCCTGCCCCGCTTGGAGACTCCCGACGACCTCGGCGAAGCCCTCCTGCCGCTCCAGGCGCCCGACCAATTCCAGTAACCGGTCCGACGCAGTGGTGGCCGCGACGGTGTTTGCCATAGTCTCTGTGTATTGTAGTACATTCGTCCGGTCCGAGAAAGATCGGCCGCTGCCAGCGTCGCGCGGTGGTGCGATGCCGCTGGAGACTCGCCCGCCGACGCAGATTCGCGCAGAGAAAGGCCACAGCCGGGCTGCAACGCGGCCCGGGAGCATGCTCAGCAGGTGTCGATTCAAGGGCCGCGTTGCGGCCGGGCTATCTCTACGTTCCCCACCACAACTGCCTCACACCCGGAACAACCGCACGCGGGAGGGCGGCCGTCCTGCCCCAGACCCGGCTCGCCCCGTCCACCCAATGTCTATACCCCGGAATTGCCCAGAGTCTGCGCCGGGGGCGACCGGCAGCGCAGGCTTCCAGCCCGTGGTTCACAGCCGCGGGTGGCTGGCCGCGGGTGGCTGGCGGTCAGCCGCAGACTGCCCCCAGCAGGCTTACCTGGGGGCTCGCTCCGCTCGACCCCAGGCACCCGAGGCACCAAGGTGCCAGGAAAACTTGCCACACACCGTGCTCCTGGCCAATTGACCGCGTGGCGTCAAAACGCTAAAATGCCAAAACCCGAACCGGCCTGATCGCAAGAGGATCACTGTCATGGCGAAGAAAGACCTGGACGAAAAGGACCGGCTAACCATCTATCTGCCGGGCGATGTGGCCCAGCGGCTGAAGCTGGTGGCAATCAGCCAGAAGAGGGCCGCGTCCGACGTGGTAGCCGAGATGCTGGACAAGCACCTGCCCCATCTGGAGGTCCGCGAGACGAAGAAAGGACCCAAGATCCCGTACACCTGAATCACGTGGCATGATTCCGGGATTCTGCAGTGTTTAGCCCCGGCGGCCACGCCGGGCAGTTGCGCCGCGTGGCCGCGGCGGCTAAACCGCTTTCTTCCCAGAATCATGCCACGTCATTTGGGACACACCGCACCATGAGAATCGTCCTCTGCTATCCGGTCGAGCCGCGCCACTACGAGCAGATCGCCGCCGCTGCGCCCCAGGCCGAACTGGTCGACGCCGGCCAGGAGCGGATCGCCCGGGAACTCTTCTCCGCCGATATCTTTTGCGGCCACGCCAAGGTGCCGGTCGACTGGGACGGCGTGGTCCGGCAGGGGCGGCTGAGGTGGATCCAGTCCACGGCCGCCGGCATGGATCACTGCCTGGTCCCGTCGGTCATCGCCTCGCCGATCGTGGTGAGCAGCGCCTCGGGCGTGCTGGCCGACCAGGTGGCCGAACACACCGTCGCCCTGATTACCGCCTGGTGCCGCAGCCTGCCGACGTACTTTCGGGCGCAGCAGCAGAAGGAGTTCATCCGCCGTCCGACCCGCGACCTTACGCGCAGCACGGTGGGCATTGTCGGGTTCGGGGGGGTAGGCCGCCGGCTGGCCCAACTCCTCCGCCCGTTCCAGACGCGGATCCTGGCCACCGACATGTTCCCCGTCGAGAAACCCGACTACGTCGAGGCCCTCTGGCCGGCCGACCGGCTGGAAGACCTGTTGTCCCGGGCCGACATCGTGGTGTTGGCGGCGCCGCTGAACGAGATGACCCAGGGCATGATCGACGCTGCGGCCCTGGCCAAGATGAAGCCCGACGCCCTGCTGGTCAACGTCGCGCGAGGACAGCTCGTGGTCCACGCCGACCTGGTGGCGGCCCTTTGCCAGCGGCGGCTGGCCGGAGCCGTGATGGACGTGACCGACCCGGAGCCGCTACCCCCGTCCAGCAGGCTTTGGGACCTTCCCAACGTGATCATCACGCCACACGTAGCTGGGCAGAGTGCCTGGCGGATCGACAACATCACCAACCTCTTCTGCCGCAATCTGCGGCGCTGGCAGGCCGGCCAGCCGCTGGTCAACTATCTGGCAGATAAGAGGCTCGGCTTTCCCATCCGCGGCACAGGTACACCGATTTGGGGGGACGGCTCGGAGACCTCGTGATCTGCCAAAGTGAGTTTGACGCGTGCCAGGGGCAGCTTGCCTGCCCCTGATGCGGCAGTGGCGGACCAACGCGACCATGCTTCGCATGGTGCCCGTCGGTGCCCGTCGCCACTGGCACTTAACAGGTCGGATCAGGCTTGGCGGGCCACCAGTCCGCGGCAGTCAAAGGCCTTGCCCCTTTACCTTTCGCCCTTCCTCCGTCCCCCTTCCCCCCTTCCCCTTCCCTCTTCGCCCGGTCCCCCATGCCCCCTTATCAACTTATCTCAACACAGACTTCCCTCTGGACTGCCGGATGCCGCACAGTTATCATATCGGGGGCCTTATCCCATACGATCATAACCAGACCAGCACCAGCCAATGTCCACGACGACATTCCTCGAGGGCAGTGCAACCCGGACTTGGGGCGGCCATGAGACCGTACGCTGCCCGGATGAACTTCTCGACCGCTACCAGGCCCTGCTCCAGCAACAGAGGGTGAGCTGGACGGAGCACCATCGGCTGATCCGTCTGTTGGGTTCGGGTGGTCAGGGTGTGGTGTATCTGAGCGAGCGCCGCGGGACCGACGAATTCACCCTGCCCGTGGCCCTGAAGATCTTCTCGCCCGAGCGGTACGAAGACGAGCGGGCCTACAGCGACGCCATGGGCCGCATGGCCCAGGTCGCCGCACACGTCGCCCAGATCCAGCAGGACAACCTGTTGGACGTGCACACTTGGGTCGACCGCAACCGCATCCGCCTGATGGAGATGGAATGGGTCGACGGCTACGACCTGAGCCGCCTGCTGACGCCGAAGATGCTCGATCGCGTCCGCGATTGCGTCAGCGAGAAGCGCTGGAGGTACATCAACCAGGTGATCGTCACGGCCGGGCCGGTGCAGCCGCGCGTCAAGCCCGGCATCGCCATCGCCATTGTCCGCGACTGCCTGGCCGCGCTGGCCGCCCTGCACCGCAACGGCATCGTGCACGGCGACCTGAAGCCCTCGAACATCATGTTGAAGCGGACCGGGAACGCCAAGATCGTCGACATCGGATCGGCCTTCGAGCTGGATAACCCGCCCACGCGGCGAACCTGCACGCCCACCTACGCCGCGCCGGAAGTGCTCGAGGGCGGCGAAAGCTCGCCTCGCTCCGACCTGGCCAGCCTGGGCTACGTGCTGATTGAGATGCTCTCCGGCGTGCCGCCGTTTGCCGGGCTGACCACCTTCCGCGACCTGCTGGAGGCCAAGCGATTTCTCGCCCAACGCCTCCCCCGCGTCCTGCCCGAGGAGGTCGTCTGCAACGAACTGCTGATGAGCTTCTGCCGCGGGCTGGTCGCCCCCGATCCCATGCGCCGGTTCCCCAGCGCCGAGGCCGCCGACCTGGTCAAGGAGGGGGCCGCCAGCTTCCACCGGCAATTGATCAAGAGCGACCTGGCCAGCGAGTACGACAACGAAATCCGCCTCTGGCTGGAAGAGCTGGCGGAGCTGGATTAGTGGTAGGGAGGAAAAAGGGGACAGGTCCAATTTGTGCGAAGCCGGGCACCGACCGAAGGTTGGTCGCGGGCCGTTCCGGCAAATTGGACCTGTCCCCTTTTTCCCGGCGAAGTGCTGTTGCTACCGCCCTATGATACCTTGCTGGAGCGATGGGGGGGTTCGCGGCGGAGGCGGCGCGCCGGAGCGGTGCTCGGCATGGGCACGGCTACGACCTCTTCGTCGGGCGCGGGCACCGCTCCGCAGGAGTGGTCGGCGGCAGGCTCCTCGGCGGGAGGCGCGGCAGACCGCTTCTTCTTTTTTGGGGCGCGGAAGAAGCGGCCGGCGGGACCGGAGAGCAGCGCAGGCAGCAGAATCAGGTCGCCCAGCAGCCCGGCCGCCAGCAACGCCAGCATCAGCACGCCGAACCGCTGGGTGGGCATGAACCTGCTGAAGGCGAAGACCGACAGGCCCAACCCACCGATCAGCGTGGTCTGCGTCATCGCCGTACCGCAACGTTCGTAGGCCAGCATCACCGCCCCTTTGCGGTCGAGGCCCTCGTCCATGCCGCGGCGGAACCAGGTCAGAAAATGGATCAGCTCGTCATCGGCCACGCCCAACCCCACGCTGGCAGTCATCATCGTGCCCACGTCGACCACGATCCCCAGCCAGCTCATCGCGCCGAAGACGAGCACCACCGGGAAGATGTTGGGGAGCATCGACATCAGTCCTGCCGCCGGGCTCCGCAAGGCGATCACCATCACCACGGCGATGCACACGAAGGCCCACTTCAGACTATTGAACAGGCCTTCGAGCAATGCCCGCTGGGTCTTGTAGACCAGCGGCACCAGCCCGGTGTAGACGGCGTCGATTCCTTCCACCCCCTTTTCCCGACAGGCCGCCAGCACCGGCTCGACTTGGCTGCGGATGTCGTCGACGAACAGCCCGTAGTCCAAGTCGCCCAGGGCCTCGACCCGGGCGCTGACGCGCCAGAGTTCTTCTCCATGCGTCGTCCGCCAGTGGTCGACCGCCCGGGCCACTTCGGCGGCTTGCGCGGGGCCGATGGCCCGCAGCGATGCCAGCTTTTCCTCGACGGAGCCCTCGCCGGCGTACTTCTCCAGCGCCAGCAGGCTTACCAGGTTCTTGGCTTTCAGCCGCTGGGCCAACTCGCCGGTGATGCCAAGCTCCTCCAGGGTCGGGTCGTGGTGTGCCAGTCGCCAGGCGTCGATGGCCCGGGCCACTTCAGCGGCCCGCTGCGGACCCATGCCCGCAATCGACTCGAGATTGCCGTGGTGCTCAATCGACTGGAGCGACGCAAGGTTGTGGGCCTCGAGCAGTTCGGCGATTTCACCGGTGATTCCGAGCTGAGCGAGGTGAGGATCGCTCTGCTGGTCGGCGACGGCTGCGTCTTTGTCCACGGTGAGATACTCGCGGAAGTCTTTGCGGTATTTCTCAAGGACTCTGCTGAGCTGGCGGTCTCGCTCTCGACGCCGGTTTAGGCCGATCACTCTCTCCAACCCGCCTTTGCGGGTGTCCGGGCTGATGTCGGGTGCGAAGGTGGCCGCCGAAAGGGTCCCGCCGACGTCCCCCAACCGCTGCACGGCGCGTTCTACCTGCTGCGCCAGCCGCATCCGCTCGACCATGCTCAGCTTGCACTTCTGGTTGTCCACGCGAATCACGACCTCCATGGGCACCAGCGGGCCAAGCTGTTCCTCGAGCCAGGCGTAGTCGTGGATGATCTGGGCGTCGGGTGCGAAGAGCTTCATCAGCTTGACCGACGTCTGGATCCCGGGAAGGCCGAGCCTCTCACTCCCGCACAGTCCCAGGATCAGCAGGCCCATCATCAGCAGGCAGCCGACCGTGACCGGGAGATTGAACCTGGTGATGAGTTTTCCGACGGCGTGCCAGAACCGGGTAAACAGGGCGGACGGGTCCGGCTGGTCGTCATCATGCTTGACAGGCATGTTGACCTGGTTTCGGGAGGGGAAATAGTGGAGACAGGCAGGCAGGTACAAGAACAACAGCAGCAGCGTCGCCATCACGCCCCAAGCAGAATATATCCCGAATTTCGTGATGGGAATGAGGTCGCCTGCGATCAGCGAGCCCAGGCCCAAGGCCGTGGTCAGCGTCGACAGGGCGCAGGGGGCCAGGCCGTGCTTTAGCGCCCGCTCCGGGGCCCGCTCCAGCCCACCCTCGCGGATGGCGTCGTGATAGTAGTTGATGATGTGCATGGCGCCGGCGATGCCCAAGATGTACACCAGCGAGGGCATCGACAGCAAGATGGCGTCGCAGGTTCCGTAGGTGAGGGCGAACCACTCGTATCCCATGAGTTGGGCCAGCAGGCCGGCGAAGTAGACCGAAGCCAGCCCCACGCCGGCGGACAGAATCCCGATGATGAACACCAGGAACGTCAGCCGGAAATCCCGGAAGCACAGCCAGGAGATTCCCAGCCCGACGACCCCCGCCAAGCCGGCCAGCCGATACAGCGTCTTCTCTCCCTCGACGTCGATGGCGACGTTGTCGACCGGCGGCCCGCCCATGCGGATCTCTTCCCGTCCGATCCCGCAGCCTTCGCTGGCCACGCGGATGATCGACGCCAGTGCGCGGCGGAGGTTTTTTCCTTCGGCGGCTTTGGCGAGGGTGACCACCAGGCAAGTCTTCTCGTGGTCTTCACCGATCAACGAACCTTCCAGCCGCTTCAGCGCGTCTTCGCGGGGAAGGCTCAGCGAGTTTTCCAAACGGTCGACCAGCCGCCGGCCGGTGAGCACGGGAGTCTTGAAGGGCGACGCCCACGCACGTGTTGCCTTGAGCACCTCCGCGGCCTCCGCGGGGCCCAGCCCGCCGACGGCCTGCAGGTCGGGGCAGCCCTCGATTGCCCGCCGGCTGCGAAGCCCGGCAGCGTCCAGCCGTTTGCCCAGCCGGCCCGTGATGCCCAACTCCTGGAGGTTCGGATCAAAGGTCTCGAGCTTCTGGGCCAGCATTTCCAGCCGCGGATCGTCCAACGTGCAGCCCTCCCAACTGACCAGCACAAACTGCTCGTGGGGAAAGTGCTCCTGGAACCAGCGGTGGGTCTTCGTTTCGGGGAAACTGGCGGGCAGCCAGTCCTTGACGTCGTTGCGGTTGCTCTGCAGCGCCCGTCGCGTCCCCATCCCGATCAGCGGCATCAGAAAGACCATCACCAGGATGATCAGAAAACTACGGCGGGCGAAGAACGATCGCTTCATACGTCAAGTGGCCTACCAAGAGGATCTTTTCGGGGCGCGGCCGGAGGGTCCTACGTGCCCCAGGCGCT
>Ga0315291_10012781_pt1 | contig 10188 bp, 7 predicted proteins | sample YL17G12_20_MG_FD_203070 | JGI IMG/M metagenome (GOLD analysis project Ga0315291, IMG submission 203070) | Sediment microbial communities from Yellowstone Lake, YNP, Wyoming, USA - YL17G12_20 | ecosystem: Environmental > Aquatic > Freshwater > Lake > Sediment | place: USA: Wyoming | collected...
GTTCGACAGGTCATAGCTTTCACGGTCGATGAAGTCCTGGACGGGGGCGACGGCGCCGCTGTCGATCATGATCTGGGCCTCTGGGTCGGCTAGAAGAGCGATGGCGGGGACGCGCCCGGAGGGCAACGAGGCTATCAGCTTGGCTATGGTTTCCTCGTGGGTGCCCTGATAGGAGGGCCTTACGGTCAGTTCGTCCTGCGATGAGTTGTAGCGGGACAGCAGGCGCTCCAGGGTCTCCAGGTTGCCGGCGGTCTCGGAGTGCCAGAGGTCGATGGTGACCGTGCCGCCTGACGTGCCGGCGCCAGGGGTCCCGCCGGCAGGCGTCGCCTCCTCACCACCCCCTCCGCAGGCAGTCGGCGCCAGCAGGAGGAGGAGCACGCAGATCAGCAGAGCGCGGTGCTTCGACACAGTGGGCCTACCCAAGGCGAAGTTGGCCTAGTCCTCTACCCTCTGGTTGTACTCTTCGATGATCCGGTTGGACTCCGCGGTGGCGCCCGCTAGGGCCTGGTCGGGGTCCTGGGCGCCGGAGAGCATCGCCTCCACGGCGCGCGAGAGCTCTTCGCGGATCTGCGCGAAGGGCCCCAGCAGGGCGACGCTCTGGGCGGCGGATGTCGCCGGGTTGTTCAGATAAAGGTCCAGGGGCACCTGGAACTGCGGATACTTGGCGACAACTTCTCTCGCTGCCGGCAGGTCAACGGCGGCGCGGCTCACCGGCAGGTAGCCGCTGCCGGCGAACCACTCGGCCTGCTGCTCTGGTTCCATGAGCCACTTGATGAACCTCCACGCTGCTTGCTGCTCTTTCTCCGGCCGCAGGTTGAGGATCCAGAGGCCGCGATTGATGAGATAGGGCGAGCCCGTGCCCCCGGGCACGCCTGGCAGTCCGCCGACGCCGATCTCCACGCCCTCTATCCCCTTCCCCAGGGCATCGACCACCGAGCGCAGGGCAGAAGAGTAGCTGAAGGTCATGGCAGCGCGGCCGCTGGGTAGGGCCATGAGCCCGTCAGCAAAGGTAGGGTTGCGCCCGACGTTGAAGGCCAGCCCCTCGTCGACCATGTCGTGCCACCACTGGAAGTACCAGCGACCGGTGTCATTGTCAAAGAGGACCTTGGTGGCGCGGCCTTCATGCCCATTCTCGTTGTCCACGAAGAGGTCGCCGTGCTCGGCCACGATGCGTTCTGTCCAGTCTTGAACGTCGGTAGCGATGCCGCTGCGCACCACGTTCCCGGCGGCGTCGCGCTTGAGGATCTTCTCCGAGTACTGGCGCACCTCCTCGAGGTCCTGAGGCGGCCTTTCCGGGTCCAGGCCCACCTCTCGGAAAGTCACCTTGTTGTAGTAGAGGAGTCCCATGCCGGCGCAGAAGGGCATTCCCCACAGCTTGTCTTCTGCTGTGTAGGACCTGACTAAGGTCTCGTTGAGGTCCGAGAGGTCATAGTCGTCCCGGTCGACAAAGTCCTGCATGGGAGCAATGGCGCCGCTATCGATCATCTTCTGAGGGTTGGACTCGTCCAGAAGGGCGATGGCGGGGACCTGCCGGGAGCCCAGAGACGCCGTCACCTTGGCCATGAGCTCTGCGGGCGTGCCCTGGAAGGACGACTGCACCTTGACCTCGTTTTGCGACGAGTTATAACGGGAGATCAGGCGCCCCATGGTGTCCGCGTTGGCGGCTGTCTCCGAGTGCCAGAGGTCGATGGTGACGGTGGCGCCTGTCGGGCTGGCGCCGGGGGTCTCGCCGGCGGGCGCGGCCTCCTCGCCGCCCCCGCCGCAGGCGGCGAGGGCCAGGGAGAAGAGGAGCACGCAGATCAGCAGAGCGCGGTGCTTCGACATGATGAGCCTCCGAAGCCGAAGTTGGCCTTAGTCCTTCACCCTCTGGTTGTACTCTTCGATGATCCGGTTGGACTCCGCGGCGGCGTCCTCGAGGGCCTGGTCGGGGTCCTTCGCGCCGGAGAGCATCGCCTCCACAGCGCTCATGATCTCTTCGCGGACCTGGGCGAAGGGCCCGAGCAGGGCGCCTAAAGCGGCGGGTGTCGTAGGGCTGTTCAGATAAAGCTCCACGGGCACCTGGAACTGCGGATACTTGGCGGTTACGTCCCTGGCCGCCGGCAGGTCAAGGGCGGCGTGGCTCGTCGGCAGATAGCCGCTGCCGGCGAACCACTCGGCCTGCTGCTCCGGCTCCATTAGCCACTTGACGAACTTCCAGGCCGCTTCCTGCTCTTCTACCGGCCGCAGGTTGATGATCCAGAGGCCGCGATTGATGAGAAGGGGGTAGCCCGTACCGCCGGGAACCCCTGGCAGTGCGCCGACGCCGATCTCCACGCCCTCCACCCCCTTCTCCAGGACATCGATCACCGAGCGCAGGGCAGAAGAGTAGCTGAAGGTCATGGCGGCGCGGCCGCTGGCTATGGCCATGAGCCCGTCAGCCCAGGTAGGGTTGCGCCCGACGTTGAAGGCCAGCCCCTCATCGACCATGTCGTGCCACCACTGGAAGAACCAGCGACCGGTGTCATTGTCGAAGAGCACCTTGGTGGCGCGGCCTTCATGCCCATTCTCGTTGTCCACGAAGAGGTCGTCGTGCTCGGCCGCCATTCGTTCTGTCCAGTCCGAGATGTCGAGGGCGATGCCGCTGCGCACCACCTGTCCCGAGCTGTCTCGCTTGAGGATCTTCTCTGAGTACTGGCGTACCTCCTCCAGGTCGCGCGGCGGCCTTTCCGGGTCGAGGCCCACCTCCCGGAAGGTCACCTTGTTGTAGTAGAGGAGGCCCATGCCAGCGCAGAAGGGCATTCCCCACAGCTTGCCCTCTGCGGTGTAGAGCCCGACCAGCGTCTTGTTGAGGTCCGAGAGGTCATAGTTCTCCCGGTCCACAAAGTCCTGGGCGGGAGCGACGGCGCCGCTGTCGATCATCTTCTGAGCGTCAGCCTCTACCAGAAGGGCAATAGCGGGGGCCTGGCCGGAACTCAGAGAGGTCAACAGCTTGGCTGTTACCTCCTGGATCGTCCCCTGGTAGATGGGCCGCACCCTGACCTCGTCCTGCGACGCATTGTACCGGGAGGCCAGGCGCTCCAAGGTGTCCAGGTTGGCGGCCGGCTCAGCGTGCCAGAGATCGATGGCGACCGTGCCGCCCGCCGACGTGGCGCCGGGGGTCTCGCCTCCGGGCGCGGCATCCTTGCCGCCACCGCCACAGGCGGCCAGCGACAGGGAGAGGAGCAAGGCAGCTATCAGAAAAGCGAGGGACCTTGACAAAACGTATCTCCTGCGGAGCCTGTCCGTTTCGGCTGGGCGCGCCTCAGTATAAGCCAGCATCTGCTCTGGTGACACGGGGTGCGGTCCTCGCCGACCGCGCCGGGCCCCGTACTGATTCTGTCCGGGACGGAGCGGCCCTGCTGACAGGATCATGAGAGCGATGCGGCAGCCCTAGTCCTTCACCCGCCGGTTGTACTCTTCGATGATCCGGTTAGACTCCGCGGCGGCGTCCTCGAGGGCCTGGTCGGGGTCCTTGGTGCCGGACAGCATCGCCTCTATGCCCTGGTAGAGGGCTTCGCGGACCTGGTAGAAGGGCGCCAGCACGGCGCCCAGGGCCGCGGGGGTCGTGGGGCTCTCCAGGTAAAGGTCCAGGGGCACCTGGAACTGCGGATACTTGGCGACAACGTCCTTGGCCGCAGGTAGGTCCGTGGCCGAATGCCTTACGGGTAGGTAGCCGGTGCCGGCGAACCACTCGGCCTGCTGCTCCGGCTCCATAAGCCACTTGATGAACTTCCAGGCTGCCTCCTGCTCGCGCTCCGGCCGCAGGTTGACGGTCCAGAGAACACGATGACCGAGGAGGGGTGTCCCCGTGCCCCCGGGCACGCCTGGCACGGCAGCCACGCCGATCTCCACGCCCTCCACCCCCTTCTCCAGGACATCCATCACCGAGCCCAAGGCGGAAGAGTAGCTGAAGGTCATGGCGGCGCGTCCGCTGGCCAGGGCCAGCAAGGTGTCCGCGTAGGTGGGGTTCCGGCCGACATTGAAGGCCAGCCCCTCATCGACCATGTCGTGCCACCACTGGAAGAACCAGCGACCGGTGTCGTTGTCGAAGAGCGCCTTGGTGGCGCGGCCTTCATGTCCGTTTTCGTTATCTACAAAGAGGTCGCCGTGCTCGGCCAGGATGCTCTCCATCCAGGCTCGGATGTCCAGGGCGATGCCGCTCCGCACCACGTTCCCGGAGGCGTCGCGCTTTAGAAACTTCTCCGAGTAGTCTCGCACCTCCTCGAGGTCGCGGGGCGGCCTTTCCGGGTCCAGCCCGACCTCTCGGAAAGTCACCTTGTTGTAGTAGAGGAGGGGCATGCCGGCGCAGAAGGGCATAGCCCACAGCTTGCCCTGTACCGTGTACATCTGGATGGACTTCTCGTCCAGGCCCGACAGGTCATAGCCCTCCCGGTCGACGAAGTCCTGGACAGGGGCGACGGTGCCGCTGTCGAGCATCTTCTGGGTGTCCACCTCCCCCACGACGGCGATGGCTGGGACCTGGCCAGAGCCCAGAGAGGTCACCAGCTTGACTATGATCTCCGCGTCGGTGCCCTGGAAGAAGGCTTGCACCTTGACCTCGTCCTGCGAGGAGTTGTACCGGGAGATCAGGTGTCCCAGAGTGTCCGAGTTGGAGCCCGTCTCTGAGTGCCAGAGGTCAATGCTGACGGTGCCTCCCGACGGCCCGGCGCCGGGGGTCTCGCCGGTAGGCGTTGCCTCCTCGCCGCCTCCACCGCAGGCGGCCAGCGACAGGGAGAGGAGCAGGACAGCTATCAGGGAAGCGAGGGACCTTGACACAGTGTACCTCCTGCGGGGCCTGTCCATTTCGGCTGGGCGTGCCTCAGTATAAGCCAGCATCTGCCCTGGTGACAGAGGAGTGTCCTTGCAGGACACGTGACGCCGTCTGTTCAGCGAGCGTCGTCTAGCCGGGTGCCGTCGCTGTGACGTCTTGGAGGAAGGCTAGCTGTCGAAACGCAGGTAGGCGCCACGGGAGGCGCTGGAGACGAGGCGGCGGTAGAGGTCCAGGTAACCGCCTGTCACCTTGGGCGGCGGTCCGCCCCTGGCGGACCAGGCTGCCCGGCGCCGGGCCAGCTCCTCCTCGGGCACCAGCAGGTCCAGGCGGCCCGCCGGCACGTCGATGTCGATGAGGTCGCCGTCCTCGACCAGGGCGATGGGCCCGCCTTCGGCCGCCTCCGGCGCCACGTGCCCGATGCAGGGGCCACGCGTCGCGCCTGAGTAGCGGCCGTCGCTGACCATGGCCACGGAGTTGCCCAGGCCCATGCCGACCAGGAGGGCGGCGGGAATGGAGAGCTCGCGCATGCCCGGTCCGCCGCACGGGCCTTCGTAGCGGATCACCAGCACCGACCCTGGCTCTACCTTCCGGTTCAGGAGGTGATCGCGTACCTCCTCCTCGGAGTCGAAGACCACGGCCGGGCCCCGGTGAACCAGCATGCTGGGGTCGATGGCGCTTCTCTTGGCGACGCTGCCCTCTGGGGCCAGGCTGCCCCGCAGGACGGCCAGTCCCCCTTGCGGCGAAAGGGGGTTGGAACGAGGCCGGATCACCCGCGGGTCCCCGTTCCTTGCCCCCGACAGCTCCTCGGCCAGGGTGCGGCCGGTTAGCCCGCGGCAGTCGCCGTGGATGAGGTCGCCCAGCTCCTTGAGGACGGTGCGCACGCCCCCCGCCCTCTCAAAGTCCTCCATGAAGTAGTCAGAGGAGGGCTTGAACTTGCCCAGCAGCGGTGTCTCGCGGCTGAGGCGGTCGAAGTCGTCCAGGGTGAGCTTCAGGCCGGCGGTCTCGGCCAGGGCCAGCAGGTGGATGACCATGTTGGTGGAGCCGCCGATGGCGATGCCAGCGCGGATGGCGTTCTCCAGGCTGGCAGGCGAGAGGATGTCCAGGAAGCGGCGGCCCTCGCGGACCAGGGCGACCGCCCGCTCGCCGGCGGAGCGCGCCAGCTCGTCGATGGCCGGGCCGGCCGCTGGGGTGGTAGCGTTGCCGGGCAGGGAGAAGCCCAAGGCCTCCACGACGGCCGCCATGGTGTTGGCCGTGCCCATCATGTTGCAGATTCCCGTCGTCCGACAGGCGTGGGCTTCGATCTCAAATAGCTCCTGCTCGGAGATGCGGCCGGCCTGGAAGCGCCCCATGGCCTCCTTGACGTCGCTGGTGCCGATGGTCTGGCCGGCCAGGCGCGCCTGGGGCATGTAGCCCCCGGTGAGGAGGACGGTGGGCAGGTCGCACCAGGCGGCCGCCATCAGGAAGCCCGGGGTGATCTTGTCGCAGGAGGAGATCATGACGGCGCCCTGGAAGCGATGGGCCTTCAGCATGAGTTCGGCGGAGAAGGCGATGACGTCGCGGGAGGGGAGGATGTAGTGCATGCCGGGGCCCTGGCAGATGCCGTCGCAGCCGGCGATGGTGTTGAACTCAACGGGCATGCCGCCGGCGGCGGCGATGCCCTCCCGCACAGCGGCCGACAGCCGGCGGAGGTGGGCGTGGCCCGCCGTCAGCTCGCTCCAGGAGTTGACGATGGCCACCAGGGGCTTGCGGAAGTCGGCCTCGGTGAAGCCCATCGGCCGGTAGAGGGCCCGGGCGTAGGTAGCGTCGAAGCCCTGGAGCGGGGGCTGGGGCTCTTCTCGGCGGGCGGTCACCGTCTCAGTTCCTCCCGTGACCGGCCACAGAGCGCCGGGCGGGCTTCGTAGGCGAGGGTCTTCAGACCCTCGCAAACCCATCGGGGTCTCAAGACCCCGACCGACGAACCGCGAAGTTCGGGCATCGGCCAAGGGCGGAGCTTCAGCTCCGCCCCTACGAGTGGTACGAGGGCAGCTCGTCCAGTTCGACCTCGCGTCGCTCCCGGGACGAGAGGTGGGCCGCCAGGGAGAAGCGTAGCACCTCTCTCCCCTCGCGAGGGTTCATCTCGGGCTGGCGCCCCTCAGCGAGGGCATCGATGAACTCCTGGGTGCTGGCGACGAAGCCGGACGACCAGTCCGTCTCCATGTCCTCGAAAGTCCGCAGCTCGCCCTGCCGGTACACGACCAGGGGCGGCAACGGCAGCATCTCCCCGGAGCAGCGGGTCACCCAGATGACGCCGCGGCTGCCCGTTATCTCCACCCACTCATCGTTGCTGTAGTACTTGGAGGGGACCACCAGTTCCGGCGAGCCCACCGTCTCCCAACAGCCGTAGCGCTGGCCGTCGCGGTACTTCCACATGAGATAGGAGGGGGCGTCCCAGAAGACGTCCGGCGCCACCGGGGTCTTGTCTATCCAGGCGAAGACGCGCTCCACGTGGCCCAGGAAGAGCATGGCGATGGAGAAGATGTGATAGCCGTGATCGAAGACAGAGGGGCCCCCGCCGCTCTGCGCCTCGTCCAGGCGCCAGGCCCAGGCTGTCCAGGGCACCGGCCAGCCCTCGCGCCCTGCGCCGCCAATGACCTTGACCCGCAGCGACAGCGGCTCGCCGATCTCGCCGGCGTCCAGGAGTTGCTTGGCGCGCACGTAGGGCGGATAGAAGCGGAAGTTCTCGTAGATGCGGAGGGTCCTGCCCGTGCGCTCGGCGGCCTGGATCATGGCGTCGGCCTCGGCCAGATTGAGGGCCATGGGCTTCTGGACCGAGACATGCTTGCCGGCCTCCAGGGCGGCGACGGTCATCTCGGCGTGGAGATGGTGCGGGGTCAGGATCTCGAGGGCGTCCAGGGCCGGGTCCGCCAGCATCTCCTGGTAGTCCGTGCACCAGCGTTCGACGCCCCATTCCTGGGCCCGGCGCTCCGCCGTCTCTGGCAGGGCGTCGCAGACGCTGTACACCCCGGCCCGGGGGTCGTCGCGGTAGCCGAGGATGTGAAGGTCGGCTATTCGCCCCAGCCCGACCATGCCGACGCGGATTCTGGACACGCTAAACCTCCTTGGGTAGGGAAGCCGGATGTGCAAGCCATCATAGCACTGGCCGCGAACGAGAGGCTACGGCATGGAGGGGCAGCTCTCAGGCTAGAGGAGATGGCCACGGGTTGGCGGGGTGGCTTCAGGCCTCCGCCTCGGTCGCATCGAGCAGCTCTTGGAGCACCCGCTCAGTCAGCTCGGCAAGCCTGCCTTCCACCTCAGGCGAGAGGCCGACCCCGGCGCTGAAGTCCTTCCCCTCTATCCCGTACACCACCAGCTTCGGCGGGAGCTGGCCCAGGGCGCGTGCCAGTTCGATGGCCTCGGCCACGCTCACGGCGTGCGTGGAATAGCGGAAGAGCTCCTGGGGGATAGCGCCTGCCTGCGCGTCCAGCCGGTGGATCGTCCCCGCCTCGGCGCCCGAGAAGACGGCGTCGATCAGAACGACGGCGCGGGCGTCCTTCCAGACCTCCAGCAGGGCCGTGGGTTCACCCTCCAGCTCCATGACCGTCACGTGACCGGGGGCTTCTTGGCGCAGGCGCTGCGCAACCAGAAGGCCCGCGGCGTCGTCCCGGCGGTAGAGGTTGCCCACGCCGATGACGACCACGCGGGCCGTGGTCTTTTCTGCAGAGGTGCGGTCGCCTAGAGTCTCACCATCATTCACGCTCGATGTGGAGCCTCAGGAAATGGCAAGAACAGGAGATGCACGGGTCGTAGTTACGGATCGCCTGCTCGCACAGCCAGGTCAGCTTGTCATCGGGCAGCGTCGCATTCTGCCGCACGAAATAGTCAACGTCACTCTCGATGATCTCTTGGTTCTGAGAGGTCGGCGCCACGATCTTGGCATCGAGAATAATGCCGTCTATGTCGATGGTATAGCGGTGGTAGAGGATGCCGCGTGGCGCCTCGGTGCAGCCGAATCCGGTACCCGCCCGAGGCTGGACCTCCACGGCGGGTTTGTCCGGCATCTCGTACTCCTCGATGATGCGCAGGGCCTCTTCGCAGGCGTAGACGGTCTCGACGCTGCGCACGATGATGCTCTTGAAGGGGTTGCGGCACACAGGCCCCAGGCCAGCCTCGCGGGCGGCCTGCTGCGCCAGGGGCGAGAGCTTGTCGAAGTTCAGGCTGTAGCGGGCAAGAGGTCCCACGAAGTAGGCCCCGCGCTCCTTTATGTGGGACCGCAGCGAAGTGGAGTGCTGCGCGTGCTCCTCGACGAAGTGCTCATCGTACTCGCTGATGTCGATGTCCAGCCCCTTGTTGGATACCAGCCTGCCCTCGGTGATGGCATACTCATCCGGGTGGCGCAGGGCGACGAACTCATAGTCCTGCTCGAAGTCCGGGAAGGGGAAAGTCGCCACAAGGCGGACCGTCTCCAGGGCCGCCTCCCGCGCCCACTTCAGCTTCTCGACTAAGGGCTCCAGGTCCTTGCGCGTGGGCACCCAGTAGAACCCACCCACGCGGAGGTTGATGGGATGGACCTCCCGCCCTCCCAGGAGAATCATCAGCTCGTTCCCTATCTTCTTGAGTTCGAGCGCGCGCTTGACGATGTCTGGATGGTCCTGCGCGAGGTGGATGGCGCTCTCGTACCCCAGGAAGTCGGGGGCGTGAAGCAGGTAGACGTGGAGGGCGTGGCTTTCGATCCATTCGCCGCAGTAGATGAGCCGGCGCAGCGCCCGGAGCTGCCCTTCTACCTTAACCCTGCAGATGCGCTCCATGGCTTGGGCGGCGCTCATCTGGTAGGCAATCGGACAGATGCCGCAGATGCGCGCCGTGATGTCCACGGGCTCGCGGAAATCGCGCCCACGGAGGAAGGCCTCGAAGAAGCGCGGCGGCTCGTAGATCCGGAGCTTGACATCGACGACCGTGTCGCCCCGCATCTTCACGTACAGTCCTCCCTCGCCCTCGACACGGGCAAGGGCATCAACCTTGATAGTTCTATTTTTCATGGGCTAGGCTCTCCTGACGGAACGCTTCGGCGTAGGCGTTGAATCCACGGAAGCCCCGCACAATGCCTTCCTCTGAGACCCCCAATCGACTCCACCAGGCGCTCAGGGAGGCGGTGTTCGGCGTATCCATGGGACCGAAGCATCCGTAACAACCGCGCCGGTAGGCTGGGCAGATGGCTCCGCAGCCGGCCTGGGTCACGGGGCCGAGACAGGGCGTCCTTTCAGCGACCATGACGCAGACGGTCCCCCGGCGCTTGCACTCGATGCAGACGCTGTACGGCGGCACATTGGGCTTTCGCCCGTTGAGCAAGGCATTGATGGCCTCAAGGAGCTGGTACTTGTTGATGGGGCAGCCCCGGAGCTCGAAGTCCACCGGGACGTGGT
>Ga0315291_10012782_pt1 | contig 10188 bp, 11 predicted proteins | sample YL17G12_20_MG_FD_203070 | JGI IMG/M metagenome (GOLD analysis project Ga0315291, IMG submission 203070) | Sediment microbial communities from Yellowstone Lake, YNP, Wyoming, USA - YL17G12_20 | ecosystem: Environmental > Aquatic > Freshwater > Lake > Sediment | place: USA: Wyoming | collected...
CCGGTGCTGAGCCCACCGATCCCGCGCACGGTGCGGTTCGCCGAGGCCAGTGCATCGGGCTCCTCGGTGCTGGCCGGGCGGAAGAACAAGGGCGCGTCCGCCTACCGCGAGTTGGCCAAGGGTCTGCTCAGGCATTGGAAGTCGGGCACGGCGCTGCCGACGATCAGCCCCGAGGTCTAGTCCGAGCGCGGCGTCGCCGGGCGATCATCAGCCCGTAGGCCGCGACGTTGATCAGCACCAGCACGCCGGCCATCAGCCACTGGGCATCCCGGGTGAGCCCGGCGGGGTAGATGAGCCGGCCGAGGTAATGCTCGATGAAGCCGCCGCCATAGCCCTCTTCGCCGGCCGCGCGGCGCAGTGAGACCTCCAGCGGCGTCAGCGGGCATACCCTGCCGGAGGCCTCGATCCACAACCCCCACGCCAGCGCCGGCAGGTGCAGCACCGCCAGCCTCGGCCATCGCCACACCGCGGCAACGCCGACCGCCACCCACGCGACGAACAGCCCGTGCAGCACCAGTACCGCATCTGCGAGACCGCCGGGGCCCATGCCTCGATCGTCCCATTCGCCGGGCTAGGGCCCGAAGCCGACCAACGCGGCTCCGCGCTGCTCGATCACCGTCGTCCCGCTGACCGCGGGCAGCACCGGACCGGTGCCGGGCGGGTGGGCCAGCGGGATGAGACGCTCCCTCGCGCCGTCGGCGGGGGTGTGGACGGCCAGGCCGTCGGCCACCGGCACCAGCAACCTGCCGGCCATCATCGCCGCCGGCCCGAGCGGAGGCTCCGGGGTTTCCAGGGTGTAGCGGTAGGCCAGCTTGGAGTCGAACACCATCACCTCGCTGCCGGTCCACCAGGTGATCAGCTCGCCCGCGCGGGTGACGGCGGGCGCCCCACCGGTCAGGGTGGGCGGCGCGGACACCGGCGTGTCGGACACCTTGGTGCCGGTGTCGTCGTAGACCGCGACCTCCGGTCGTGGGGTGGGCAGGTACACCGCGGTGGTGGTGCCCGAGACCGCCAGCACCCGGGCTTCGGAGTCGATGGCCACCTCGGGCAACGGCACCCGCTTGGTGTCGGGCTCGTCTTCTTCCTTGCCCGGCTTGAGCAGGCTCAGCCGCAGGCCCTTCTGGTCGCGGCAGGCTTCCAGCACCCCGACCGCGCTGTCGTTGCCGGCGGCCGACATCAGCGCGCACCCGGTGCCCAGCTTGGTGTTGACCGGCTTCACCGGGCCGTCGATCTCGCCGTAGGAGAGCATCCGCACCAGATCCGAGCGCCACAGTTCCAGCCGGGTCGCCCCGGCCGAGAGCACGGCGCTGCCGTCGGAGGTCACCACCACCACGTTGTCGGCGTAGCTGGTGCGGGTCGGTCCGCGCTGGCCGGTGGCGGCCTTGATGCTGCTGACCTGTCCGCAGCCGCGCTGATCGGGGTAGACGGCGACGGCGATGTCGTGGACGTAGGACACCCCGCACAGGTCGGTGTCGCGGGCATAGCTCCAGCGCTGCCGACCGGTCTGCGGGTCCAGGCCGGCCATGGTGCGGCCGTCGCCGGTGACCACCGTGGCGCCCACCACGACGGGGGTCAGTGTCCGGCTGCTGGTCGTGTTCCACCGCTGTTGCAGCGCCGGCGGCACCGCGGAGGCCGGGGCGATGCTGGGTGCCGGCTCGGAAGCCGGGTGACTGATCGCGGCGCGGGCTGAGCTTCGCCACCAGAACGTCGCGATGAGAAGGACCACCGCAGCGGCGATCGCCGCCGCGGCGACGAGGTCACCCCTGGTGCGGCGCTCCGGTCGGATCATCTGGGTCGGTGTGCGGTCAGTTCGAGGTCGCCCCGGCCTCGGCGGCCTTGCGCGGTCCGCGGCGCCGGCGCCGGCGCCGTGCGCTCGAGGTGCCCTCGCCGTCCGCCGAAGACGAGTCCGGAGTCGCGGCGGAAACCGTTGGCGCGGAAGCCGTTTCGACATGTCCGCTGCTGCCCTGGCCACCCCGTGTGCGCTGGCGCGAACGGTTGCCGGCGGCCCGGCCGGGCTTGGAGTCGGTGGAGCTGACCCGGGTCTGGCCCTTGCTCTCCGGCCGCTTGCGCGTCGCTGCGCCGACGGTGCCGCCGGCCCCGGTCGGGATGCCGAGCTCCTCGTAGAAGTGCGGCGAGTTGGAGTAGGTCTCCTGCGGATCGGCCCGGTCGAGGTTGAGCGCGGTGTTGATCATCGACCAGCGGTCCAGCTCGTCCCAGTCGACCAGGGTGATGGCGATGCCGGTCTTGCCGGCCCGGCCGGTGCGCCCGATGCGGTGCACGTAGGCCATCTCGTCCTCGGGAATCTGGTAGTTGATGACGTGGGTGATGTCGTCGATGTCGATGCCGCGGGCGGCCACGTCGGTGGCCACCAGCACGTCGACCTCGCCGGTGCGGAACGACTTGAGCGCCTTCTCCCGCGCGATCTGTCCCAGGTCGCCGTGTACCGCGCCGACTTTGAAGCCGCGCTCGGCGAGATCGTCGGCCACCTTCTGGGCGGTGCGCTTGGTGCGGGTGAAGACCATCGTCGGCCCGCGGCCCTCGGCCTGCAGGATGCGGGCGACCATCTCCGCCTTGTCCAGCGCGTGGGCGCGGTAGGCGAACTGCTCGGTGGTGTCGTGGGTGGCCGACCCCTGCACGCCTTCGGCCCGGATGTGGGTCGGCTGGTTCATGAAGGTGCGGGCCAGCGTGATGATCGGGCCCGGCATGGTCGCCGAGAACAGCATCGACTGGCGGTCGTCGGGGATGCGGCTCAGGATGCGCTCGATGTCGGGCAGGAAACCCAGGTCCAGCATCTCGTCGGCCTCGTCGAGCACCAGCACCGACAGCCCGCCCAACTGGAGGTAGCCCTGCTGCGCGAGGTCCAGCAGCCGGCCCGGTGTTCCGACGACGACGTCGGCGCCCTTCTGCAGGGATTCGATCTGCGGCTCATAGGGACGCCCGCCGTAGATGGACACCACGCTCAGCGGTCGGTCCGCGCCTCCGTTCGATGTCGGCGACTCCGCGCCTCGGCCGGCGCCGGCCTTGAGGTACTTCGCCGCGTGCTCGAGGTCTTCGTAGACCTGAATACACAACTCGCGGGTGGGCACCACGATCAGTGCCCGCGGGGCTCCGGTCAGCGGGCGGGTGGTGTCGCCGGTGATGCGGTGCAACAACGGCACGCCGAAGGCGTAGGTCTTGCCCATGCCGGTGCGGGCCTGGCCGATGAGGTCGTCGCCGGCCATGGCCAACGGCAGGGTCAGTTCCTGGATCGCGAAGGCGTTCTCGATGCCCTGTTCAGCCAGTGCGCGCACGATCTCGTCGCGGACGCCGAGTCCGGCGAAACTGGTCGGGGCATGGGTATGCAGATGTGTCATGTGCTTTCTTTCCGTTTGTCGTTCCTCGTAACTTGCTCTCACGCGCGCACGAGGTCGGACTTCGGGGATGCGGGCCTCGCGCCGAGGAGGCGGGCCCGCACGTGCACGCACATTGCCACTGGCCATGATACCTGCTCGGGGCTATTTGCCGGCCACCGTCGCGACTACAGTGGCGGCATGGAAGCGCCGCAGCGGGTTTCGCCGTCGACGGTCCCGGCGGACCACCCCGGCATCAACGAGTTGTTCTCGTTGCTCGCCTACGGCGAGGTGGCGGCGTTCTATCGGCTCACCGAGGAAGCGCGGATGGCCCCGGATCTGCGCGGCCGCATCAACATGGCCCGGATGGCCGCCGCCGAGATGGGGCACTACGAACTGCTGCGCTCGACTCTGGAGGCCCGCGGGGTCGACCCGCTGCCCGCCATGATCCGCTACGCCCCGGCGCTGGAGCAGTACCACCGGCTCACCACGCCGAGCACCTGGCCGGAGGCACTGGTCAAGACCTACGTCGGTGACGCCATGGCGGCCGATCTGTACCTGGCCATCGCCGGGTCGCTGCCCACCGACATCGCCGACGTGGTGCGCTCGGTGCTCGCCGAGACGGTGCACTCGCAGTTCGTGGTGGCCGAGGTGCTCTCGGTGGTCAATTCCAGCGGCCGCCAGCGCAGCCGACTGGCGCTGTGGTCACGGCGGTTGTTGGGCGAGGCCGTCACCCAGGCGCAGTACGTGCTGGCCGAGCGCGACGAACTGGTGGACCTGGTGCTCGCCGGCGGGGGACTGGGCCAGGTGACCGACCTGTATGACCGGCTGCAGCGCACCCACAGCGAACGGATGGGCCAGCTCGGCCTGGCTTAGCGGTTACAGGTGGTCGACGTTCCGTAGTCGGTCTGCGAGGCCACCGTCGTGCCGCCGGCGTCGGTGATCCAGCAGTTCAGCTGGCTTCCGGTGCTGTTGGCGGTCACGTAGCTCACCGGCAGGTCCGGGATGAGGGTCATGGTCCATGGCAACTGGACGTTCGCCAGGGTGCGCAGGGCGCCGGTCTCGTCGGCGTAGACCACGGTGACCGGATCGTTGGGCCGCTGGTTGCCGGCGATGGTGTAGACGATCTGACGCAGGTCCTGCGGTTGCGCGGCGGCGGCCATGCCGGTGGCGGCGACGCGCACCGGGACTTCCGCACCGGGCGCGGGGGACACCGTGACGGTGACGGCCTGCGGTTCGGCATGCGGGGTGGCCGCGCCCGCGGTGGCCACGACCGTCCGGGCAGGCGCCGCGCCGTCGGCGGCGGTGGTGGCCGCGCCGCCGACCTTGATCACGCACATGGTGGCCGCGGCGGCGGCCGCCACCCCCAGGGCGGGCATGGCCACCCGCGCCCAGCTGGGGCGTCTGTCGTCGGTCACCTGACCAGTCAACGACGCAACCGGGCGGGTTCCGCCGCGGCGCACGCATCCGTTGTCATGCTGTTACCGCAGCTTGACGGCTTGTTTGCCAAACCCGCCCGGCGGGCCGCAACGGCCGCGGTGGCGTCCACTAGCCTGCTCTCAACACGCGCTTTGACGAAAGGGGCCGCTGTGGAGGTCAAGATCGGTATCTCGGAGAGCCCACGCGAATTGGTGTTCAACAGCGACCAGACGCCCGAGCAGGTCGAGCACCTCGTCAAGGCGGCGCTGGACAAGGGCGCGTCCGAGGTCTTGACCATCAACGACGACAAGGGTCGGCGCTTCCTGGTGCAGACCGCGAGGATCACCTACATCGAGATCGGCGCCGTGGACACCCGCCGGGTCGGGTTCGGCCCCGCCGCCTCGTCCGCAGTCGTTTCCTGAGGTCAGCCGCGGGTCAGCGGCACGTGTGACAGGCCGCCCCAGGCGAATTGCACGGTTCCCTCGACGGCGTCCTCCTTGGAGATCGGCCGGTCGGCGTCCAGCCAGTACCGTGCGCAGTCCACGCTGATGCCCACCAGGCCGACCGCGATCATCCTGGCGCGGTGCGGGTCCAATCCGGAATCGCGGCTGATCAGGTCGAACACCGCATCGGTGCACGCCTCGGTGGCCACTTTCACCTGGACGGCGACCTGCGGTTCGGAGACGTAGTCGTTCTCGAAGATCAACCGGTAGCCCTGGCTGTCGTGGTCGATGAAGTCGAAGAACGCCTGCACTGCCGCGCGCAACCGCTGACGGTTGTCGGTGGTGGTGCGCAACGCCTGACGCACCCCGGCCACCAGGATGTCCACGTGCTGCTGCAGCACCGCCAGGTAAAGCGCAAGCTTGCTTGAAAAGTGTTGGTAAAGAACGGGTTTGCTGACGCCGGCCCGGTCTGCGATCTCGTCCATTCCGGCCGCGTGATAGCCGCGGTCGACGAACACCTCGCTGGCGATCACCAGCAGTTGGTCGCGGCGCTCGCCGCGGGGCAGCCGTCCGCCGCGGGCGCGCTTGTGCGTAGCCGTGTCGGTCAGGTTGCTCATCGGGACCCCTTGAAGTGCTACTCGCCGGGGCTGTTGCGGCATTACTCCGACTGGTGGAGTCGACACTACTACCCGCACCTGGACGCCTGCTGTGTCCGGTCCGGCGGGCCCGACACGCCCGTGTCCCCGGGGGCGTCCGACCGCGGTCTATGCCATCCTGGGTCGGTGACCAACGAGTCGGGGCCCCAAGGGTCCGGTCGCGTGCCGGTGCTGCACAGCGAGTGGAACCAGCCGCTGCGTGCGCTGCGCGACCCGCTCGCGGAGGACTCCGGACGGCCCCGATCCAACCGCGAAGAACACAGCCAGCTGCGCAAACAGAGCTGGTTGGGCCGGTTTCTGGCCACCTACGGCTGGCGGGCCTACGCGCTGCCGGTCCTGGTGGCTCTCACCGGCGTCGTGCTCTACCAGACCATGACCGGAACGTCGGTCCCGGTCGCCGAGGACACGGTGAAGGGTCCGCCGACCATCGGATCGGCCGGCACCGCCATCATCGGCGCCCCGCCGCGCGGGCTGACCGAGTTCGACGCCAATCTGCCGACCGGGGTGCTGCCCGCGGGCGGGCCGTTCACCGAAGCCGGCGACAAGACCTGGACGGTGATCCCGGGCACCACACCGAAGGTGGGCGAGGGCACCGCCAAGACGTTCACCTACACCGTCGAGGTCGAGAACGGCATCGACACGTCATCGTTCGGCGGCGACGAGGGTTTCGCCCGGATGGTGACCGAGACCCTGAGTAACCCGAAGAGTTGGACGCACGACCCCCAGTTCGCTTTTCAGCGCATCGACGGCCCGGACGCCAAGCCGGACTTCCGGGTGTCGCTGACCTCGTCGGCGACGGTACGCGAAGGCTGCGGCTACGAGATTCAGCTTGAAACGTCCTGCTACAACCCGATTTACGGTTCCGATGCCGAGCCGCGGGTGTTCATCAACCTGGCGCGCTGGGTGCGCGGCGCCATGCCGTTCCAGGGCGACATCGGCTCCTACCGGCAGTACCTGATCAACCACGAGGTGGGTCACGCCATGGGCTACATCAGCCACGAGCCGTGCGACCGCAACGGTGCGCTGGCGCCGATCATGATGCAGCAGACCTTCTCCACGTCGGACAACGACGCCGCGCGGTTCGACCCCCAGTCGGTCAAGCCCGACGGCAAGACCTGCCGCTTCAACCCCTGGCCGTATCCCATCGCCTGACGACGATGCGGGGCGAGGAACGAGTCCCCGAGGAGGAGTCAGGCAATCGGGCATCGCCTGAGTGCGGCACTTCCCGCGAGCGTGGGCCCCATGGACGTTTACGGGTCGCCTGGCGTCCATAACCCCCACGCTCGGCGACAATGGACTCGTGTCCCCCCTGCCGCCCCTGGTCGAGCCGGCCGGCGAGCTGAGCCGCGCGGAGGTCGCCCGCTACAGCCGCCACCTGCTCATCCCCGACCTCGGGGTGGCGGGCCAGAAGCGGCTGAAGAACGCCCGAGTCCTGGTGATCGGCGCCGGCGGCCTGGGCTCGCCGGCCCTGCTGTATCTGGCCGCGGCGGGCGTGGGCACGCTGGGCATCGTGGACTTCGACGTGGTGGAGGAGTCCAACCTGCAGCGCCAGATCATCCACGGCCAGTCCGATATCGGCCGGCTCAAGGCCGAAAGCGCCCGCGACTCCATCAGCGAGCTCAACCCGCTGGTCACCGTGTGCGTGCACCCATTGCGGCTGGAGTCCGGCAACGCCGTCGAGTTGTTCGCCGAGTACGACCTCATCATCGACGGCACCGACAACTTCGCCACCCGCTACCTGGTCAACGACGCCGCGGTGCTGGCAGGCAAGCCGTATGTGTGGGGGTCGGTCTACCGGTTCCAGGGCCAGGTCGCGGTGTTCTGGGAGGACGCACCCGACGGCCCCGGCGGCGAGAAGCGGGGCCTGAACTACCGCGACCTCTACCCCGAACCGCCGCCGCCGGGCACGGTGCCGTCGTGTGCCGAAGGCGGGGTGCTGGGCATTCTGTGCGCGTCGATCGCGTCGGTCATGGGTACCGAGGCCATCAAGCTGATCACCGGCATCGGGGAGCCGCTGCTGGGCCGGCTGCTGATCTACGACGCCCTACCGATGTCCTACCGCACCATCACCGTCCGTAAAGACCCTGCGGCGCCGCCGATTACCGGGCTGGTCGACTACGAGGCGTTCTGCGGCACCGGCGCTCCGGAGACACCGACCGACTCCAGCGTCACGCCGCGGGAGCTTCGCGACCTGCTTGACTCCGGTGCCGCGATCGCCCTGATCGACGTGCGCGAGCGGGCCGAATGGGACATCTGCCACATCAAGGGCGCAAAGCTCATCCCGAAGGCCACGCTGGAGTCGGGCCAGGGACCGGCCCTGCTGCCGGCCGGCCTGATCCCGGTGCTGTACTGCAAGTCGGGCGCGCGATCGGCGCAGGCACTGGCGGCGCTGCAGCGGGCCGGGGTTACCGGCGCGCTGCACCTGCGGGGCGGCATCGTGGGGTGGGCCGAGCAGTTCGAGCCCGACATGGCGATGTACTGACACCGGTGTTGACGGCCTGTTGACACCGTCTTCTCGCGGGCACGCCTTACCCTGACCCTGTGATAGACGAGCGTCCGCCCGAACATGTACTGGCGGCGTTCGGTCTCAAAGGCGGTGACCCGGTGCCGCTGGGTTCGGGTTGGGACGGCGGCTGGCGCATCGGGGAGGTCGTGCTGTCGCTGATCGCCGACCATCCCCGTGCCGCCTGGTCGGCCAAGGTGCGCGAGACGCTGTTCGTCGACGGTCTGCGGCTGGCCCGGCCGGTGCGATCCACCGACGGCCGCTACGTGGTGGCGGGCTGGCGGGCGGACACCTTCGTCGCCGGCGTCCCCGAGGCGCGCCACGACGAGGTGATCTCGGTCGGGGTGCGGCTGCACGAGGCCACCGCCACGCTGGAACGCCCCCGGTTCCTCACCCAGAACCCGGTGCCGCCGTGGACCGAGGTCGACGTGTTCACCGTCGCCGACCGTGCCGCCTGGGAGGACCGGCCGCTGCAGGCCCTTCCGCTGGGCGCCCCGCAGTTGCCCGAGTCCGAGGATCGCCGGCAGGCGATGGAACTGCTCGCCCAGATGGCCGGCCTGCGCAGGGCCACCGAGAGTCCCAGTCAACTCGTCCACGGCGACCTCTACGGCACCGTGCTGTTCGCCGGCAGCGCGGCTCCGGGGATCACCGACATGACGCCCTACTGGCGTCCGGCGCCCTGGGCGGCCGGGGTTGCCGCCGTTGACGCGCTGTCCTGGGGCGAGGCAGACGACGAGCTGATCGAGCGCTGGGAGGAATTGCCGGAATGGCCGCAGATGTTGTTGCGGGCGTTGATGTTCCGGCTCGGCGTGCATGCGATGCACCCGCGTTCCACACCCGAGGCGTTCGCCGGTCTCAAGCGCACCGCCGCGCTGGTGCGGATGACGCTCTAGAACTGGTGGCGGACCGAAGCCGCGCCGGCCAGTGCCACCCGGCCGTCGGGTGCGAGCACCCCTTCGGCTCGCAGCAGTTCCAGTTGGCGTGACGCCAGATGTGGTGCGGGCTTTCCGGTCGCGCCGATCACCCGGTGCCACGGCAGATCTTCGGCGTCGGTGCGCATGATCCAGCCGACGATCCGAGGGCTGGAAAGCCCTGCGGCACAAGCGATGTCCCCGTAGGTGGCGACCCGTCCCGGCGGTATCGACGCCACCAGGGCCCGCACCCGCTCAACCTGGGCGTCGGTGATCTTCAGCCGAGGAACTCCTGGATGACGGCCGCGGTCTCGGCCGGCCTTGCCTGGGCCACCATGTGCAGGCAGGGGAAATCCACCAGTGTGAAGTCCGAGCCCAGCTGACCGGAGAGGGCGTCGATCAAACCCTCGGTCACGAATGGCGGATCCTGGAATGCCGCGCGCACAAGCGTCGTGCGGGTTCCCTTGTGCGGCAGCGCAATATCGCGTGCCAACTCACTCCAGTACGACACCATCGCCGGGATGCAGATCCGCCAGCCGAAACGCCCGTCGGGCAAGGCAATCAGATGCTCGTCGAGGTCCTCGTCGAGGTCGGCGGGAGGGACGTCGGCCCACACGCCGGTCGACGATTCTGTGCGCGCTTCGGCGCGGTCGGTGTAGTCGGGTGAGGCCAGCAAGGCCTCGGCGAACTCCCGCGTCCGCTGCCCGTCCAGGGCCACCGCCGGATCCAGCAGCACCAGGCCGGAGACCAGATCGGGACATTGGGCGGCAAGGTGCAGGGCCACCGCACACCCGAAGGAATGCCCGACCACCGCCACCGGCCCGTCTGCCCCGTTCTCGATCAGACCGGCCAGGGCGGCGACGTTGGCGTCGATGGACCACGGCGCGGCGTAGGACGAACGGCCGTGTCCGATCAGATCCGGGGCCA
>Ga0315291_10012785_pt1 | contig 10188 bp, 11 predicted proteins | sample YL17G12_20_MG_FD_203070 | JGI IMG/M metagenome (GOLD analysis project Ga0315291, IMG submission 203070) | Sediment microbial communities from Yellowstone Lake, YNP, Wyoming, USA - YL17G12_20 | ecosystem: Environmental > Aquatic > Freshwater > Lake > Sediment | place: USA: Wyoming | collected...
CGGCGCAGCGTCTCCACGACGCTGGGGACGGGTACAGGCCGGTAGCGGCCCGCGTACATCGTGTGGTGAGAGCAGAAGGCGCAGCGACGCCAGGAGCAGCCGCGCGCCGTCTGCAGAGGAAGCACCGGTACGGGGGCGAGAAACCGTCCCAGGTCGTAGTCCGAGAAATCGGGCGTGGGCAGCGCGGCGACGTCCACCGCGGGCGGCGTCGTCTGCGCGGCGCTCTGGCCGGACGAGGAGGCGGCGATGACGCCGCCGAGCTCGCCGACGTCGCCGCCCAGCGTCGCCCGCCGCACCACTTCGGGGAGCAGCAACTCACCCTCGCCGAGCACCAGCCAGTCGATGCCTTCGTCACGGAGGCCCGGCTGCAGGCCCCCAGGCTCTGCGAACGCGGTCAGCGGCCCGCCGCCGACGATCGGGACGGCGGAGCGTTCCCGCAGCCGCGCGCGCACGGCGCGCCCGATCTCGTCCCACTCTCCCTGCAGCGAGAAGCCGACGACACGCGGGCCTTGCGCGAGGATCGCCGCGACGGTCCCGTCGACCATGGAGAGCGGCTCCCGAGGAGCCCGCCGCAGACGGTGGCGGCACGTCTTCACATACACCCTGACGAGGCGCGCGAGGTCCTGGGTGAGGCGTCCGTCCAGGAGACGGCGCGGGTCTTTCACCACGATGAGGTCGCGGTACAGCCCGGCAAGCCGTTCGTCAAGGCTCGCGAGGCCGAGGCGGTCGCAAGTCTCGAGGAACTGCGCGAGCTGCAACTCCTCCACCTCGGCGGGGGAGAGGTCGTGGAGGAGAGACCAGAACTCGGCCACGCCCCCGTCCACGAGGTCCGCGAGGAGGCGCGGCTGGCCCTCCACGAGGCCGGCCGCAAGCCCAGCCGCGCGGCACGCGCCCAGCAGCATGGCGCAGCCCAGGTTGGGCCTGTCGAGCAGCTCCTCGTGGTGCAGCGGCTCGACGAGCACCAGATCGCGGCGCGTCCGCCGACGCCCACCGGCGGGACCCTGGGGCGGAGCGGGTCCGCCCTGCCGTGCCTGCGTCATGTCGACAGCGGTTCGCTGAAGCCGACGGCGGTCCCGTCCTCGAGACAGCCCGAGAGGAAGTCGACGAGGGCCGGGTCGGCGGCCGAGTCGGCGCCGTCGGAGGCGATCGCGGCGACGAGCTGGGCCGCGTCGCGCGTCCCGTCGCCGCAGGCGACGAGACGCGCCTGCGCGGCCCCCAGCCGGCGCGCCGCCGGCGGGCGCAGGCGCCCCACGGTCAGCGTCTGTCCGAAGTCGACAGGGCGCCACACGCCGCCGTCCAGGCCACCGGCCAGGACCGGGTAGAGGTCGTCGGGCCTCGCGGCCAGTCGTGCAACGGCGTCGGCGGCGCGAAGCAGCCCGTGGCTGAGGAACACCTGGCGACCGACCGCGAACCCGGCTGCGCTCTGCAGCAGACGGGCGCGCCGCGAGGTCATCGGCGGCTCGCCGAGCCGCTGGCGCCGGCTGATGACAAGGACGAGTCGCGCGGCCTCATCCTGCGTCAGGCCCTCCTCGACCTCGTACGAGCCGTCCTGACGCGGCTTCACGCCCCAGCGTCGCGGTTCTCGCCCGACCGGTGCGTCGGGCGAGAAGACGAACGCCTGCAGGCCGATCGCGTCGATGGCTTCGGCGTGTTCCTGGAGAAAGGCGACGGTGTCGTCCGCCTCCGAGCGCGTCTCGCCGGGGAAGCCGATGAGGACGAAGCAGTGGTTCGAGAGGGCGGCGCGCGCCGCCGCCTCGAGGACGGCCGCGGCGCGCGCCCGCGTCGTCCCTTTGCGCATGAGCTTGAGGACCCTGTCGTTGCCCGACTCGAGCCCCCAGTAGAGGGTGCGAAAGCCGGCCGCGCGCATCTGGGGAAGCAGGCCGTCATCGAGGAAGCCCCGTTCGAGACGCGCGTACGCGGCGATGCGCACGTCGACCTGGCGCGCCAGGAGCGCTTGGCTCAGATCGCGGGCGCGTTGCGGCGACAGCTCGTCGTCGTGCAGCAGGAACTGTCTGCAGTCGTAGCGGCTGCTCAGCTCGGCGATCGTCTCGGCGGCGCGCTCGGGGCGCTGTGCGACGCAGGAGCGGAAGCTGTTGACGGGGTAGGCGCAGAAGGCACAGCGCCCCCAGGCGCAGCCGGTGCTCGTCCTGACGGGCAGGACGCGCACCGGCGGCAAGAACGCGTCGAGGTCGTAGTCGCTGAAGTCGGGAGTCGGCTGCCCGTCCAGGTCGCGCAGCGGCCGGAGCTCGTTTTCGAGGACCTCCGCGCCGTGCACGGCGACCACGTTGGGGATCCCGTCCGGGGCGACGTCGTCGTCGAGCGCTTCGAGCAGGCGCGGAAGGGACTCCTCGCCCGGTCCCACGACGATCGCCTCGAAGGGCCCCTGTCGCACGGCCCTGACGGCCCGGGCGGAGTCCCACCCGTGGGTCCACGCGCCACCGGCGACGACCGTCACGCCGGCGGCGCGCACGCGCGCGGCCAGGGTGCGGGTCAGAGGGTCGAGGTCGGCGTTCACGGCGAAGCCGACGCACGTCGGCCCCTCGGCCAGGATCCGTTCGAGATACCAGTCCACGAAGGCCAGGGTGCGCTCGGGGCGCTGCGCGCACGCCTGCGCGTACAATGCCATGATCGGCAGGAACACGGCGCGGAGTTCGTGCACGGCGCGCACATCGAGATGGTCACGCATCGTGCGCCGCGACCGCACTCGGTCGAGAAGCTCCCGCAGCGACGCCGTGAACGGCCCGCCGCCTTGGGCGCGAGCCTTCGGCGAGAAACCGGCCGCCGCCAGCTCCTCGGCGCCGCTGCTGAGGACGAGCTCCCAGACCTCGTCGGCGAACGTCGAGAGGACCTCGTCGAGGTAGACGCTCTGCCCGACCACAAGGCGCGCCTTGCGGCCGGCACGCCGGCAGGCCGCGAGCAGGGTCGCGCACCCGAGGTCGGGTCGTTCGACGAGGTACCTGATATTGAGCGGTTCGACGAGAGCGATCATGGTGGGGCGATGCCGGTGGGTCACCGTACAACGGCGGCGGTGCACCCCGCAACAGCGCCGTGGACCGGCTGCGGGGGGCCGACAGGATCAAGTGCCGCGCTGCGTCAGGTGCGACCGCGCGCCGTGAGGAGCTACCGGATCCTGAGTACCGGCACCGCCGCCGCCGCCACGGCGATGACCGCGAGCGCCGCGCCCATCGTCGCCAGGAGATCCTGGGCCGAGACGCGTGTCGTCAGCGCGGTAGCGAGCGCGTACGAGGCGAAGAGGCTGACGGCCATGAGGGCGCTGCGCGTGCTCAGGATGCGGGCTCGTGCCGCCCGGGGAGCCCTCTCCTGCGCGAGCGTGATGCCGGGCACGAAGAAGAAGATGTTGAACGCCCCCGACAGGATGGAGACGAGCGCCGCCGGCCAGAAGGGGAGGATCGCGACCAGGGCCATGGTCGCGCCGGTCCCGAGCAAGCCGAGAAGGATCGCGTAGCCCCGGCCGACGCGCGCCACGACCGACCCGCAGGACAGGGCGCCGAGGACGAAGCCGACCGCAAGCGCGGCCTCGAGGACCCCCAGCCCGAACGCGCCCCGTTCCCAGTGCGAGAAGACGAGCATGTAGACGAGCGGGGTCTCGGCGCTGGCGATCAATCCGGCGACCAGCATGAGCACCATGTTGGCGCGCAGGACCGGGTCGCGGAACAGCAGTCGCACGCCCTCGGCGATCTCGACGTGGGCGGGCCGCGGCACGTCGCGCTCGGCGCGCCACATGGCTGCGACCCGCGACGTCGTCATGGCGATGAGGCCGGCCGAGAGCAGAAAGGTCAGGCTGTCGAGGCCGAAGGCCGCGCGCGCGCCCAGGATCGCCACGATCGCGCCGCCGACGATATAGGCAAGGGGGTCGAGGGCGCCCAGCGTCGTCTCGTCGAGCGTGTTGGCGTTGAGCAGGTCGTCTTGCGGCACGATGTCCGGCAGTACGGCGTAGCGCGTCGGGTTGAAGAACACCGTGGCCGTCGCGTGCAGGGCCATGAGGACGTAGACGATCGCCAGCGGCACGCCCGCCCACAGGGCGAGTATCAAGACGATGACGGCCCGCGCGCAGTCGGTGGCCACGAGGAGCGTCTTGCGCGAGACGCGGTCGGCGACGGCCCCCGCGAGCAGCCCGAGCGCGGCGCGCGGCAGTTCGCCGACGGTGAGCACGAGACCGAGCCCGATCTCGGAGCCCGTGATGCCGTAGACGAGGGCGGCGATCGCGAGCTGCGTGAGGCGGTCGCCGTAGGTCGACACTACCTGGGCCGCCCACAGGAGGCGGAAGTCGCGGATGCCGAGCAGGCGGCGGTAGTCGCCGAGCTGGCCGACGACCTCGGACACCGCGCTCATGGCGCGCGCGCCGCCGGCACCTGGTCGCCGGCCGCCGGAGCGCGCATGCCTGTAACCAGCATCACGGTCACGCCGGCGGCGATCAGCACGTCGCCGACGCTGAACACGTTGGCGACCAGCGGCACCCAGTCGGGCACCGCCATGACGTCGCCCAGCGGGAGAAGCCGCGCTCCCGCGTCTGCCAGGGCCGAGTTGTTGTGGGGCTCCGCCGCGGCCGCTCGCCCGGACATCTCGAGGGCCGTCGCCGAGGCCGGCATGAAGCCCTCGTTGGCGGCGATGACCGTCGTGTTGAGCAGGATCCCGATCCCGGCCACGAAGACGCCGATGTCCCGTCGGTTCACGACGGCAAAGGCGATCAGAAGCCCGTAGGAGGCGAGATGCAGCGCGACCACGGCGGTCTCGCCCAGCGGCTCGCCGAGAGGAGAGAAGATCACCAGCTGGACGGCGAGCGCCAGGACGACGAGCCACGGCAGTCGGAGGTGCAGGCGCTCGAGGTTGCCCAAGCGGCCGCCGAGCGCGTAGCCCGCGATCAGTCCGGCAGACAGCGCGACGGTCAGAACGAGCACGATTCGCGCGCCTCGGCCTTGAGCGGCAGGCGCTCGGTCTGGCGGGCGCTCGCGCGGGCGAGGAAGGCATCGACGATCACGGGATCGAACTGCGTGCCCGCCCCGCGGCGCAGCTCGACCAGCGCGACCTCGTGCGGAAGCGCCTTGCGATACGGCCTGTCGGATGTCATGGCGTCGTACGAGTCCGCCACCGCGATGACGCGTGCGCCCTGCGGGATGTCCTCGCCGGCGAGCCCGTCCGGGTAGCCCTTGCCGTCCCAGCGCTCGTGGTGGTGGCGGATGAAGCGCCGGCCCTGGGAGAACATGCTGAAGCGGCCGGCGAGCTCGCCGCCCTCGGCCGGGTGGGCCTGGATGAGACGCCGTTCGTCGGGTGTCAGCGACGACTGCTTGAAGAGGACGCGGTTGTCGGTGGCGATCTTGCCCAGGTCGTGCACGCGCGCCGCGGCGATCAGCAGCTCGACGTCGCGCGGCGTCAGCCCCATGGCCTCCGCGATCTCGCCGGACAGGCGGGCGACGCGCATCGAGTGCTGGTAGGTGTACTGGTCGCGCTTGTCGATCGAGTCGGCGAGCGCGACAAGCGCGTGGTCAGTCTCGTGCTGCAGGGTCACGAACAATCGAAAGCCGTTGTAGATGACGAGGACCAACGGGATGAAGTAGAGGACCGACCACGGGGTCGAGACGTAGGCGTAGGCCACGAGGGCGCCGAGGGGGCCCATCGACAGGTAGGGCAGCACGATGTCGCGGCTGGACTCGACCCATTCCTGGGCGAACGACCGGCCGGTGAGCCCCAGCACGATGCTGACGAGCGTGTTGTTGACGAGCAGGTAGACCAGGCTGGCGACGGCCACGGGCAGGGCGTCGGCCAGCAGGTCGAGCGAGGGCGAGCCGCCGAGCGCAAGGTAGGCCAAACTGGCCAGCATCGTGGCGCTCGCCATCTGCGCGACATTGAAGGAGACGCGGACCGCAGCGCAGCGGCGGATGGCGGCGTCGGTGATGAGGATGCCGGCGATGGCGATGATCGCCGCCGCGGCAGGGCCGAAGAGGATGCCCGCCGCGAGATGGACGGTGAACGACAAGGACATCGAGCTGGACGAGCTGATGGAGATCGTCCAGTACTCTGCGACGGCGGCGAGGGCGACGAACAGAAGAAGATGGCGGAGGCCGACCCAGTCGGGAATCGGCAAGCTGACAAGGAAGAGCCCGGCAGCGAGAGCCCAGAGCGCCATCGTGAAGAGATAGACGCGGAGGGGTTCTGGCTGCCGGGCGCTCACGGTTCTGTCACCTTGTCGATATCTCGGCCGGTGAGAGACGAAGCGGGACCAGTGGCCGTCGACTCAGCGCTAGGCGTCAGGCGATGACGGCGCGAGCCGTCAGGTTCCCCACTTGACGCCGGCACCACTGGACAGCGCCAGCAGCGCGAGGACAGCCAGGCCGTAGATGTACTTGTTGCGGTGAATGAGCTTGGTCATGGGTGAAACCCCCGACTTCATCAGCTTGGGTATTGCCTTGGTCGTGCTCGGTGTGCTTGCGGGTTGGAGCATCCCCGGTCCTCTACTAGTTCCCCCACTTCTTGCCGGCGCCGCTGGCCAGGGCCAACGACATGGCGAGGAAGAGGTAGAAGGTCAGGCGGGGATACCTGCCGATCAGCTTGTGCATAGGGTGTCCTCTCTGTCCCCAGTGTTCTGGTCGCGCATGCGCGACCACTGGCCCGCTCGAGGGGTGTATCGGCATCCGTGCGCCAGGACTTGAGTTCCTTTCGTGCGCGGCCAGTCTGGCCGGCCTTCCTGTCGCGCGCGCGAAGGGTGGCAGGCGGGGCCGAGTTGTGATTAGAATCACGAGGTGCGTGACGTCGCGTCGTGGAGGGGGCGACCGGGTGTCGCGTCGCGGGGGCCTGCGTCTCCGTTCGCCATCAGTACCACCATCACGAAGAGTCAGCGGCAGCGAGGAGGCGCGCGCGCATGAGCGAGCAGCCAGAGAAGACAGAGAAGCCGAAGGGCCGGGACGACGTAGGCCCGATGGGCGAACACCGCACGGTGATCGCCACCATCGCCGACGTCACCGGCAACCCGGGACCGTTGGGCCTGATGGCCTTCGGCATGACCACGGTCCTCCTGAGCCTCCACAACGCCGGCTTCTACGGCCTCAACAGCATGATCATCGGCATGGGCGTGTTTCACGGCGGCATCGCCCAGGTCATCGCCGGCATCATGGAGTGGAAGAAGAACAGCACCTTCGGCATGACCGCGTTTCTCTCCTACGGCCTCTTCTGGCTCACACTGGTGGCGCTGTGGGTGGTCGAGACGATCTGGCCCGACGAGTTCACGACCGACGGCACGGCGGCAGGCTGGTACCTCTTCGCCTGGGGTGTCTTCACCGGACTGATGTTCGTCGCCACGTTGCGCATCAACCGCGCCCTGCAGGTCGTGTTCGGCACGCTCACCGTGCTCTTCGTACTGCTCGCCATCGGCAAGTGGGTCGGCGACGGCACCTTCCTGGGGATGGAGGGGGTCACGTGGACGAAGATCGCCGGGTACGAGGGCATCGTGGTCGGGCTCTCGGCCGTGTACGCCTCGATCGCTCAGGTGTGGAACGACGCCTACGGGCGCACGGTGCTCTCGCTGGGACCGGTCGGGAAGTAGGGCCGGGTGCGGGGACCGTCGCGCGACGTGGGCGAGCGCCTCAACACGTTCTCGATCGCCGCCCGTGACCCCGTCACGGGGATGCTCGGGGTCGCCGTGTCGTCCAAGGCGCTCGCCGTCGGCAACCTCTGCCCGTTCGTCAGGCCCAGGGTCGGCGCCGTCGCCACGCAGGCGTGGGTCAACCCCTTCCTCGGCCCGCGGGTGCTCGACCTGCTCGAAGGGGGCATGGTCTCCGGCGAGGCGGCAGCGGCGGCGCTGGCGGAAGACCGCTACGCCGCCTATCGCCAGTTCAACGTCGTCGACGCCGCAGGTGGCTCGACGACCTACACCGGCGAGCACACCGACCCCTGGCGCGGCGGCCGCCGCGGCCCGGGCTACGCGATCGCCGGCAACCTGTTGGTCTCGGAGGCGACGGTCGAGGCGATGGAGCGCGCCTTCCTGGAGGCGCGCGCCGCAAATCTGGGCGAGCGCCTCGTCGCCGTACTCGAGGCGGGCCAGGAGGCGGGCGGCGACGCGCGCGGCCGTCAGTCGGCGGCCGTCCTCGTCACCTGCCGGACGGTCGTGCCGTACCTGGACCTGCGCGTCGACGACCACCCGGACCCTGTCGCGGAGCTGCGCCGCATCTACGAGATCGCCGCCTCCGGGGAGGAGGGGGCGCTGGAGTTCTACGCGCGCCTCTCCTGCGACCCCACCGCCTCCGAGAACCCGGACGACTACCCGGAGTGACGCTTCCCCGTCGCCGTCACGGCGACGGGCAAGCGTCAGGCTTCTCGGGCGGCGGCGCGGCTTCCGGCTGCGTGGCGCGTCTTCCGTCCGGCAGCGCTCCTATCCTCCGCATTGACACGAACACACGTTCACCCTACACTGCACACGAACACGTGTTCGACCAAGGAGGCACAGTGGGCGGTCTCACCGCACGACAGGAGCAGGTACTCGCGTTCATCCGCGAGAGTATCCGCACGAACGGCTACCCGCCGACGGTGCGCGAGATCTGCGCGGCGCTGGATCTGTCCTCGCCATCCACGGTCCACGCGCATCTCGCCAACCTCGAACGGCAGGGGCTCATCAAGCGAGACCCGAGCAAGCCGCGCGCCCTCGACCTGGTCCGCGACCTGAGGCCGCCGCGCCCGCTGCCCCTGGTCGGCCAGGTCGCCGCAGGCGTCCCGCTCCTCGCCGAGGAGAACATCGAGGAGCTCGTCGAGGTGCCGGGGTTCCTGCGCCGCGACGACGGCGACTTCGTGCTCCGCGTCAGCGGCGACTCCATGACCGATGCGGGCATCTTCAACGGCGACCTCATCGTCGTGCACCCGCAGGACGACGCCGACAGCGGCGACATCGTGGTGGCCTTGGTCGGCGACGAAGCCACGACGAAGCGGTTCTATCGCGACGGCCGCAGCATCCGGTTGCAGCCCGAGAACGAGCTCTACGAGCCCATCGTCCTCGACGAGGGCGAGGTCGACATCGTCGGCAAGGTCGTGGGGGTGCTGCGCAGGCTATGAGCACGCTGCCTCTCGCCATCGCGCCGCCGCCGACGCTCGCCGACCTGCTCGGCGACACGCTCGACGACGGTCTCGCGGCGGGTGCCGCTCGCTGCGTGTGGTGTGGCGGCGATGCCGTCGCCGTGGTCGCCGACCGGTGGACCAGCCGTGTCGTGTTGCGTTGCCCCGACTGCGGCAGCGAGCTCGAGGGCGTCGGACGACGGCGGGCGCGAGAGGCAAGGCCGTGAGAGCAGACCAGACAAGTCGGCTGCGCGCGGTGCCTGTCGCGGTCCGTTCTGGCCCCCCGTTGGTGCAGTCGGCTCGGGTCGGCGCGCACGTGCGCCGAGCGCGGCGCGCCCGGCGGGTCGCCGGCCTGCTGCGCTTCGCGGTGTTCCTGTTGCTCGTCTTCGTGGCGGTGTGGGCGGGCGTGAGGGTCGCCAATGCGACCGTCGAGAGCACCGCGTTCGACGGTCGCGCGTACGAGGTGCAGAGCGGCGACACGCTGTGGCAGATCGCCGTCGACGAATACGGCTCCAGCCTCGACCCACGCGCCGTCGTGTTCGCCATCCGCGACGCCAACGGCCTCGACGGGGCGTCGCTGCAGCCGGGCCAGGTGCTGACGCTTCCGTATCTCGAAGAATAGGCGGGCGCAGCCCGACCGCGCGGGCTACAGCCAGCGCTGGCGCTTGAACGTGAGGTAGAGCGCGACGGCGCAGGCGACCATGAGCGCCAATGCGAACGGGTAGCCCAGCAGCCAGTGCAGCTCGGGCATGTGGTCGAAGTTCATGCCGTAGATGCTGGCGATCACCGTAGGTACGGCGATGATGGCCGCCCAGGCGCTCACTCGCAACACGACGGAGTTCAGGCGGTTCGAGACCACCGACATGTGGCCCTCGAGCGCTGCCGCCAAGAGCTCGCGGCTCATCTCGATCTCCTCGTGCACCGTGACGATGTGATCGTAGAGGTCGCGGAGATGTTCGTCGGCCGAGTCGTCGAGGACCCCGCCCTCGCGCCGGACCATGACCGTCAGGACCTCTCGCAAGGGAGCGACGATCCTTCTGGCCCGGGCCAGGTCCCGGCGCAGGGCGAAAGCCTCGGTCAGGTCCATGTCTTCGGCGTGCGACCAGACCGCGTCGTCCACCTCCTCGATGC
>Ga0315291_10012786_pt1 | contig 10187 bp, 5 predicted proteins | sample YL17G12_20_MG_FD_203070 | JGI IMG/M metagenome (GOLD analysis project Ga0315291, IMG submission 203070) | Sediment microbial communities from Yellowstone Lake, YNP, Wyoming, USA - YL17G12_20 | ecosystem: Environmental > Aquatic > Freshwater > Lake > Sediment | place: USA: Wyoming | collected...
ACACCCCTTCCGGTTCCGTGACTTTGCCGATTATGGGGTTACCGTCGGGCGTCATCGGATAGAGCCCCCTCCAGCATCTTCGAATGAGCAGGTTCTTTAGCCTTGGTATTAGTTCCACGAGCCTTCTACCTATGGCGGGCATGAATTCAGACAAGCTTCTTCTTTCCGTTCCGATGAATGGCTCCGATGGTGTGTAGCAGAAAATGAACTTCCCCTCAGAGTTCTGACCAAAATAGAAATTCGCGCTCTTTCCCTCGGCGCCGGGCCTCAAATCCACTACGAGGGGTTCAAGAAACATCTGAACAGGGGCCGAGATTCCACCTTCGTGACTGTCAGGAATGACCGGAATGTCAAGCCCGCACATCCTACCCAGCTCCCTCGCGTGGGCACCGGCGGCATTTACGACAACGCTCGTAGAGTAATCGTTCAGGTTTGTGCGAACTGCCTTTATTTTTCCCCGGCTCTGGGTGACTTCGACAACTTCTTCCGCGAAGGCAAACTTTACGCCTTTCGACGCGCACAGCCTGTAATAGGAACTTGCCACAAGAAGAGGCGAGACTTGCCCATCATCAGGCGAGTAGGTTCCTCCTCTTAGCCCGTTCGGGTTCACGCCAGGAATGACCTTTCTTATTGTGTCCGCCTCAACCCAATCGATGTTGAGATCGAACTTCTTTTGTAAGGGGAGAATCTCCTTAAGCGTCTTCTCTTCGGATTCGCGGTAGACAGGAAAACAGTAACCTCCCTTTTTCCATTCGACGTCATCACCATGCTCGTCCCTCCACGAGGAAAAAACTCTAAGGCTCTCCTGGCAAAGCCTTATTTTGGCCGGATGAGAATGCGTTGCCCTCGCGCCCCCGATGGCGGCTTTGTTCTGGCCCTGACCCACCGAAGGATTCTTCTCGATCACGCAGACTTTGAGTCCTTCGTTTGCCAGATAGTAGGCGCTCGGAAGCCCCACGCTCCCCGCTCCAACCACGATTACATCGTAGCTTTCCACTAAGTGAGATCTCCTATTTTCTCAAGTTCTAGCCCCACACGGCACGCTCGCCCGCCTCCCCAGCAGCCGCAGGTTGGATGTGCTCACAACGCTCTGGCCCAGCGGGCCCGCCTCGAATGTGTGCGGCACGCTTTCCTACCTACTCCTTTTTGCACCCGCAGAATGCGGCCAGTGGCACCTCGGCCTCAAAAGGCCGATACGACGACGGTGTCACTTCAGAAAGACTTATTCCTTCTTCTCTACAAATCCCGAGGATCAGCTCCCTGCAAGTCTTCCCACCGCAAGATCCCATTCCAGTTCTCAGTATTGCCTTGAGGTGATTCATGTCTCTCACACCCGCCCTGAGCTGCTCTACGATGGCTTTCTTCCCCACCCTCTCACACCGGCAGATTATCATATCTTGATCCTCGCCAGACATCTTCGTGGGAACGGGCGACTCCACTTCCTGAATCCTTATCCCGGCGACCGTAAGAGCGTCAGAGTACGGCACCTCAAGCATGACGAGCCTGCACTTGTTCTGTGAGGGGCTGCTTTTCACGGCCACGATCGTTCCATACCCCACATGATTCCCCTCAAAATCCATCGTCTCGACTTTCTTCCCATTTGGAATTGCTTCTTCAGAAAACTCGAAGGGCACGGTGAGGAGAGCCAGTTTTCGCTCGGAGTCGTAGTCAAGTTCAACCATCACAATTGCAAGACCCGGGCAGCCCGCAACGCACCGGGCGCAGCCCAGGCATACGCGCCTGAACTCGGGCACGCCCATGATAGAATCACCCGTGATATATATCGCCTTCTTTGGACACACCTTCGTACACGGATCGCAGGGGATTTCTTGAATGCATCTAATTATAGGGAACCTCACGAGACCTGCTGGAGGCGCCTCGAGTTCGTGTATGGGGCCAGGTTTGCTGCGCAGCACACAGGCGAATGTGTCCCACTCGGGAGGTATGTCGCATTCAACGTTGAGTTGACGCGCAATCTTGCGACCCAAGAGCCTTCCGCTAAAGATGGCTGCGCTCGCCTCCGCGATCTCCTCAGAATCTCCAGCAGCATGAACCTCCATGCCGCACGCCTTTGCCTGGAGGAATAGCTCATTCACAGAAGAAAGGCCGACAGCGATGAGGACCGTGTCGACTTCGAAAGACTTTTCAGTACCTGCAATGGGCCTAAAGTTCTTGTCGCATTGAGCTATGGTTATGCCCGTTACCTCCTCCTTCCCTTCTGCTCTGACAACCGTGTGAGAGGTGAAAACAGGCACACCAAGCCTTCTTATCTTGTCCAAATGCACCTTGTAGCCCGTGCATTCCGGCAAAGCTTCGCAGACCCCAACCACCTTGATTCCGGCCTGAAGCGCGTGGTAGCTGCCTATCAGACCAACGTTGCCACCGCCTACCACAAAAAGCCTCTCCGCGGGCCTCACCAGGTCCCTGTTGGCAAGAGTCTGGAATGCACCCGCGCCGTAGACGCCAGGCAGGTCGCAGCCGGGAAACCCAAGGTTTTTCTCTCGCGCGCCACACGCCACGAGAAGAATCTTGGGAGACACTAGAACGTATTGCCCCGAACGAAGGATTCCAACTTTCTTGTCGAGGAAGACTCCCACGGCAAGAGATTGAGTCCAGACTTGTACGTTCGGAAGTCGGGCCAGCTCGTCTGAAAGTAGCTTCGCAATATCAATTCCTCTTGTGCCGGCGAAGCAGTCAGCTCTGGAGCCAAAAAACTGATGTGTTTGAAGAGTGAGCTTTCCGCCGAGCGCGGGTTTGTCATCGATGAGAATTACCTGTATGCCGAGCTTTCCCAGTTCGATACTTGCGCAAAGACCTGCAGGGCCTGCGCCGATCACAAGAACCTGCGTGTCAAACTGGAGAATATCTTGAAAAGTGGCGGGCTCGTCGAAGTCGGGGAGTGTAGGGAGCCCCTCGCAGCTCCGCACATCCATGTCCTTCTGGACGAGGGTCATGCAAGCCTTGACAGGCACCCCATCGGCAATCACCAGGCACTGTGAACATTGACCATTTACGCAGAATATTCCCTGGGGGCTGCCGTCCCTGGGATGATGGCCGAACTCATGAATCCCGTACGCGAAAAGTGCCGAAGAAACTACCTCACCTTCTTTGGCCGAGAGTTTCCTGCCGTTAAAGGTGAAGGAAATGTCGCGTCTGTCAACGATATCTATTATGGGATGGCTTCTGATTCTTGCGGACGTATCCATTGGGCGTATTCATTGCCTTGTGATTCGTGAGGACTAAAGAAGGAGGCCGAGCCATCAGGAGTTGTGCCACGGGTGGTCTTGGCATCAGGAGAGGCCGCCTCAGTTGCCTTGTCCTCGGGAGTCATCCCTCTAGCCCGTAGACAACGGCTCTCTTCAAGCCGTTGCAGGAGCTTCTTCCTCCGACGGAACGAGACGCTCCTTTAGCGCATGGATCAGCATTTCGTCACTGAAATACTTCTGTTCCATTGCCCCTGATGGGCACATTGCCACACACGTGCCACAACCCTTGCATTCCTTCTCGTTGACGGTTGATATGAGTGCTCCACGCTCCTTCTTAAAGCTCACGCGCGGGGCAGCATAGAGACAAACCTCTTCGCACTTTCCACATCCACGGCACAGCTCTTCGTTTACGGTGGTGACAATGTTAGCGAGAGTGCCTTCGACTTCTGTCCCCTTTGCCTTGATTGCTGGGACCTTGCTCTCCCCTGGTCTTACCTCTGGAGCCGCGCCGGTCTTCGATGCCGGCACCGCCTGAGCCTCGCTCCTGGTTTGGGGCGTTGCTTCAGCCTCAATCCCCTTCTCTCCTGCCTTGGTCTCTGGAGAAAGCGACAGCACAGCGCGTGCGCCAGCAAGAGAAGCACGCATGTCCTCTGGAACTCTTACCACTACGGGAGGAATCTCATTTTGAGTGCTGCCGAACACCATGACTTCTTTCTCGCATTCCTGAATGCAGAGCTTGCACTCGAAACAAGGACCGCAGCGCAAGCACCTGAGCGCCTCTTCCATGGCCGTGGCCTCGGTAAACCCACGCTCAACCTCCTCGAAGTCTCCTTTGAGGGTCTTGGCCTCATGTTTCTCTATTGGTTTTCTCGGAAGAACCGGTGGCTCGGGTGGCTTTAGCTCATACTCGCGCTTGCTCTCACCCATCCCGGCCGGCAGAACCATCTTTTCACCGCTCAAAAAACTATGTATGGCAGCCGCTGCCCTGTGGCCAGAGGCTATTGCCTCCACAACGGTGGCAGGGCCAGTCACGGCATCGCCAGCAGCAAAAACCCCTTCTATCGAGCTCCGGAGCGTTTCGCTGTCAACATCCACGGTGTTCCAGCGCGTGATTTTGAGATCCTTCATCTGCTGGGCGAAGGACACATCGGGCTGCTGCCCTATCGCGCATATCACGTGGTCGATTTCCACAACGTACTCGGAACCCTCTATCGGGACCGGCCGCCGTCGTCCACTGGCATCTGGCTCGCCGAGCTCCATCTTCTGAAGCTTTATGGCCGTGACCTTGCCATTCTTGCCAATGATCTCGACTGGCGCAACAAGCAGGTGGACCTTCACGCCTTCATGCTTTGCCTCTTCCACCTCTGTTTTCGCGGCAGGCATCTCCTTCTCCGTGCGTCGGTAGAAAATCTCAACCGAATCTGAGCCCACCCTGGCTGCCGCCCTCGCTGAATCAACAGCAGAACTTCCTCCGCCAATCACCGCGACTCTCCCGGAAAGCCCGGGATGCTTGCCCTCGTTGACCTTGAAAAGAAATGCGAGACAATCGTGGACGCCATTCAGATCTTCACCCGGCACGCCAAGTTTCAGGCTCTTGTAAGCACCAACGGCGAGAAGGAATGCCTTGTAGCCCTCGGTCTTTAGGGACTCAAACGTGACATCTTCCCCAAAAGTCGTTCCCGTCTTTATCTTGACACCCAAATCCACAATCGCGCCTATTTCGTTATCGATGATGCGTCTTGGAAGCCTGAAAGTGGGAATACCTGAGTACAGCATTCCTCCCGGCTTGGGCAGCGCCTCAAACACAGTGACGGGGTAACCCTTTAGCACAAGATCTCTGGCTGCGGTGAGGCCGGCAGGGCCTGCACCTATAACAGCAACCTTCTCGTTGCGCCATATATTAGCGGGCTTAGCCCTATCCCTCCCACGGCGAAGCTCATAGTCTGAGGCAAAGCGCTTGAGCCACGCTATCGCGACAGGGTCGTCCCGCTCGCTCCGGTTGCACTTCTCCTCGCAAGGATGAGTACAGACCCGACCGCATATCCCGGGAAATGGATTGGGTTCACTCGCCACAGCCAGGGCCTCGTCGAATCTACCCGTTGCAATCAGAGAAACATAGGCTTTGACGTTCGTCCCGATGGGACATGCTTGACTACAAGGAGATGGTTGGACTAGCTCAGCGCAATCCTCGCGCTCATGAGAAGCGGACGTGACGCTAATCGTGGAAGCAGAGCTAACAGCACCTTTGTTCATTTCTGATACGACTCCTGTGATTCGACTCCGGTGTCTCTGTTGTCTTTTAGGTTTCTACCGCTCGGTTATCAAGAGAACAGTTATCACCTTGGCCGCCGAATGCGCGCTAAACACTCGAATCCGGGGCGACCAACTCGCTATGGTAAATCAAACTAGACGAGTTTACCCCGTTCGCGGGTGATGGTCAAGGCAAATGCGGGTGACAGGAAGCATCTAAAACTTGGTGGGACTGAGCTAGTGCTGCCCAGCGGGAAACCGTCACCCTGTTGGAGCAGGTTCACAGCGTGAGCCTGCAATCCCAACCGGAAAATAGGACATTTTTACTTTGCTAAGAATGGGACATTTCTATATTGCTAGTACAAGGGACGAGAAATCACTGGTGATCTTCGTGGAAAGGGATATACTGTGATTCAAGAGGCCTGCTGTGCTCTTCCCGTCCTTCCGGAAACTCGGTAGCAGCTAACCTGGCAATTCACCTGACGTGCCGTTGCACTGCCAGCAGCTGCTTGGCCACTGACTGGAGGTCCTGTAGCCATGCCCGGAAACAACAATCCGTACGTCGACTTATTGAAGTATCCGATCACGATCTTCGCCATACTCCTTGCTCTAGTCGTCGCGAGATTCACGCTTGGTATTACATTCGGGCCGGTCACCAAAGTCTCGAGTGAAGGTGTAGAATTCGCTCAAGCCAGCACCGCAAAGCTTGGCGACTTGGAGGGCAGAGTGAACGGTCTGGCGATGGAACTTGAGGCCCTCAAGACAGCTCCTACCCTTTCGGCGCATAGGTCCACTGTTCGGGCGGATACGTCCGCGCTTGCTGCACTTGTCGCGGATAGGAGTCTGGAAGCTCGTGTCTTTGAGGCGACACAGGCTGTGTCTGACCAGACAGCGCAGTTGGCAAGGCTGGGAGCACGGGTCTTTCCTTCCAAAGCCAAACAGAAGGGGTTCATCTGGATTGGTGACTACACTGGGAAGTGGGAGCGTGCCAAGCTCGGCTCTCCAGAAACAGGCGAACCCCTGGCGCTAGCCCCCGCCGAGCTTCAGCCGGGGAGCGAATTCAGGGTATTGGACAACATGGTTATTCGCGATGCCGTGCCCGAAAAAGATCAGCACTATCTTCGGGGTCCCTCTAGCCTGGGGATCATATCCAGAGGAAGCCGCGTGCGACTTGTTGGAGAGGCAGTTCGGGTTGATCGTGGGTTTGCTACGCAATACTGGGCGGAGGTAGAGATCGTCAAGTAGATCCCCTGAGCAAGGTTGCAGCCAGGGCGATTCGCGTAGTCTCCGCAGCGAACTCCTGCGTATGAGAAACTAGAACGCCGGGTAGCTCGATGAGCTCCCGGCGCTCCCTTTGATCGCCTCCAGTGGTGTCGCAGCGCCGAGCTGCTGCTCTCCGCAGCCTAGGCGGGCCTAAGCGGCCCTCGTCGCAGGCTCTTACGACCGGCAACTGCCTTGGCTGCAGGCCCTGGCATGGTAATGCCAGCACGCACCCCTACACAGCCCCACTGCTGCCCAGCGGACGCGCCCCAACCGCCCCCCTACTTCATCACGGCCTTCTTCATCCACTCGGTCGATACCGATTTCGGACGCACGATGGCGGAGCCAATCGCTCTGTTGATGATCGCTTGCGCGCAAATCCCCATCGCACGCGATACACTGAAGAGCACCGTATAGTAGGAGAACTCCGTGAGACCGAAATGATAAAGCAACGAGCCAGAGGCCGCGTCCACGTTCGGCCACGGGTCTTTCGCCTTGCCCTGCTCTTTTAGCACGTCCGGCACTATGGCGAAGATGCGGTCCACAATCCTGAATATCGGGTCATTCGGGCAGACACGGTTTCCGAATTCAAGGAACGCCGTAAATCTTGGGTCCGTAACCCTCAAGACCGCGTGTCCGTAACCTGGAATCACCTTTCCTGAATTAAGCGTATCCCAAGCAAACTTCTTCAGCTGCTCATCTGTTGGAACACCCTTGAAGTGCTCTTTAAGCTGAATCACAAACGCGAGGCACTCCTGGTTGGCAAGACCGTGAAGCGGACCAGCCAGCCCGTTGAGGCCTGCCGAGAGCGCGTAGTAGATGTCGGAAAGAGCCGAGGCAACTGTGTGCGCCGAGAAGGCGCTCACGTTTCCGCCTTCGTGATCGCTGTGAAGCACGAGATACAATCTCATCAGATTGGCGAACTCACCTGTCGGATCAGGAAGACCGAGCATTTGAACATAATCGGCACCCATGTCCAGGCCCGGCTTCGGAGCAATGCGAGGACCCTTACCGAAACGCATGCGGTAGATGCCTGCGGCCAGTTCAGGCAGTTTAGCAATCAATGCGAGCGAGTCTTCGAGCATTGGCTGCCAGTATTCGTCTTTCTTCATGCCTTCGTCATAGCGCTTCCTGAAAAGCGATTCTTTCTCCATGACCAGTATGCCAGTGTCGAACATGACCATGGGATGAGAATCGGCTGGCATAGCTTTGAGCACGTCCCACACGTAGGAAGGTACGCCTGAACGCTTCTCGAAATCATCTTGCAGAGCCTTCAGAGCGGCCTCGTCTGGGAGCTCGCCGGTCAAGAGCAGATAGAAAATCTCTTCCGGAAGCTTGCCCGTCAGCTTGGCAATTGGAATGCCACGTATGATCAGACCCTGGTCAAGCTCAACAACAGAGGTATCACAAACGAGGCCCTTCACACCTCGCATCCCTCCGTAGGCTTGCTCAACCGTCACCTCTGAGATGACCTTGCTTCCGTGATCTTTGTTAAGCGCACGGATGTCCTCTCTGATCTTGGGAATCTGCTGAGCCAGTCTTTCTTGCAGAGTTGCCATCTGTAACCTCCTTTGGTTCAGACAATCTGACACTCTGGACCCTGGTTACAGGCCTGGATACAGGGCCCTAGGTGCAAAAGCCGAAATTTGTCGCCAAAAATACTACAGGAGTGTTCTGGCGAGGGCAAGGGGAAATTTGCAGTCAGACCGGCAGCCAGGGCTACAGTTCTACTCGGACCGCGGTCAACTGCGAAGAGCTAATTGCTGATGCGGTCAACTGCAAGTACGTATCGAGGCTACGTCTTCTTTGAAAGAACAACGTGACCTAAAAAAGCTACCAGAGCTGGCAGGGTTCCGAAAAACCCGGCCCAGAACCACTTGTTCTCGTACCAGCCCTTCGTAACTGCGTGATGTTTCTTTGAGATCAAATGACAACTGACTGCGCATGAGACTGCAAACACGGCCCAGGCATCTACGATAACGGGACTCATACGAATACCTCCTTTTCCGAAAGGCACCGCCGTCGGGAAATAGTTCGTCCTGCATTAGACCATCATTTGAGGACACGGTCAATCAATTTCCGAAGAGGAGCGATCAGTCTCGCTCGCGCCTCGATTCCAAAAAGGAGCGCTCGACCTCGCTCCTCTCTCGATTCCGGCGAGAATCGTATGAAATGAACGCACAGTTATGTTATACTTGATTGTTTACTCGATTTGGTTGCATCGTAAGACGTCAACCAGAATCAGTCCCAACACTACAACACGGAGGAATTTTCAATGAAGGCTCTGGTTTTTGGGGGTTCGGGCAAGATCGGATCCGCAGTTGCGTGGGATTTCGCAAGAGACAAAGAGATAGAAGTTATAGGGATCACCGGCAGACGTCAGGATGCACTCGAAGAAACGAAAAAATGGATAGGCAGTAAGAAGATCATTGTGCACCCAATCGATCTAACCGACAGAAAGAGCGCCGTCAAATTGATGAAGCAGTACGACGTCGGAGCAATTGCGGTACCTGACAGGAAGCGAAGCTACAAGACTGCTCATTTCGCGATCGAGGCAGGATTGCACATTGTTGACATGCTGGAGGAATATCACCGCAGACCGGATGCCTACGAAGTGGAGGGGCTTGAGCTTCCGAAGGGAATGGGTCTGAACGAATACGGCGACTGGCTCCACGAAACCGCCATCAAGAACGGCGTGACTTTTGTTGACGGTATGGGCTTCGCTCCTGGCTTGAGCAACGTTACGGTTGGTGAAGCAATCAGGAAAATGGACAAGGCCGAATCGGCCGTCGCAAGGGTGGGCGGTATCCCTTCAAAAGAGGCCGCAAAAAAGCACCCCCTGAGATACATGATCACGTGGACCTTCGAACATGTTCTCCGTGAATATATGATCAAGTTGTTTGTGATCAAGAACGGCAAGGTCGTCGAAGTGCCCGCGATCGGCGACAGGGAGACATTCAAGTTCACCAAGTTCGGGAAGAATGAGGAACTGCAATGCGCCGTTACACCGGGCATGCCGAGCTTCATCTTCTCAAGGCGAGAACTTAAGGATTTTGCCGAAAAGACGGTTCGCTGGCCAGGCCACTTCCCTTCGGTTGACACTCTCAAAGAGTGCGGGTTACTGGACATTGAGCCACACGATTTCAAAGGCACGAAGATAGTCCCTCGCGAATTTCTGCTCTCCCTCATAACGCCGAAGCTTCAGGCCAGAAAGGGCGAGACTGACGTGTGCGTGATGTACAACACAGTGTTCGGGACGAAGAATGGCAAGAAAACGAAGATAGAGTACTTCATGTGGGATGAAGCAGATAAGAAAAACGGGATCTCTTCCATGATGAGAGTCACAGGTTTTCCTGTTGCGATCACGGCAAAGCTCATACTGGAAGGCGCGATCAAGGAAAAAGGGATAGTTCCTCCCGAGGACTGCATAAAGGGCAGGCTCTACGCCAGGTTCATGAAGGAGCTGGAAAA
>Ga0315291_10012787_pt1 | contig 10187 bp, 10 predicted proteins | sample YL17G12_20_MG_FD_203070 | JGI IMG/M metagenome (GOLD analysis project Ga0315291, IMG submission 203070) | Sediment microbial communities from Yellowstone Lake, YNP, Wyoming, USA - YL17G12_20 | ecosystem: Environmental > Aquatic > Freshwater > Lake > Sediment | place: USA: Wyoming | collected...
CGCGTCGTCGAAGTTGCCTCTGACCTGGATCACCTTCGCCCCGTAGGCGAGGGCCTGGGAAAGCTTGCCGTAGGCGATCTCTCCCTCTGGGACGAAGACGACGCCGTTGAGCCCCGATTGGGCGGCGTAGGCGGCCATGGAGGCCGAGGTGTTGCCGGTTGATGCGCAGGCGACCGCCGAGGCACCGAGGCGCCTCGCCTCTGAGACGGCTACCGTCATCCCCCTGTCCTTGAACGAACCGGTAGGGTTCTCCCCCTCGTGCTTCATCGAGAGGTCCTTTACGCCGACGTAGTCGCAGACGATCTCACGTGTGTATAGATTTGTGCTGCCTTCGGGCCGAGAGACGATGGCCCCAGCGTCGATTTCGGGATAAACTAGCTCCTTAAAACGCCAGACGCCGCTGTCATAGGGTTTTTTAATGGTCCCGAGCCGCTCATCGAATAGCTCCCGTGTCACGTCATCAAATTTGTGCTGTACCTCGTAGAGGCCCCCGCATCCGCATCTGAAATTCGGCCCTGGTTTGATGATCTTGTTACAGCGGATGCACTTGAAAGTTGAGCCCATCTAGATCACCGTTGCGCCTCTGGCGCTTGGCTTCGTTATGAGAACATCCGCCCTGATGTCGCCGAAGGCCTCGGCCATGGCTTTACCGATGCTCAGAACGTCTTCCCCGACTGCAAAGACCGAGGGACCACCGCCTGCTATGGAGCAGCCGTATGCGCCGGCGTCTAGGGCGGCCTTCTTCACCTCCCAGAAGTGTGGGATGATCCTAGCCCTGTAAGGCTCCACGAAGGCGTCGCCGATGCTCTTGCCGAAGAGGACGGTGTCGCCCAAAGCTACCGCCGCGGACATCCTCGAGGCGTATCCGATGCTACGCACCGCGTCCTTCATGCCGATCATCTCTGGCAGGAGACTCCGCGCCACCTTCGTCTTGTTCTCGATCTGAATATCCGGCGACGCCACCGCAACCCCGATACAAGGCGGGTCCATCCTGATCACGTTATACCCCTCGTCCACCATGATGAAGCCGCCGAAGATCGACGCCGACACGTTGTCGGCGTGGGCGCTCCCGGCGACCGCCGCCTCCCCCATAGCTGCCAGCCCGACAAGCCCCCTCGCAGGGAGGCCCAGGCCGAGAAGCCGATCCGCGGCGACGGCGGCGGCCGCAGCCGAGGCCCCGGACGATCCGAGCCCCTTCCCCGGAGGTATCCCCTTCGATATCCTGATTCGGAAGCCCCCGCGGAGACCTTTTTCCTTGAGAACGTGCTGGAAGACCACCCCGGCGCTGTTCTCTGAAGCCTTGACCGGTATAGAGCACGCCCCGACGCCGTTGACCTCGATGAGTACTCCCGGCTCATCGACCTGTTCGGCTTCGATGATGTCCCCTAATCCTTCGAGGGCTATGCCGAAAACGTCGAATCCGGGTCCGAGGTTTGCGATGGAGGCGGGAGCGAATACCTTAAGCTGTTTGACGCTCACCAGTCATCTCTGGCACCTTAGACGGAGTGCCTACTCCCGATCGAGTTTATAACACTTTGTATTTTTTAGGCTGCAACACCCTGCATTACCCTTTTGGCTCCTTTTTCGTCGTTATCAACGTTTATATACCGTGCCTACAACCAGTTTTGGGAGGTATGCTTTTGAACACAGCGGAAGTCCAGAAGGCACTAGACGAAGTTAGACCACACCTGCAGATGGACGGCGGAGACGTGGAGCTCGTCGACGTCAAGGACGGCGTCGTGAAGGTTAAGCTCATGGGCCACTGCGCGGGCTGCCCCATGTCCCAGATGACGATCAAGTGGGGCGTGGAGAACTACCTCAAGAAGAAGGTGCCCGGCGTCAAGGCAGTCGAAGCTGTCTGAGGAGACACCGGCCCATGCCCCTCATGGCGGAGCTGGAGAAGGCCAGGGACTACGGCGATATCTTCTCCCTAGTCAAGAAGGTGGTAAAGAGGAGCCTAAGCCTACACAGGGTAGGGCTCATGCTCTACCTAGGGAACCTTCCCCTCACCGTGGGCGCCTTCCACCCACTGGGCACAAACGACTTGGTCCTCAACAGGAGATTACTCAAGTCCAAGACCGGCCTCGGGCACAAGTCCCACGTCTTTGCCATCCTCCTCCACGAGTACCTACACAGCCTGGGATTCACAGACGAACGGCAGGTCAGGAGGCTCACATACAAGCTGTGCCTAGAAAACTTCGGGCGCCAGAGCCCTGTGGTCGAGGCCACGCTGACGGGCCCATGGGTAAACCTCTCCGAGGAAGACTTCGACGAGCTCGAACCCGAACTGGATCTGGAACTCGTCAGGAACTTCGAGCACGTCGAGGGCGGCTACATAATTTAGCCGCCACAGGCCTAGGCTTTTTGGAGGCATAACGGGCAGTCCAGTCTGCCATGGTAGCCCTGCGGATAGTTCTCAACCAATCCATGAACTGGGCACCGGAAAATATAGAATGGCAGTCTCCCGCTCCAACCAGGTCTCGTAAGGTGACCAACATAGACCGCACCATTGAGCTTCAACACGATCTTCTCGATCAAAGACAGTTCTGCTTTATCAAATTCGCCGCGTGGCTTGAGCCTCCTGCGGCGTTGGCCTCCGGCGTTTATCTTAGTAGGCTCCTCCGTCTGACCGCTGACGATCAACTTTACCATTTTCTCCTACATAAGCGACCAGCATTATGTTTCTGTGACCTCGTCTTCCGGCTTCAGGAAACACGTGAAAACGTTAAAAGAGCTTAATCAGCCTAGTAGTTCTGGTGTCCTACATGTCGATGGAGAAGGTTGATCCGTTCAAATTCGTCAAGGCAACGAATAGACTGATGAGAGGGAATGGTCTGCTCCTCGTGACCCAGGGGAGAGATAAGAAGCCCAACGCGATGACCATCGGCTGGGGTCTGCTAGGCACGATGTGGAGGAGGCCCTTCTTCGTCGTGGCTGTCCGCCACTCACGACACACCTTCAAGCTGATGGAGGAGAGCGGGGCGTACACCATATGCCTCCCCTCGAAGGGAATGAGGAAAGCCCTCGACGTTTGTGGGACAAAATCTGGGAGAGACATTGACAAATTTAAGGAGTTAAAGCTCACGACTCGGAAGGGTCTCGATGTAGACGCCCCGTACATTGAGGAGTGCCCGGTCCACTACGAGTGCGTCGTCAGGTACAAGAACGACCTCAAGCCAGGACTGCTGGCGAAGCAGATCGAGGATGACGTCTACTCGACCAAGGACATGCACATGATATACTACGGCGAGGTCATAGGAGCGTACGCCGTGAAGGACGCGGCGAGGAGGCTGCCGAGGTGACGACGATGAAGGTCCTGATAGTCTACGACTCGAGGACGGGCAACACCGAGAAGATGGCCCACGCGGTCGAGGAGGGGGTGAAGAGGGCCGGAGCTGAGGCTGCTCTTAAGAAGGTCGATGAGGCCTCCGTCGACGAGCTACTGAGCGTCCAGGGGCTGATACTGGGGTCACCGGTCTACTATGGTCTTCCCTCCGGCAAGATCAAGGCCTTCGTCGACGAATCAGTCAAGTACCACGGTAAGCTGGAGGGGATTGCGGGGGGCGCCTTCTGTAGCGCCGGCGGCACCCACACCGGCTCGGAAACGACGATCATGGCCCTCAACGAGGCACTCCTGGTCCACGGCATGGTGATCCAGGGCTCCTCGGCGGGGAACCACTACGGCGCGACCTCGGTCGGGTCGCCGAACGAGGCTGCCCTTGAGGCCTGCAGGAAGCTGGGAGAGCGGGTGGCGGAGCTAGCGAAGAAGCTCCATAAATAACCTCCCTCGTCTCCGATGTTCTCATATCATCGCGGCAGTTTTCAGGCTCTCCGAGAGCTGATCACCTTCGAGCAGCGTAAGCATCGTGAATGTGCTCTGGTCACCTTCAGGCGTCATCTTCCCAATCACATCGTCTTTTGCCTTCAATGCCTCGAATGAGGCTTAAGAGTTATCTTCCCTGATGAGCCACCGATACTGTGGGAACGAATCATGAGGGTCGTCGATAACATCCTCGATCTCATCGGTAACACGCCGATGGTCAGGCTGCAGAAGGTTATCCCGAGGAGCGGCGCGGAGGTCTTCGTCAAGCTCGAGTACATCAACCCAAGCGGGAGCTACAAGGACCGGATAGCCCTCGAGATGATCAGGGCCGCAGAGGCAGAGGGGAAGCTCAGGCCGGGGTACACGATCATCGACGCGAGCACGGGCAACACCGGCACCGCCCTCAGCTTCGTAGGCACACGCCTCGGCTATGACGTCGAGATATACATGCCGGAGGGCATGACCCGGGAGAGGATCAAGATCATGGAGAGCTACGGCGCCAAGGTCCACGAACTTAAGCTCGACTCGAAGCCTGTGGATGGCAGCGTGGCTGGCGCAGAGGTCGAGATTGGAACCAGGCTCAAATGTTTGGAGGTTGAGAGAAGCAACCCGAAGATCTGGTGGGCGCGCCAGTTCAGCAACCCCGCCAACGTCGTGGCCCACGTCAAGACCGGGAACGAGATTCTGGAGCAGATGGACGGCAGAGTCGACGCCTTCGTCGCCTCCATAGGAGTCGGTGGCACCCTATACGGCGTTGCCAAGGCCCTGAAGAAGAGGCTTCCCAAGGTCAGGATCATCGGCCTCGAGCCAGCCTCGGCAAGGTATCCGATAAGCGAGGGCTTCAAGACCATTCCAGGCGCGAGCCCGGAGGTGGCTGGAGGTATAATCGCCGAGATGATGGACAGCGGCCTCATAGACGAGGTGGTGAAGGTGAGCAACGAGGACGCCGTCGCCACCTCGGATAGACTCGTCCGTGAGGAGGGGCTCTTCTGCGGCATATCGTCAGGTGCGAACGTCTTCTACTCCATCAAGGTGGCTGAGGAGCTTGGGAGGGGTAAACGCGTGGCGACGGTGCTGCCAGACCACCGTGACAGGTACCTGTCTGAGAAGAAGTACACGACCTAGCCGTTAGACCTTCTCGATGAGGGGTCCCCTCTCCATCCTCACCATGCGGAGGATCTTGTCTGCGTCGATCTCTATCCTCACCTCCTCGACCCTTACCACCTTTACGGGCCTCCCCGACCTCTCATCCAACTCATCCCTCACCGAGACCAGGCCCGCGGCCTCGAGCTCCGCTATCCTCTTCTGGACCGTGGCGTAGGGGATCCTGTTGTCCTCCGAGACCTGGGTCAGGTTCTTCTTCCCGCTCCTCAGGTCTGCGATGATCTCCCAGGAATATTTCTTCGTGAGGGCTCTCATCCTCGCCTTCAGCACGTTTGACCGCTCCAAGATGCGTGCACCCCGAAGAGATGGTCGATCGACCCCCTATATTTACTGTTATATTGGATTGAAAAATGATAGGCTGCTAAGAGGAGATGTTCGTCCGGATTTAGGGATTCACGAGGCGGACGCCGGCCTTCTCCAGCATCTCCAGCTTATGAGCCTTCGACTTCTGGGTCACGGTGACGAGGTCGAAGATCTCGAAGCCGATCCTCCTCAGGTAGTCCTCGAGGTTGAGGAGAGCCTTCACGGCGCCGCTGCCGCTTCCACCTGCCGAGGCTATGCCAAACGCCTTCTTTCCGTTAAAGTTCCTGAAGTCGCCGTAGACCTCACATCGCCTGAGCCTGTCCAGAAAGATCTTCGCCGACTCGCTGAGGTCATGCCAGTAGACTGGCGTCGCGAAGACGAGGACGTCGGCGCCATATATCTTGTCTCTTAGGGCCTGGAAGTCATCCTCGAGTATGCATGTTCCCTCGCGGCGGCACTGGCCCCAGCCCCCCTCGCAGGCAATACAAGGCCTCAGGTTGAGCTGGTTAAGTTGCACAAGCTCAGTCTCGGCCCCCGCCACCCTAGCCCCCCTCAGGACCGCCTGTGCGGTCTTCGAGGTGAGCCCGTCGAGGTTAGGGCTTGACTGAATCGCTAGAACCTTCATAAATTCACCAGCAAGACTGGAGCAAGCATCGCCAATAAAGGTTGTCTAAGCTGAAGTTAGTCTCCACACATACATCGGTCATTTACTTGGACAGTTTATCGCCTGCTATATGTTTATGAATAGGCGCTCAGTAGATACGGCAGTGAGTCGACATAATATTTTAACCGTTCGACTGTTCAAAGGTAGAAATTAACCGGGTAGAGGTCAACTCAATGGGGCTCGTCGACGATCGTAACGGCGCCAAAACTGGCCGCGGCCACATACTACGAATCTTCTCATTCCTTAGACCCTACTGGCGCACAAGCACCTTCGCCGTATTCATGCTCATAGCATCGGTCCTGGCGGACCTGACCATACCCACGCTGATCCAGCGGATCATCGACCAGGGCATAGTACCCAAGGACTTGACCATGATACTGACGACGGCGGCGCTCATGATAGGCGTCGCCTTCTTCGAGGCGGCCGTCTCGATAGGGAACACCTTCCTCGCCGTGAGGGTCGCGCAGAGCTTCGCCGCGGATGTCAGATCCGCCGTCTTCCACAAGATACAGAGGTTCAGCTTCGGGAACTTGGATAGGTTCCAGACGGGGCAGCTCATCGTCCGCCTTACGAGCGACGTCAACGCTGTCCAGATGATGGTGATGATGGGCCTCAGGATGTTCATACGCGCGCCCATCATGGTTGTGGGCAGCATCACCCTGATGTTCATCTTAAACGCAGAACTCGCGAAGATCGTCCTCATGCTCCTCCCCATCACCCTTGTCCTGGCGGGGATCTTCGTCATCAAGGCGCAGCCGTTGTTCTTGGAGGTCCAGAGGAGGTTGGACAAGCTGAACATGGTGCTCCAGGAGAACCTCGCCGGCGTCAGGGTGGTGAAGGCGTTCGTCAGGATGGACCGCGAGGCGGAGCGCTTCGATAAGGCGAACACGGACCTGACCAACCAGTCCATGAAGGTGCTGACCATCTTCGCCGTCCTTTTCCCATCTATGCAGATCATCGTCAACGTCAGCATCCTGGGCGTCGTCTGGTACGGCGGCATACAGGTCGTGGCCGGGAGTTTCACGGTCGGCGAGATTCTAGCCTTCACTAACTACCTCCTCACGTCCATCATGCCCCTCCTCTTCCTCGCCATGATGGCGAGCCAGCTCTCAGCCGCTAACGCCTCCGCCCAACGCATCTACGAGGTCCTAGATTCGGAGCCCCATGTCCAGGACAGGCCGGACGCGAAACAGATGCCCGAAGTGAGAGGCAGGGTCGTCTTCGATGGCGTCTGTTTCAGCTATGGCAAGGACTGCGGCGAACCCGTGCTGCAGGAAATCAACCTCGTCGCCGAGCCGGGTCAAACCGTGGCTGTTCTAGGCGCTACCGGATCAGGGAAGTCGACACTCATCGACCTCATCCCGAGGTTCTACGACGTGACGAAAGGGAAGTTAACCATAGACGGCGTCGACGTGAGGGACGTGACGCTCGAGTCGCTCCGCGCCAACATCGGCATCGCCCTGCAGGAGGCTATCCTCTTCAGTGGAACCATCCGGGACAACATCAAATACGGGAAGCCAGACGCCTCGGAGGAGGAGATAGTGGCCGCCGCGAAGGCGGCCGAGGCCCACGACTTCATCATGAGCTTCCCCAAGGGGTACGACGGCGACGTCGGCGAGAGGGGCGTCGGCCTCTCGGGGGGCCAGAAGCAGAGGATAAGCATCGCCAGGGCACTCCTAATCCAGCCGAAGATACTCATACTCGACGACAGCACCAGCTCAGTAGACGTGGAGACGGAGGCAAAAATACAGGAAGCGCTCGACAAGATCATGGAGGACAGGACCAGCTTCATCATCGCCCAGCGCATCAGCACCGTGCTCAGGGCTGACAAGATCGTGGTCCTCGACAAGGGTAAGATCGCCTCCGAGGGCACACACGATGAGCTGATGAAGTCGAGCCCCATCTACAGGGAGATATACGACTCTCAGCTCGGAGGGGGTGTCCGACTATGAGCGGGCATCCACCCATGGGCGGAGGCCAGGCGGGCAGGCCACAAGTAGGGCCGAGGGGTGGCCCCGGAGCCGGCTTCGCGAGGGGCGTCGAGAAGGCCAAGAACCCGACGGCCACGCTGGTCAGGCTGATACGTTACCTTCTGATATTCAAGTTTCAGCTGGTTATCGTTGGCGTCTGCGTGGTCCTCGGCTCGGTTCTCTCGTTGCTCGGCCCCTATTACATCGGAGTCGCTATAGACAAATACATTCGGACCGGCGATCTCTCGGGGCTCTACGGCCTCGTGATCCTGCTGCTCGTCATATACCTCGCAAACTACGCGGCTCAGGCTCTACAGGCCTCCCTGATGGCGAGGATCTCTCAGAGGGCGCTTCGTCAGCTCAGGAAGGAGCTGTTCGAGCACCTCCAGACGCTGAGCCTCAGCTTCTTCGACAAGCGCACCCAAGGCGAGCTGATGAGTAGGCTCACGAACGACATAGACGCGATCAACATGGCCCTCAGCCAGAGCTTCACCCAGCTCATAGCCAGCTTCCTGTCCCTCGTTGGGATACTGATCGCGATGTTCGCGCTCAGCGCCTGGCTCGCCCTTGGAAGCCTACTCGTGCTCCCGATGATGATTATAGTCACATTGTTCATAGGAAGCCGAACCCTCTCAGGGTTCAGGGGTCTACAGAGCAGCCTGGGGCGGCTCAACGGGACGATGGAGGAGGTCATCAGCGGTGAGCGCGTCGTCCAGGCGTTCAGCAGGCAGGACACCGTCCTGAGGGACTTCGACGAGGCAAACACCGCCGTCCGAGACACCGCCACCCGCGCGAACAGCTACGCCTTCGTCGTCATGCCTATCATGAACATCATGGGCAGCATAAGCATCGCCGTCGTCGCCGGCCTGGGAGGCTGGATGGCCGTCCAGGGGATGGTCACCATCGGCGTGATAACCAGCTTCATATTCTATGCGAGGAACTTCTCGCAGCCCCTCCAGCAGCTCGCGAACCTCTACAACACCGTCCAGTCGGCCCTAGCAGGCGCGGAGCGCATCTTCGAGATAGTCGACGAGAAGCCCGAGATCACAGACAAGCCCGGAGCCGTCCCCCTCAGAGAGATCAAGGGAGACATCGTATTCGACCACGTCGACTTCAGCTACGACGGAAAGACCCCCGTCCTCAAGGACATGAGCTTCCACGCCGAGCCCGGCCAGATCATGGCCCTCGTGGGCCCAACTGGGGCGGGGAAGACCACTATGGTCAACGTCCTCAGCAGGTTCTACGACATCCAGGGTGGCTCCATAAGGATCGACGGCGTCGACGTAAGGGATGTCACAAGGGCGAGCCTGAGAAGGCAGCTCGGCACGGTGCTGCAGGACAACTTCCTCTTCGCCGACACGGTCATCGAGAACATAAGGTACGGTAACCTCGAAGCCACCGACGAAGACTGCGTCGCCGCCGCCAGGCTGGCGAACGCCGACCAGTTCATCGTCCGCCTGCCGCAGGGGTACCAGACGATGCTCACCGAGCGGGGTAGCAACCTGAGCCAGGGGCAGAGGCAACTCCTCGCCATAGCCCGAGCCATCATCGCCGACCCGAAGATACTGATCCTCGACGAGGCGACGAGCAGCGTCGACACACGCACCGAGATCAGGATACAGGAGGCGCTTCTCCGCCTTATGGAGGGGAGGACGAGCTTCGTCATCGCCCACCGCCTCAGCACCGTCAGGAACGCTGATCAGGTCCTCGTCATCAGGGACGGCGAGATCGTCGAGCGGGGAACCCACGAGTCGCTCCTCGCCCAGAGGGGCTTCTACCACCACCTCTACATGAGCCAGTTCAGGGGGACGAATCTGAGTCAGCAAGCCTGAATAAGGGCTGGAAACGCAGGATACGCAATTTTTCTTGCTCAAATCGCTTATTAGACCAGTCCTCGCATCGTCTCCAGGTATACGTGGTGCCATGTTTGGCTAAGAACGGGTTCTATCTGAGCCGGTACAAGGCTAGGAGCGAGATCAATCCCCCTAAGAGGGTGACGGTGCTCGACACAACCCTGAGGGACGGGGAGCAGACCCCCGGCCTGACCTACACCATAGACGAAAAGGTTGAGATAGCGAGGAAACTCGACGAACTCGGCGTCGGGAAGATCGAGGCCGGCTTCGCGATAACGAGCGACGGGGAGGCGGAGGCAATCAAGAGGATCGCCGGCCTCGGCCTCGGCAGCACGATAGTCGCCCTTTCACGCCCCCTGAAGGAGGACATTGACAAGGCGCTCTGGTGCGACGTCCCCTACGTCCACATC
>Ga0315291_10012788_pt1 | contig 10186 bp, 12 predicted proteins | sample YL17G12_20_MG_FD_203070 | JGI IMG/M metagenome (GOLD analysis project Ga0315291, IMG submission 203070) | Sediment microbial communities from Yellowstone Lake, YNP, Wyoming, USA - YL17G12_20 | ecosystem: Environmental > Aquatic > Freshwater > Lake > Sediment | place: USA: Wyoming | collected...
TGGGTTCAGCGATTCTCACTGGGGCGGCGATCAGTTTCCTTGGACTGGGAGTCCAACCTCCCACTCCTGAATGGGGTTCCATGATCAGCAACGGGCGTATCTATTTTATTGAACGACCTTGGTTTGCTGGAGCGGCTGGGGTGGCAATCTTCATGGTTACACTAGCTTTCAACCTACTTGGGGATGCACTGCGCGATGCGGCGGATCCTCGAACTCGGAGAGTAGCTCCATGAGCGATGTCTTGCTCTCTGTGCAAGACCTGCATGTCCGCTTTGACACCTACGCGGGACGGATCTACGCTGTGAATGGGATGTCCTTCGATATCCACCGCAGTAGGATGTTTGGCTTGGTGGGTGAGTCAGGGTGCGGGAAGTCCATTACGGGGATGTCAATTGTCAATATGGTGCCGCATGGCGGTAAGATCGTGGGAGGAAAAATTTTGTTATCCGGTCAGAATGTGCTGGAAATGAATGAGCGGGAAATGGAAGGCATCCGTGGCCGGCGCATTTCCATGATCTTTCAAGACCCGGCGCGCTCGCTCAATCCGGTGTTCAGTGTCGGCAATCAGATTGTACGGGTCATCCGCCAGCATATCCACCTCTCCAGAGAAGCTGCTTACCAACGGGCACTCGAGATGTTCGATTCGGTGGCTATGCCGGATCCAGAGCGCATATTCCGTTCATTCCCGCACGAGCTGAGTGGTGGAATGCAACAGCGTATCATGATATCCATCGCTCTGGCATGCGGGGCTGAGCTGTTAATCGCTGATGAGCCTACTACGGCTCTGGACGTGACCATACAGGCTCAGATCCTGGCTCTGCTAGCTGATCTGCGTCAGAAGCAGCGCATTTCGATCCTCTTGATCACCCACAACCTGGGGGTGGTGTCTGAGACTTGTGATAAGGTGGGTGTGGCTTACGCAGGACGGATCGTTGAGATGGGAGAGACGGACGAAGTTTTATTCCGCAGCAAGCATCCTTATACCCGCGGTTTACTGGCTGCTCTGCCCCAGTCAGCCACCCGTAAATCTGCATTGCAGTCTATCCCCGGAAATGTGCCTGACGGTCTTACGCTTTTGAAGGGCTGCCCTTTCTTCGACCGCTGCCAATTTGTAATGGATCAATGCCGGCAAACACCCCCGCCATTGATCCCTGTAGGCGGTCCGGATGAGGATCACCGGGTTGCCTGTTTCCTCTACCCACAGGAGCAGTCTGCATGAACCAGACTCCTCTAATCGAAGTCAAGGGCCTCTCTGTACATTTTGTCTCTAGTCATGGGGTATTGCGCCGACGAATCCGGCGGGTGCGGGCGGTTGACTATGTTAACCTGGCCATCTACCCGCAGGAAACCTTGGGCGTTGTGGGTGAATCGGGATGTGGAAAGACGACTCTGGGGCGAGCGATCCTACGCTTGGTCAAACCAACCGCAGGGCAGGTGCTGTTTGAGGGAGAGGATATCGTGCAGCTTAATCCCAGTGAGATGCGGAGGCGCCGCCGGGAGATGCAGATCGTCTTTCAAAGCCCTCAATTATCATTCGATTCCCGTTTCAATGTTTTAAACCTCATAGCAGAGCCATTGCAAACTCATACCCCGTTGCGCGGCGAGGAGCTGACTCGCCGGGTGGTGGAATTGCTAGAACAGACCGGGATGCCTGGCGAGGTTTTATTCCGCTACCCTCATGAGTTCAGCGGTGGGCAGTTACAGCGCATCGCGGTGGCACGCGCCTTAGCCCTCAACCCCAAGTTCCTGGTATTGGATGAACCGACGTCTGCTTTAGATGTTTCTGTCCAAGCCCAGATCATTAATCTATTTCAACGATTACAGGCTGAGCTTGAACTTACTTATTTGTTTATAACGCATGACTTGAGCGTGATCCAGCACATTAGTGACCGGGTTGCTGTGATGTACGTGGGCAAGGTGGTGGAGTTGAGTACGACCGATGCGATTTTTAGCGGGGGAGCACAGCACCCCTATACTAAAGCCCTTCTGGGTTCCGCCCCCATGGTGGACTCTGCGAGGCGCCGGGAACGGATCATCTTGCAAGGTAGTGTGCCTAATCCGGCTAACCCACCTCCTGGTTGCACATTTCACCCGCGCTGTCCAGTATCCCTGCCGCTATGTTCCCAGGTCGAACCGAAGTTAATGGATACCGGGAATGGGCACCTGGCTTCCTGTCATTTGTTGCAGGGTGAAGTCGTTTACCCCAACGCCCCGCCCGTAATTAATGTATAATTTCTCCTGCTGGGTCTTAAACCTCAGTGGAGCATATGAGTGACGTTTTATTCTAACCAAAATAATACAATATATGAGGAGGATATTTCTATGCCACACGGAAAGTTGGAAAATTTGCAAGATTGCGAAGATTTTGTGCGCGGCTGCCAGTTCATGGGCACCGGTGGTGGGGGAACACAAAAATGGGGGATGGGCCTACTCATCGAAGCTTTGAATGATCACATCCCTCTAGAATGGGTGGACGTGAACAACATTCCCGATGATGCTCTAACGGTCACAGCTTACGGTATGGGCTCTATTGCCCCGATTACTCAGGAAACACTTGAAGAGATCAAACGGGCGGGATTGATTGACCTATATGGTGATCGCTCCATCGAAGAGGCGGTCAAGGAGTTAGGGAACTACTTGGGCAAGCCGGTCGGGTGCCTTGTTCCAGCTGAGCTGGGGGCAGGAAACACACCTGCGGGGCTGCTTGTGGGGTCACGCCTGGGGATTCCCGTGGTAGACGGCGACTATTCCGGACGGGCTGTCCCTGAAGAAATGCAGGGTACCCCGTATCTGTATGGCAAGAAAAGTTGGCCTTTCGCCAGTGTTGACCGCTGGGGGAATATCGTCCTCGCGAAATATACTGTCAACCCATACATGCTGGAACGAATAGGCAAGATGCTTGCGGTTGCCAGCTTTGGCCATACTACTATGGCAGCTACTCCGTTGCCAGGCAGTGAGATGAAGCAGATCGTCGTTCGCAATACTCTGACTAAATGCTTGAATCTGGGTAGGCAGATGCGCCAAGCCCGGGAACAGGGAAAAGACATCACCAACACGATCCTTGAAGTAACCGGTGGATGGCGACTCTTCGAGGGCATGGTGATCAGCAAAGACTGGGAGGATCGCGGCGGCTATATGATAGGCACGACGACGGTTGAGGGACGCGGGGATTACGCAGGGAAGACATTAAAAGTATGGTTCAAGAATGAGAACCACGTCTCCTGGTTGAACGGCAAACCGTTCGTGTGTAGCCCTGACCTTCTCACTCTAGCGCACTTGGAGACCGGTGAGGGTATCACTAATACCTTGTTGAAGGAGGGCGAAGTGGTGATCGCGGTGGGTATGAAAGGGTTGGAAGCGTTCCGCACACCCTTCGGCCTGGACCAGGCTTCCGGTCCGCGTTACTTCGGTTTTGATATTGAATATGTGCCCATTGAAGTTTTGATGAAGGACATACTGTAAGCTTGGAGCTTTCGCTTGGGACAGAAACCAGTGGTGAATATTATTCCTTTGAATTGAGCCACACTGGCTACAAACTGGTCGGAGAGATGAAGCCGATCCAAAATGGGCAGGTGGTACTGATAATCGCAGACAGGACAGCGGACATGGGTGTGGTGCGCGCCACCTCAGGGGTGGTTAATGTGGTGGGTGAAGTGCCAACGGTGCTCATCTATCACTCACTGCCCGAGCCTATACAGGAGCCGCCCCGCCAGGTAACCGGATCGGCATCCACCGTACAAGTCTGGTTTGACTTAGCTGTATTCAACCAACTTTAATCACCCACTTATCGAGCTGCCACCCAGAATGACTGTATCTACATCTGCCTACTAGGGATAGATGCCGATGTGATGGTACGCCAGATAGGCAGGGTGAATACGCCACTCTCTCAAGGAAACTTCAGGCTGTGACCAAAATGATCCAGTCTTCACAGAATATGCGCATTACCTCCCCTACGAGAAATAATTTGAGATTCAAACACTTCCCCAAGGAGCGAGCCGTGCTTTGGGAAGATAGTGTGGCCGCTAAACCTAACCCACACGACTTGGCCAGCCAGATCTGTTTCCACCCAGAATATTCTTCAATCCACGGCCGGATGTATTTTGATAGGTCGGTTTCCCCTCCAGGTGACTATTTAGATGCGACAGTTGTTTTCAGTATTGAAGAAGGCCAGATCGCAAGCGTCGGTAGGTGGAAAAATGCAGTAGTATTGCGGGTGTGGCTGAAGTCTTTTTACAACCCGAGTATATTCCGCATGGCTCATGGCTGCTATGGTTTTCTACTTGGGGCTAAACTTAGACACAACATCATTTTTTGTTATGGTTCAATTGAAAAAGATACATCTAATAAGGGAGGTAGAGCATGGATAAACAGGACCTTCAATTGGCTGCTCAGACCATTCTGACGGTCAACATGAAATTCCAATCAGGAGAAAAAGCAATATTTGTGGCTGATATCCCCAAGCCGGAAGATTGGATGGGCTCATTTACTCTATTGAATAAATTAATTCAGAGGGCAGTGATTACCCGTCAAATATATGACCAAGCAAAGGAGCTTTTCCCCGACTGTCAGATCGATTTCCTTGTATTTGCGACCACAGGCCAGAACGGCACAGAACCGCCTCATGAAGTGGCTGTAAAACTGTTGGATTATGATGTTGTTTTGTTAATGACCAGTTACTCTCTGACTCATACCGATGCGTGCTTAAATGCGTGTATGAAGGGTGCCCGGGTCGCCAGCATGCCCAACTTTGAGGAAGGCATATTCTTGCCAGGCGGCCCTATGCTGGCCGATTATGAGGTGATCTGCAAAATAACCAACCAGTGGGCAGATAAGATGACTACCTGCATCCAGGTCCATATCTTGACTTCGATTGGTACCGATCTGACCTTCTCAATTGAAGGCCGGGAAGGAGAAAGTGAGCACGGTCTATATCACCATAAAGGGGAATGGGGTAACCTGCCTGCCGGAGAAGCTTGTATAGCTCCGGTTGAAGGCACAGCAAATGGCAGGCTGGTGGTTCCCTCCGGGTGGTATATGGACCTGAAAGATGATATGGTCCTGGAATTTAATAATGGATATGTTACTTCCTTGATGGGCGGAGGAGAAGTGGGCAACCGGTTCCGCAACCTGTTCCGGTTTGGAGAAGAAGAATTCAGGCATCGCCGGAATTGCGCCGAACTGGGAATCGGGACCAATCCAAATGCGAAAAACGCAAAGAATGTACTGGAAGCCGAAAAAATTTTGGGCACCATCCATATTGCGGTAGGCGACAGCTCCCATATGCATGGAATGACTGTCTCAGATATCCATGAAGATTTTATCATCCCCGACCCGGTGGTTTATTTTGATCGAAAGAAGGTGATGGGAATATGAACCCTATTCCTGTCATTTCGCCTTTCATCAATATCAGCCTGGGAGTGAGTTTATCACCCGCTTACCCTGCTGTTTACCGATTCCAAAATGTCAGTTTTTCTTTCCTAGATCATGGGCCTTATTCTTTAAGTTAGTAGAAAAATAAGGAGTACTATGGAAACAATCAATGCGATCATGACCAGGCGGAGTGTGCGAGCGTATAAAAAAGATCCTGTTTCGAAGGAACAACTGGATACCATCCTCCGCGCAGGGACGGCCGCACCCAGTGGTGGAAACCGGCAGCCATGGAGCTTTATCGTCATAAGCGATCACCGGCGGTTGCAAGGAGTGATTTCTTTGTCACCGGGTATGTTCAGCGAGCCTGGTGCAATTATCGTCATCTGTTTAGATGTAACCCGGGTCACAAAAACCGAAGATGGCGATGCAGAGTCGATGGTGTGGATGGATCTAGGCGCTGCCATGGAGAATATCTTGCTTGCGGCTCATGACCAAGGCTTGGGTGCTTGCGCAATTGGCTCTTTCCACGAACAGGGAGTAAGCAGTCTTCTGAGACTGCCCCCAACCTTGAAATTAGCGCTCCTGGTCTCCATTGGGGTACCAGTCAAGGTTCCCTCCGGACCGAAGAGACGACCGCTAGAAGAGGTGATCTTCTTTGAAGAATACGGAGGCCAAGATGGACACCGAAACCCTTAAGGAGGACCTTTTCTTTCTAATCGGTTTTATCCTTACCAGCATGCATGGCTTATATCACGAGCCAGCTGATTACGGCATTTACCGGCTGCTGGATGCCGGCGGGCGGCTGTTATCGATTATGGAGGCACATGGCTTATCCGATGATTTTCTACGGAAGCTGGGTCTGGAAATAGAAGAAGAAAAAGAAGGAAGCATGGATAGCGACCGGCAGAAAGACACTATCTCGCGCTTAGCTATGGAATATACCGAGGAGTTGCAGCGCCGCCTGAGCATGAAAAATCATTAAGATTTCCACCGGAATACAGGCTGTAGATCCGGTTATATCTCGCCAAAGCTCGGATCACCCCCATCTTCCTCAGTAAATTGACCAGAAACATTCCGGGTCTCGTCAATTGGGTTTTGAATTCGACAATATCCTAACGAAACTGTAATGAAAGGATTTTGGGGATTGAATAAGGATAAGGGAGTGTCTTTAATCCATCGATCAATACTTATAGTTTTATGAGAGAGGATGTGCTCTATGGAAGTCATGATTGGAACAGAGGGACGGAATGAATATTATGATTTCGAACTCGGGCTGGCTGCCCAAAAGCTTGTCACCGAGATCCGTCCGATCAAACCGGGCCAGCAAGTATTAATCACCGGGGATACAGGCTCGGATGCGCGCGTCATCCAGGCGGTTGCCCGTGCCACTTATGCTGCGGGGGGAATACCAACCGTTATATGGCATCCTATGCTGCCGGGAACCATGCAAGAGCCGCCAGCGCCTGTGATGAAAGCGGTGACTGGTTCAGACATTTGGTTCGATTTTGCCGTGGCTTACCTGCAGTATGGACCTGCGTATTTCGCCGCACTCGAGAGTAACAGTATTTATGTCGCCCTTACAGGAATGGATGTTGATATGATGGTGCGAACCATCGGACGACCTAACTATCAACCTCTGGCAGATATGGCAAAATACCTCTATCTGGAATCGCAAAAGGCGGATCGCATCCGGATTTCAAACCCTTCAGGGACCGATTTCACCGTCAAAGTGGATCATGACTATGATGATCCGCCATGGTCCCCGGACAAACCGGGCGGATATGCACAAATGCTAACGGGACAATCGTGGTTTAATGTCGTCCGCGAAAGCACCGAAGGTGTGCTTGTTTTTGATGGCGTGATCTGGCCTCCCAAAGAGCTAGGGTTGCTTCACGATCCGGTGCGGTTATTATTTGAAAAAGGATTTATCACCAAAATAGAAGGAGGCAGAGAAGCAAAGGTCTTTGCCCGCTGGCTGGAGAGCTTCCATCACCCGAATGTTTATCTCCTGGACCACGCTTGCTACGGATTCAACCCGGGTGTGCTCAGGTTCAGTGGACGCATCCTGGAAGATGAACGCCTGTTTGGGTGCATGCAGTTCGGCATTGGGGCTACTCCAAAGCAGTATGGCTCACCAGCTCATACAGATGGTGTGGTGCGCGATGCTTCAGTTTGGTGGGATGAAGTCGTGATCGAGGAAGAAGGGCATTACATCCGCCCAGATCTGGTGAAGTTCTGCGTCGAGATGGGCGCTCCGGGATATTAGATCTGGCTTACATTATTTTTTATTCACCCGGGTTCGGTGGCGATGGGTAAGGTGGTTTAAGACAATTTCCGTAAAATCAATTTGTTGAATATTAATGCACCTGGCGTGTGGTAAAGTGGGCAATGAAAGCCACCAACATTGCCACACCTTTTTATTAGAAAGAAAAAACTCGAGGGTATTCCTCATTCGAGTTTTTTCGTTCTTATATTTTCCACTCTCCGTTGAGAATTACTGGATTCTCATCCAGATATAAATTGGGTTCGGGTTGTACAAAATCTTCATGGAAATCTGCCTCTACTTGACCACCCATATGTAAATTATCACCAAAGGCAATATGCACCGTGCCCTTAATCTTTTCTGCTTCCAGTCCATTTTCAGGCCTGCGAGCATTCGGGTTGGCTCCAATACCAAGTTCGGCAAGGTTGCGACGGGCTTTATAAACCAGTTCTTCGTTCTTCACATCGAGCATTTGACGGAACCAATCGCCGATCGAACCACCGCCTAGAACCTGGGACACTTCCCCCTTCTCTACACAAAACGTCATTTCCTCATAAAGATGCTCATACCAACCAGACGGGACTACTAGTTTCCCCTGCCCCGTCCCTTCTAGTGGGACAACATAGATCTCCCCAGCAGGTAAGTTGCCCCACTTACCGGGCCCAGAGGCAAAAAGGCCATCGTCAACCTTCCCAGGTCGGCCTTGAATGCTGAAGGTGATATCGGTCCCATATTCCGTCACCAAGCGAACTTTATTGGCTCGAGTGAGATACGGAGCAAAGGCCTGACAATCAGCCGCGATTCTGTAGGGATCAGCAGCGACCGATCCATCCGACTGCAGCATATATGCTTCAAAGCCAGGCATACTCGCTACTCGTACTCCGGCTTCTGTGGCGGAACTGCGTGCATTGGTATGAGAAAGCGAGAAATTAGTGATGGCAAGGACTACTTGTGCCTTCAACATGATGGCTGCCACATCACCAGTTAGTTCCACACCATGGCCCCCTACTGCAGTGAATGGCAAGAAATGGACCTCACTCTCAGGGAAATTTACTTTGGCAACCTCGGCTACGAGGCGGGCGAGCATATTTCTTTCCAGCATAGCCTCCAATTTGGTTGAAGTTTCCGATTCCCAATCGATGGTCCTGGGGAGATCCGTCATCACCAGTAATTTTTCCCGGGGTTTCAATTCCATATTCACCCGCAGCAAATTGACGACCCCTGCAGTGATATTATCTACGCTTGCCCATATCATGGATTATCTTCCTGCCTTGGAAGCTGGGTGGTGAGAGATATTATCACATTGTTCATTTTGGATATCTTTTAATTGGAGACTGGAATCCGTAAGGTTAATAAAGAGAAATAAGATCCGTGCATGAAACTATAGTAATACCCTCGATCGGTAACTGTAATAATACCAGGGATAAGTCATTGGTGGTAGCCATGAGCTGTGCCTTCAATAGCAATCTGGTCTTCACCCGTAACATAGTCTTTAGTTAGTTCAGTTGTCCATTGGGGGGAGGATTCGGTCATGAGTAATTTCCTATTTAGCCATTAAGCTAACAAGGTTAGATGGAACTAAGTTTTTCAGATTCGGGATCAAAGCTATGTGAGTATAAGATCATTTTTCATATAGGTAATAAATTATTGACGGACATACTCGATTATAAGTCAAATATACTAATCCTATCAAAAATAATGCGGTATTTAACGGAAAAATCTACTGTCAAGGATGTATGCAAGCTAAAACGCAAGCGTAAATTACAAAACAAGTGAAATAATATCAGGGCCGATAATATTTTCAATGGATTAAATTTACACATTTCGAATGCCAGACAATTTACAAAAGCTATTCCTACGAGATTAACTGGCAGCCATGATAGGATCTGACCTCTTCAATATCTATGAGGTGACTGCCCATTCAGGAAGTAATCAGGCAGGCTTGGTAAAGTATATCCTGGTCAATGATATTCCACTCTCATTGGTGTTTATGATCTTAATCAGTTCTATGTAGATAGAAGACTAAAATCTATAAATGTACGGGACATTTGTCCCTATTGACGCGGGACATCTGCCCATCGACTTTCATCAAGAAATGAAATAGAATCTTTTTAAACGACTAAAGATAGGATAATGAAAAACCCCTCTCCATACGGAGAAGGGCTAGTTAAGTTTATAAGCTGCGGAGAGGGTGGGTATCCTCTCAGCAGCTTATAAGTTCCCCCTCGGGCAGCCTAAGCTGCACTTACTGCCGAACTTAATATTTCTAGGGTCAAACTTGTCAAAGTGCAAGGTACTTACGACCGAGATAATCAGTATGCGCTGAACGATCTCATTTCTTAATCGCTTATTTATCATTGTATATGCTCCTCGGCGCTTGTCAAGGTATTGTGGGACATATTAAGCAGGATTTCGACACCCTTGCTTATCTGTCCGGAATCTACCTGTATGTCACTATTGCTCATTATCACTGCTCTGTGCTCTATCCAGTTTAAAAGTAGTTAAACTAAATTAGTCGGTACTAACCTCCAGCAGGAACATCCCGGCCAACGT
>Ga0315291_10012789_pt1 | contig 10186 bp, 5 predicted proteins | sample YL17G12_20_MG_FD_203070 | JGI IMG/M metagenome (GOLD analysis project Ga0315291, IMG submission 203070) | Sediment microbial communities from Yellowstone Lake, YNP, Wyoming, USA - YL17G12_20 | ecosystem: Environmental > Aquatic > Freshwater > Lake > Sediment | place: USA: Wyoming | collected...
TTGTCACATTGTCAGTACCACAAAGCCAGTTGGGCGCCGCCAGTGCAGCGATCCCCAGCCCCATGGAGCGAAAAAACTCCCTGCGATCAACATTCAGCATGGTATCTCCTTAGAGTGAAGGTTATGGTTCAGTTTCTTTGCTCATATTATCTCAGAGTTTGCGTTTGGCGTCAAGCCGGCGAGCGCGACGAGGGGGAGTGACAGTTTCATGTGGTTGATCGGTTTCAAGAACAGGTGGAACGAGCGGTGGCAGATGTGCGGGTTATGGGCGTTGACACAATCCCAGCGGTTCGTGTCGCCGGTGCCTTTGAGCACCGAGCCGGCCGGTGAAGTCGAGCGTGTCTCCAAAGTGACGAAATCCAGCAGATACAAGACCGGGCCCGCGTGGCAACTATACCACCATTGAGGATAGGTGAATCCCACCACGATCCGGTTGTCGGGTTGGAGGTAATAGGTGATGTAGTTGGCGGTTTGCATGGCCCGTTGCCGCATCTTCTCGTCACCAGTGGCTCTTGAGAGTTCGAGCAGCATTGACGCCCAGTTCAGGCTGTGGATACCCATGACCACATTGCAGGCCAACTGCTCGCGGATGCCCTCGGCAGGTTCAAATCCCCGGATCTTGTCCAGAAACATCTTCTCGATCCATGCGTTAAGTTCCTTGGCCAGTTCAAGGTAACCATTGGTGTCGGTCCGATTGGCCAGCAGGTAACGGATTGTGTCGAGACAGTCGTAGTTTGTCCGGTTCGATGGATTATCAGGGATATCCTCATAGAACCCGCGGAAGTCCTTATTCTTGATCGGGCCGTTGAGCAACCACTTCCAGGCCAGGTCCCGGTTGGCCTGATAATGGTGATTGCCGTTCCGCCTGTCCAACGATTCGAAGAGCATGACGGCGTAAATCACGCTGCTGGAGTAATCTTCGATGACTGCTTCGGTCTTGGGGTCGACACGGAACGGCCAGGTGCCGTTGGCGCGTTGCCGCTTGCTCAAGGTCGTGGCGATCGCTTCGGCGGCACGGAGAAATCTTGCTTCACGGGTGGCCTCATGCAACTGAAGATAGGCCAAAGCCATGATCGCCGCCTTGTCGGGCATCAGGCCTGTTTTGTCCCGGAATCCGCCGGCCTTTTTAGCCTCGAAAGTGCTGTAGGGCAGGCTGGCACAGGCCCAGTCGCCTGGCGTGCTGTGCGCGATGCTCCAGTCCGCCAGTGTGACCGCTTCCTCAAGCGCCCGGGCGTCCTTGGCATATCGCCAGTAACCGATAAAGGTCCGGATCATCAGCGCGTGGTGAAAGGCCGGATACGACACAAAGCGGTCCACGGAATCCGGAAACGGCGTGCCATCATGCTGCAAGTTCGAATAGTAAACCCACGGCATCTGGGTGTTTCCTTTCTCGTCAAGGAGCGTTTCGGGCGGCCCTTTGAACCACTTCAGGTGGTCTTTGAGCAGGAAATCCATCCCGCGTCGGATCGTCTTGTCATATGACTGCAACGGAAGCAGATAACCTTGCGCGTCGTGTTTCCTGTCCGCAATTGTCATCATGGACTTCCAGTCCTTATTGGGGGGAACCATACTGAGCCGGCAAGACTCCGCGATTTCAGCCCAGCGCCAGTCGCGCTTCACCCACCCGGGCAGCGAGCCCTCGAGCTTTGCAAGCGTCTCGCGGATCTTTTCCTTGCGCTTGGGATCCTTGTTTCCGTCGTCTAGCAGATCCAGCAGTTCCCTACCGGCCGCGGCCCCGGAACCAAAGTAGAACGAAGCATACTCGTCAAGCACCGTCTCCACGGCCTTTTTCGAATTCCAGAACCACGACAAGAACATCACGCTTGCGATATCCGTGTTCCAGCGTTCGCTGTAGGGCCAGCCGCCTTTCATCAGTTCGGGAGAGTAATCGTTCAGCTCAGCCTGCAGCAACTTCCAGTATTCCTTGTTGACGAGCATGCCCGCGTGGTTGCCCCACATGGAAATATCCGGGAAAACCATCAGTGGTTGCTTTGCCTCGTTGTAGTACTTGCGGTCTTCGGCGGACATGGCGGCAAAGCCATGCCTAGGCGCCAGACCCACCTCGAAGCCCGCAAACCATTCCGGCCGTTCCTTGCTCCAGTCCAGATTCGCGACCAGGTTTTTCCAGTCTTTGTCGCCGAACGTCTTGTGGTTCAAATGCCATGTGTCCACCCAGATCGCGGTTCCCGGGGAGATCTCATGAATCCTGTCAGCCAGCGGCTTTGCAATGCGCCAGAAACCACGGGTCGGCCAAGGTGTGCAATCCGGACAGGAACATCCGCCGGGATCCGCTGGAAACAGGTTGAAAATATCAATGGTTGGCAAAGCCTTGAAAACCTGTTCCTGCCAGGCAATCATCTGTTTCACGCTATCCGGTTTGGAAGGACACATGTAGTGATTCGGGCACCCGATAATCGGCGAAATGCGCAACTTTTCCGGGGAAGTCTTGTAGGCGTCGTTCACAACCATGATCAAGCCGGTCTTCATTCCCATGCGCCTGGCTGTCTCGTAGAACCGCCGGTACATCGCCAGCCAGTGCTGCGCGTCTGGATCGTCAAAGCTATTGAACATGCCCATCTCGAACCAGAACGCCAGCGCATTACAACCCCATAGTGAAAACTCCTCAATATAGCGATCCACCTGGTCCGGCTTGCCGAAAAAGTCCTGACGCGCCCACAAATACATGCCGCGATTAGGCATCTGCGGCGCCTCGGAAATCCGGAGCGCGGGCAGTTCGATCCTGCCACGCTGATACCGAATTTCGCGCATCAGGCGCCCGACCCCGGCCACAACTCCGCTGTCGCTCTGGCCGACCACGTAGAGCTCGGGCTTCCGCGCGTCCACCGCAATGACATATCCGTCAGGACCAAGCGAAGCGATATCTTTGCGAGTGGCCGAGAACGTCTTGATCCTGTCATTTGATGCCACAGTCCCGATCACCAGCCCAAGCGCGGCCTTGCGGCCTGAGTCGGCCAGCGTAATACCCGTACGATCCTTGATGCGCTCGGCAAGCAATTCCGTAACCCGCTTCTCGGCCGGGCCCGGGTTGTCCCCCAGCACCACGCCCAGCTCGGCGTTGCCAATGTCTATTACACTGTCCCTTGTCTTTTCGCTTATGTCATTTCCTCCTTCACTTCTCGTACGGTACGGCGGACGGAGAACCGGGTTGGCCTTCTCGGCATGATAGATGCGGATCAATTCTTCAAATGCCTGGTTGCACCGGGCATTGGGCTGGCCCCCATTCGCTTTGAGTTCAGCATCCAGAAGCGCTCGCAGGTAGAGGATTCGCCAGCGCCAGGATGAGCGTGCCCATTGAGGAAGGTCCTTATCCACCTGTTGTACCGTCGCCCAGACCTCTTCCGCCCCGGGGTCGGCCTGGGGCTTCGTTCCCCTGTGGGGGATCCAGCGTTCGGGAATGCTGGCGCCCTCCATCTGCCCGGGCCACCAGCGGAAATGATGATTCTCCTCCAGCGTCACCATAACCTTATGCAATGCATCCACGTGCTCCGGTGAGTACTCATAGGCGATGTATTCCTTGAGCGTTTCTGCTCGCGTCCGGTTGCTCCAGAAGAGTTGGCTGTAGACGACCTTGCTGACATCCTCAAAGATTCCTTCGGAATAGGGGAAGCCGCCGGCACTCGCAGCCTTGACGCGGTTCCACTGCTTCTCCACGCGTACAGCGAGAATGGATGCGCCAAAGCCCCCCCACGGAAACATCCCGTGCATGCTGATCTCGGGAAATCCCACCATGGGGAGTCCATCGAGCTTCCAGACGTGCCCCTCGGCAAGCACGGTATCGGCCCAAGAATACTTCCCCTTCAAGGCCTTCGCCATGCCGGCCCACTCATCACGATTCAGATACCAGGTGGAAGCAATAATCTTAACCCCCGGCAGCTTCTTGCGAGCCAACTCAGCAATCTTTGCGCCTGTCTTGAGAAAACCATTGCTACCCCATGGTCGACAGTTCGTGCATCCACAGCCCCCCTGGTCGTAGGGCCATATGACCACGTATTTCGGTTCCAGGCCAGCGCACCAATCATATTCCTCACCAAGCACCTTAAGAACATATTCCATTCCCTCCGGCGTTGCCGGGCACACGGCACAATCATACCAACCGCCTCGTCCTACATCCTTGCCAACGCGCAACTCCCTGGGAGAATTGTTATACGCTTCATTTGCAATGTTGATGAACCCGACATCCATGCCTATGTTTCGGGCCGCCTGGCAAATGGCGTACAGCTTCTTGCGAAACTTCACCGCTTCCGGATCATCTGCCCCGTCAAAATGATGCATGTCGTACCAGACAACCAGCGTGTTAAACCCCCATAACCCAAGCTCCTCTACATAGCGTTCGATCTCCTCCACCGGGGCGTCATGATAGTAGTTGTGGAAGTGGGTGGCGAAGTAGATGCCGCGAATCGGTTTCTGAGGAACGGATTCCCCCCGCCAGGAGCCGGGTGCAAATCCTTTCTGGGAATAACCACTTGTTCTGAGCAACTTGCCAAGCCCATAAAGCAAGCCGAGTTCATTGCTGCCTGAAATCGCGATCCCCCCTCCCTGACGATTCTTTATGCAAAAGCCTTCGTTACCTATCGAACCATCAATCACCAGCTCGACGACGAGCGGTGCATCCCCAGCCGTGACGACCCGCGCGTCGCAACGATCCGCCACCTGCCTCTCGAACACCTTGACAATATTCCTGCTTACCTCACTTGACGGCTGGGGCAATATTACTCTTACCCGCATGACCGGTTTAACCAGCTCGGCCGCCTCTGCATCCTGCGAAAGTTCTACGTTTCCAATTCCGATCACTTTGTTTTGCGGGTTCCCGGGCGCTCGATCTTCTGCCGCCGAGGTATCGCTTATAAAGCCGGTCATGGCCAGAAGGGCAGCATAAATCAGAATGATCCAGTTTTTTTTCATTTCTTCCAGTTCCTTCTCATTTCCTCTCCGAACTCTACGATTTCATCCGAGAATCATAGTCGTCCGACTTTCATTTCCGTCTAGCCTTCAAATCAATCATGGCTTTGGCTATCGCCTCGCCCATCAAGATGCAGAGCTCTTGTCGCGCAGCTTCAGCTTGTGCTTCTGCGCAAGCCCGTCCAGCATCATGGTGACCAGGGTGCAACTCATGCAGTAGTCCTGGACGCCCAGCGGCTTGCCCGAGATCGAATCGTAGTGTTCGCTGATCCCGTTCTTGATGGCGTTGGCGATGGTCTTGTCGGAGATGTCGGCGGCAAGTTCCTTATGGCCATAAGCGGCCAGGCCGCCGGCGATCTGGTAGTTCGTCGAAGGCCAGACGTCGCCGCGCCAGAAGGCGTCGGCCTTCCAGCGCTTGTCGGTCCGATCAACCGTGGGCACCGGCAGCGGTGTCATCCAGGCGGGCGAGGCCAGCGCCTCAGCCATGCGCTTGGCCATCGTTGCGGTGGGAACGCCCGCGGTTAGAGGAATCCAGCTCCCGATGGTTGCGACCGGGATCTTCTCGAGTGTGTCGCGTTTGACGGAGAGGAAGGCGCCGGCCTCCTCGTCCCACATGTGGTCGCGCATTCCCTTGACGCCCTTTTCCACCCGCAGCGTGCGTCTTGCCGCCATCTCCTTGTCGCCGGCGATTTCCGCCATCCCGGCGAGGCTTCGTTCGCCCATGATCAGATAGGCGTTGTTGCCGGGCACGCAGACGTCGGCATACCACGCGCCTTCTTTGGGGCCCTTGCGTGTGGGGTGGACGGTCATCCGCATGCCGTCCATGTTGCATTCGTAGTCGAACGTTTCCCATTTCGCGTGCTGCAGCACCCCGGTGTATGCGCCGAGGGTGATCAGCCCGTTGTCATGCAGATCCCGCTCGCGCCAGTACCAGTCGTGGAACCGTTCGAGCCGTCCGAGGCATTGCTTGAGCAGTTCCTTGTCGCCGTTGCGGCGATAGACCCGTTCCACGCCCCAGGCGAGGATGGGAATCTGCGAGAACTGCCGGACCTCCTGCGGCGCGGTCTTGATCGCCACGGTCACCATGTCGTGGGCATATTCCGGCATCTGCTTGTTCCAGCGATCCTGGAAATCCCAATAGTTCTGGAAAATGTCGCGGATGACTTTCTTCTGGTCGGGCAGGATGCTCAACAGATCGACCACGAACATCGTGTCCCAGATCCATTGCCCCAGGTAATACTTCCCGCCCGGTTGGACCCAGGTGTGCAGCAAGGGTTCCACCGGCGCCCGGAGTTTATCCAGAATGCATTTGTCAAACACGCGCTGCGCCAGTGCGAGAACCTCCGCGTCATCCGATTCGAAAAGGTCCCGGATGTCTGCCGTTGTCGCTTCCGAGGCGTTGGCCAAATCACCAAACAGACCGGGGAACGCCACCCCGCCCACAGCCCCTCCGCCGGCGATCTTGAGAAGATCACGTCGCTTCATCGCTTGGTTTCCTTGTTCATAACGTGTCTGGATTTCGCCCCGAGGGCCTATTTCTCCGCCTTGCCGGCGGATGGGCGCGGTTTGTCCGCGTCCGGGGGCACGGCGTAGTTCACCGCTTTCATCTGGGCGTCGAGTTCGGCTTCCAGCTTCGCGGTAAAGGCGGGATCGGCGGCGAGGTTCTTCAGCTCGTAGGGATCTGCCGTTAGATCGAATGCTTCGGTCCATTCGGGGTGGCCGGGGTATTTCACAAGTTTCGCGGTGGCTGTGCGGACGCCGACGAGGGTGGGGGTCTGCCCCCCCCCATCTTCGTAAAAATACTCGGCGAGGAACGACTGGCGCCAATTCGCCGGTTTCTGTCCGGCGGCCAGCGCCTTCCAGCTCACACCCTGCATCTCACGGGGCGCCGGCACGCCTGCCAGATCGAGGAACGTCGGGGCGAGATCAATGTTAAGCACCATCTCGTCGACGACCCGGCCCTTGCCGAACAGGCGCGGGTACCGCACGAGCATCGGGATGCGCAGCGACTCTTCGTAGATCGAGCGTTTGTCGCCGAGGCCGTGTTCACCAAGGTAATAGCCGTTGTCGCTGGCGTACACGACCACGGTGTCTTCGGCGATGCCGAGTTCGTCGAGGGCGTCGAGCAACTTGCCGAGGTTCTCGTCTGCGCCGGTGACGTGGCGGAGGTAGTCGAGGTGGATGGCGTTGTCGGCAAGTCCTTGCGACTGCTTGCCGGTGGCCGGGTCCGGCGCGCGGAAGATGGGGTATGCGGTGAAATTCGGCGTCGGGCGGCTCGTTTCGCCGGCATAGAGGGTGCGCAGGCGCTCGGGGAGATTGTCGCCTCCGCGCGGACTGTGCGGGCTCTTGAACCCGACGACCATCGAGAATGGCTGGTTGCGATTCTGTTTTATCCACTCGATCGCAAAAGCCGTGCTGACGTCATCAAGCCAGCCTTTGGTGGGCGTGGACACGCCGTTGATTTCGATGGGGCAGTCGTGGTAGCGGCCGTGGCCGATGAAACTCGCGGAGTAGTCGAAGCCGGGGCGCCGGCCGCGTTGCTCGCCCATGTGCCACTTGCCGATGTAGGCGGTGCGGTACCCGGCGGCGCGGAGCAGCGTGGCATGCGTGACGGCGTCTGCGGGGAACTCGGTGTGATTGTTGGTGATGCCGTTGAGGTGGTTGTAGCGGCCGGTGAGGAACGCGGCTCGGCTCGGGGCGCAGAGCGAGTGTGTGACAAAGGCGTTGCGGAAGCGCACTCCCCCGGCGGCGAGGCGGTCCATGTTGGGCGACTTGAACCACGGGAAGCGCGCCCGCTCGCCCTGCTCGCGCTGGACGACGCCCATCGCGTCCCAGCGCTGATCATCGGTGTAGACAAACAGGAAATTAGGCCGGCGGCCGGCGGCGCGTAACGGAGCGGCGCAGGCGAGCGCCGCTCCGCCCACAACCCCGCCGCCGACGATCCTGAGAAAATCACGCCGCTTCATCGCTTGCCCCACGACGTAGCCCTTTAGCCATCTTGGGCTACAATGAATGAACGATGGCACAACTCTCTTCGGGCGGCAAGGACAATCCGCTTCCCACAAACATCTTTTCCCTGCGTGCGGCTGGAATGGCGTCGGGGGAAACGGAATGCGTGCAACGCCCTGAATTAACCGGATGGTTTGGCAGTGGGAAGGCCGGGCAATGTGCCGGTGGCGATGAAGAGGGTCAGCACGTCGGCAATCGTTTCGATGGGATCTTGTCCCCGCAGCTTCAGGGTGCGGTGGATCGTCATCAGGACCGCCTGGGTCCACGCCCCTTGGTCGCTTGTGTTGTGGAACGAGTTCTTGCGGGCGATTACCGCCGGGCGAATTTCCCGCTCGGCTCGGTTGTTGTCGAAGGGCACCCGCGTCATCGAGAAAGGTGAAAAGCGAACAGCGATGCTTGATCAGGCGTTTGACAAGTCGTCTGCAATCCGCGTCGCCGTGGTTCGCGCAACCTCTCCACCCTACCGTCCCCTGGCGGGAACCTGGTATTCCTTCTTGAGTCGTTCGAGTTCCGCTTTCAGTTCCGCCACCTTGGCGGCGTAGTCCGGGTCGCTCAGGACGCTCTTCATTTCCCGCGGGTCCTTGTCCAGATCGAAGAATTCCCACTCGTCCGTGTCGTAATAGTGGATCAGCTTGCAGCGATCCGTCCGAACGCCTTCGTGGCGCGGAACGTTGTGCTCGCCCTGCTCGTAGTAATGGTAGTAGAGAGAGCGGCGCCAGTCCGCGGGGACTTTCCCTCCGAGCAGAGGTTTCAGACTGCGCCCCTGCACGTCCGGCGGCACGGACAGGCCCGCCGCGTCCAGGAACGTCGGCGCGAAGTCAATGTTCTGCGCCAAGGCGCTCGTGCGGGCGCCGGGCTTCGCCACGCCGGGCCACCGGATCAGGAACGGCATCCGGAACGACTCCTCGTACATCCAGCGCTTGTCGTACCAGCCGTGTTCGCCGAGATAGAAGCCCTGATCGGAACTGTAAATGACGATCGTGTTTCCCGCCAGGCCGGACTGGTCCAGGTAATCCAGCAAGCGCCCGACGTTGTCGTCCACCGAGGCCACGCAACGCAGGTAGTCCTTGATGTAGCGCTGGTACTTCCATCGGACCAGGTCCTTGCCTGCCGGCGGGTTCTTCTCGAATTCCGCGTTCTTCGGGCCATAAGCCGCATCCCACTTTGCCCGCTGCTCCGGCGTCATGCGGTTGAGTTCTCCGTTTCGAAGGGTTCGCCCCAACACATCTTGTTCCTTCGAGCCGCTCACCTTGAGATCGTAGTCATACGTCAGATGACCGGCAATGGTCATCTCGTTTTCCTTGAGGACCGGACTGCGGTTCGCGTAATCGTCAAACAACGTCGGCGGCTCCGGGATCGTCACGTCATCATACAGGGTCAGGTGGTTGGGGCCGGGCGACCAGTTGCGGTGCGTGGCCTTGTGCTGGCACATCAACAGGAAGGGCTTGTTCGGGTCGCGCTCTTTCTTGAGCCAGTCCAGCGCCAGGTCGGTCGTGATGTCCGTGACGTAGCCCGTATAGCGCTTGGTGCCCGCGGCGGCAATGAAATCGGGATTGTAGTAGTCCCCTTGTCCCGGAAGGATTTCCCAGTAATCGAACCCGGTGGGGTCGGACACGAGGTGCCACTTCCCGATGATGGCGGTCTGGTAGCCTGCCTTCTGCAAGAGTTTCGGGAAGGTCTGCTGCGAGCCGTCAAACTTGTCGTCATTGGTCATCAATCCATTCATGTGGCTGTGTTTGCCGGTCAGAACGGCGGCCCGGCTCGGCGCGCAAATCGAGTTGCAGCAGAAGCACCTGTCAAAGACCACACCCTCCTTCGCCAGCCGGTCCACGTGAGGGGTCTTGTTGATCTTGGAGCCGTAGGCGCCGATGGACTGGACGGCATGGTCGTCGGTGAAGATGAAGAGGATGTTGGGAAGGCCGCTCTTGGGCGCAGGGGCGGTCTGCGCCGCGCGGGCCAGCGACTCCAACGAAAGCGCGGTGGCCGCCGCTCCCAGCGTCTTCAGGAATGCGCGTCTGTTCATGGTGATCTCCTTGTCTTTGTTGCTTGCCAGTACCTCCAAAAAGGTAACGGCTTCGCCCTTTCGGCCCAACGACAAATCTACCCGGATCACGTTTGGAAATCCATCACGAACTGTCATGGTACAGGGCGGATTGGGCGGCCGTAGGGTCCTGGGTGAATAGGGTCTGGAGAAACTGGAGCGGATCGCGGTCCTGGAGTTTTGCGGTTTGGATGAGGCTGGTCAGGACGCAGAGGT
>Ga0315291_10012790_pt1 | contig 10186 bp, 11 predicted proteins | sample YL17G12_20_MG_FD_203070 | JGI IMG/M metagenome (GOLD analysis project Ga0315291, IMG submission 203070) | Sediment microbial communities from Yellowstone Lake, YNP, Wyoming, USA - YL17G12_20 | ecosystem: Environmental > Aquatic > Freshwater > Lake > Sediment | place: USA: Wyoming | collected...
GCACTCTCTGACCGTTTCGGCAGGCAAGGCTTATTGTGTCTCGGCTACTTGGCGGGGGCTCTTACGTCGGCTGGCTTCCTCGCCGCCTTCCTGTGGCAAGTGGACGTTATCGTTTATCTGATGGGACTCTTCGCCATGGCCGGATTCTCTATTGCCGTGGAAGATGCACTCGAAGGCGTGGTCACCGCTGATTTGGTCGCCGACGATGGACTGCGAGGCACGGCGTACGGTGTCCTCGGAACGGTCAACGGCGTCGGCGACCTGGTGGCCAGCGTGCTCGTCGGAACTCTATGGACGGCGATCTCGCCAGCCTGGGGCTTCGGCAGCGCCGCGGTTCTGATGGGAATCGGCACATTGGTGACCTACCGGTTGCGGTGGGAAGCGCGATAGCGGCCGAACATGACCTACTTTTGCCCCGCCTGCTGGAAGGAAATCGCGAAGGCGGACGTCTGTCCATACTGCCAGGCGGATCTCCGAGAGTTTTCGGGTGAGACTTTTGAGCAAAAGCTGATTCGTGCCCTGCATCATCCTGAACCTTCAACGCCTATCCGCGCTGCAACAATTCTCGGGAAACGTCGCTCAAAAGCTGCCGTCGAGCCGCTGATTGATTTGGGCCTATCAACCTCTGATCCGTACGTTCAGGAGGCCGTCGTCACGGCCCTCGGCCAGATCGGAGATCCCCGCGCCCACGCTTGCCTGGAGCACCTCAGCCACGAAGGCACTCTCCGCGTTAGAATCGCGGCTGAGCGAGCGGCGAGGGACTTGGAGAATGACCTCAGTGCAAACCAAGGCTGACTTCCAAAGGGACGGGGTTGGAGTTTCCGGAAGCCCCCTGCCAGTTTTTTTCAACCGAGAAAGAGAAGCGCGCCGCCTCGAAGAGGCCATCCTCAAGCGGGAGAGTTTGGTGATCTGCGGCCCTGCCGGAATCGGCAAGACCTCCCTGGTGTCAAAGGTCATCCGTGATCTCCCCGCCGAATTGAGAACACGCTGCCTCCACCTGAAAGGCATGAAGGATTTGCAGGACATGCTACGCCAATTGATTCGAGGGCTTTATGAGGTCAAGGACCCGAATCTGCGCCAGCAACTTCACATCGAGGGCGTCTCGGTATTGACCTTCGAGGCTTGGGTCAAGACGCTATCGACCAGCCGCTTGAGGGGAACTTTATACCGCACCGTGGAACGAGGCGATTACCGCATCTTCCTTGACCACGTTCCATCGCTGACGCGCACCGTCGCAAAGGTAATCAAGGAACTGTTTTGGATGCGGAAAACTCCGGTTTACTTGCTTGTCCGCGATGCCATGGAGTCCCGAATCAGTGAGTTTAGCCGCTCTTTCTACTGGGGTGACCGTGAGCAGTTATTCCTACTACCCCTTCCGGCGGAGTCAGCCACGAAACTCTTGGAAAGCTGCATCGGACAGTTTGGTCTCTCTCAGTTCGACCTTGTCGACTTTAGGGAAGAGATCATTGAGTTGAGCAAGCAAGTCCCAGGTGCGATCGTCCAGATGTGCGCGCTCGCTGCCGATCCCCGATACCGATACGGATCACGCATCAAGACCAAGTCGGTGTACATCGATTACCTGATGAGCGGGCAGAATTTAACTCTTTCGGATACAAAGCGGAGCAGTGCCTGAGCCTTGTGCGATATCTCAAAAGGTTGAGTGAGTCTCTTCGGACAGGCTGGGCAAGCAGCCTCGTTTCTTCGGAACGGCATTGAAAGCCAGACCGAAAGTGCCTATCGTTGTCTGTCTACGGCAGGGCTCTTGTAGATTAAACGACTGATTTCGTGGACCGAGCGCGGAGGTGTTGCGAAAGCCCATGGAGTGGCCAAGAACGGCGGTCTATATCGCCTTAGGTTCGGTCATCGGCGCCAACCTCCGCTACTTTGTGAGTGACTGGCTGGCGCGTCACCAGACGGCATCGTTCCCGTATGGGACTCTCGTCGTGAACACGACGGGCAGCTTGTTGCTGGGTTTCTTTCTGATTTGGACAACGGACCGTGTGCTGGTTTCGCCTCAATTGCGTGTGCTCGTTGCGGTCGGCTTCTGCAGTTCGTACACGACCTTCTCAAGCTACAGCTTTGAAACTTTTCGTATGGTGGAGCAGGGTCGATTCTGGGATGCGGGGACGAATTTCCTCATGAATAATGTTTTTTGCTTTCTCTTCGTGCTTCTTGGAGCAGTGGCGGCGCGCGCAATCCGATGACGACAGACAAATTCCAACTCGTGACTATTTACCTCAACGAGGCAGACCAGTGGGAGCACCGGCCCCTGCACCTTGAGATTCTCCGCTACTTGGATCGTTCCGGATGTTCAGGAGGTACCGTCGTGCGAGCGTTGGCCGGGTTTACAGCGGGGCGGGGGATTGTCACTACGTCCTTGGTCGATGTGGGGAGCAAGCTCCCAGTCCTAGTGCAGCTTGTAGAGAGGGCAGAAAAGGTTGCTGAGGTGATGCCAACGTTGCGACGAATGGCTGGCAACCGGCTAATCATCCTGCAGGAAGTCCAGATCGTCCCTGCAGACCCACAGATCTGACGGATTCTTGCCTTCTGCACTCTCTCCGCGGTGTTTTCCATCGGGATGCTGTCCGTAATGCCTGACGGATGACCCTAGCGTCGCATGCTGCGAGTTCCCCAAACCCTCTCAGATCTGCCCTCGGGCCCACCAGGAATTCGATCGCGCGCTCGGGCGAAGACCACTCCGAACCGCGCGGCTCATGCTTATGCTTGTAGTCATGTTTGCGTTGAACCTCTCGAAGCTCAGCACGGAACTGGTGAAGGATGTGCTGTGTCCTGATTTTGACAAGCTCCAGCCCGCCCAGCAACTGCCACCGTCCGGCGGCTGCTTGCAGGTGTCGAAGACAAAGTCCGGGTGAATGGCTGTAACGGTCGGCAAAATCAGGCTCCTCCGGTAGATCCTCCAGAGCCAACTGCGTGTAACTATCACGCCTTCGGCGCTGCGGAGTGGAATCAGATACGGCTTGGCGGCGCCGGGATCGAAATGAAAACAAGTAAACGGGGAATTCCAGTCTTAGGGTCGTGGTGGTGATGTGAGGTGGGTCCGCGACTCTGACACGGGCACGTCGGAGCTCTCGGCGGTTAGCAACTTGCCGACGGGATCGTAGTGCGCTCCGCTATGTCCGAGCAGGCGCAACAAGTAGACAAGAAAGGCGGCCTCGGCGTCGCTTCCCTCCAGGCGGTACGTGCCGGGGAATCTGACGTCGCTGCGATTGAGATACTCCCGAATCTCACCGGCGGTTCGCAGGCGCCCGTCGATGACCGTGCGTTCCCAGTCGAAGGCGCCGGCGGACGGCTGCGGCAATCCGGCCTTGAGGCGGAGTGCGGGGTGGTCCCGCCCCTGCGGGCCCGGCGCAACTTCCGCCGTCTCTGCGGCAGCGTACGTGCCGGGGGTCAAGGGCGTAATCTCCGTTGTGACTTGGTTCTCCTCTTCAACCCACCGCCGGAATCCTCCGTCGAGAATGGCCACGTTATTCTGTCCCGCGCGAACGAGATCCCACCATAATAGGGCCGATGCCGGTGTCAGGGTATCGTCGTAGATAACGATAGCCATTTCGGGCCGGACAGCCAGCCAACCGAGCTTCTGTGCCACGCCGTCGTCTGCGCAAGCTCGGCACTCGCCGTGTCCCTCGAGGTTCGGCCAGCGCGTGGCGTTCGGAACGTGTCCTTTGGAGTAGGCCGTCCCGTCCCGGATATCGATCACGCGGTAGTGATCCAGGAGGCCCCACTTCTTGCTCAGCAACCTAGGTAGACACAGGAGGCCCGGGTCATCGATTCCCTTCTCGCCCTTCAGGCTGAGTAGAAAGCCAGTCAGATCGCGCGCGTCCGCACCCTGATAGGCCACGCCTCTGACGAAATAGGACGGCGACATGACCGCTCCCACCAGGTCGACACGCGGCCGCCGGCCCAGGCCGGCCAGGGGCGTCATGTCTCCCGAACAAGTGATATCGTCGCCGTCGGGGCCGTGGCAACGCAGGCAGTGCAGCGCGTACAGCTTTCTGCCGTGTTCGAGATTGGCGTCGCCGTGCTTGGTCGGCACCGCCTCCTGGGCCAGCAGGGCAAGCGTGAGTACGGTCCCGGCCACGACGCTCGCCATTGCCAGGTTGCCGTCAGCAAAGCGGGGGGCGCTCATGGTTCCCGCCTAATCTGGGCTCATCTTCCGAAATACTACTCTCCTGGCAGCCAGCTACGCAACCATATCGCGGGCTGGCGCAGACTGTCGTTCTGAACACGAATGGTCAGAACGCAGGAGTTGGTGCTCTACCCCAGGCGGTCTCCACAGGCAGAGTTTTCAAATCGAGGACATTGAGGCCGTGTACATCCAAATCGACCATAAAATCAGGCGTCCGCACGGCATTCACCGCAAACACGTCGGCTGGCTCAGCAACAACGATATTAGCCCAGCCTTTCAGGAACTCCTCACGGACAATGCCCGACATCATGCCTTCGTAGAGAAAGCTGAAGAGATACCGGCGGACAGATGTTCTCAGCGCGTGGCAGAAGGGACATCCACCCCTGGCGAGAGCCCCTTTCAGGCCCGTCGTTGAAAACCAGCCGGGCGGCCCTTTGCGGCGTGCGTCCGGAGCCAAATTCTGCTTCATCTGGCGACACTTCCCATACAACGGGCTAGTTGGACCAGTGCGGGAGGCTGGAATTCACGCATCGCTCTGGTACGTCCAGAGGGGTCATAATAGCGAGTTCTGCTTTGCATGCGCCAATTCTCGCGGTTTTCGAGTCGAGTGTCTTTCATCAGAGGCTTCGATTCTGTGCGAGGCGGTTTGCGTGACGCTGTTATCGGCATAAGGCGATGGAGAGCACAGCCCCAATGAGAACGATCCAGAGGACGTTCGCTTTCAGACGCAAGGCGGCAAATGCGCCAACAGCCAGCACCAGATGCAGCCAGTCCCAGGTAACACCTTGGGCAAAACGAGCGCTGACCGTCAGTAACAGCCCGACAAAAGAACACAAGACCCCGCTGATGATCTTGTTGAACCGTGGCGACGTCCGCAGTCGATCGAAGTGAGGCGCAGTGGCCACCAGTATAAGAAACGAGGGTAGGAACACGCTCACGGTGGCCGTCACGCCCCCCGCCAGCCCCGCCAAGAGATATCCAATGAACGTGGCAGTGATCACGATCGGGCCAGGTGTGACTTGGCCGAGCACAATGCCATTCAGAAGCGTTGGGCCATCCAACCATCGGCGCACTTCGACGGTTTCGTGGAACATCAGCGGCACGGACGAGAAGCCGCCGCCGAAAGCGAACAGGTCGATCCGGAACATGAGTGCTGCCAGGTCAAACATCCGCCCTTGGACCATCCAGGGCGTCAAAAAGGCGAGTGCTGTTGCCGCTAGGATGATCATCACAGCCTTCGTAGTGTGGGGCATACTTGGACGAGTCGGTGCGAAGCCCGGTTCGGATAGCGAAGCGGGGATAACCAGCACGGCCAGCAGCCCCGCCAGCACGATTACGAGAAACGGACTTCCCCGCCAGGCAAACAGCACTGCCGCCGCTGCGGCAATGAGTACGTGTGGCCAACGTTTCAGCGATGTCTTGCCGAAGGACACGGTCGCGTTGGCAACCAGCGCCACAATGATCGCCCGTAGGCCGCCGAATGCCGAAACAATCACTGGCACGTCGTGGGTCCGCGCATACAGCGCCGAAAGCGCCAGCATCAGCCCAAACGCCGGCAGCCCGAACCCCACAAAACTGGCTGCCGCACCGGCCACGCCGCGCACTCGCAGGCCGACATACGCCGCGGTCTGCATCGTTGTGGCACCGGGGATCGCCTGGCATAGCGCCACTCCGCCATCAAACGCGTCGGCGTCGAGCCACCGTCTTTTGTCTACTGCCATTTGCCGAATGTAGGCCACCATTGCTGGACCGCCGAAGGCCGTCACCCCCAACCGCAAGAACGAACTGAACAAGTCAAGCAACGGCGGCGGAGTGGTTGGATTCTGAACTCCCGCCGCTTCCACGCCCATGTTGATGTCCCTTGCCTTCAACTAGTTGCTGCCACCAGTCGCAGGGACAGGCTGCCCCTCGTGAAAGCGTGAAAGTGCGTCGAGGTCACGCCGGATCGCTCCTGTCTCCTCAGGCCCGGCTTTTCCCCCGCCGCCCAAGCGTTCGAGTTGGGCGCGATAGCCGTCGGCGTGTGCGTCGAACTGCCGGTGAAGTTCCTTCAGCGTCCTCCGGCTCCAGGATTCCAACATTCTGCCGTACCGTTGAAACGCCTCATCAACAGCGGGGCCGATTCGCTCTCGCAGCTTCTTCTCGATCTGCCGTCTGGCAAATGCTTTCCCCAATATGGCGAAGAAGCCCCGCTCAAGAACGACCTCAATGGGTCCAGGGTCAAGCCTCGGCATCTCCTTGACGAAAGACCTAAAATCTTCGTCCCGCGGCGCGTCCTTCACTTCCAGGGCGCCTGCGGCACTAGTCAAGGCGCGTGAGAGATCACGGGCAAGGTTGTGGATTTTGTTGAAGACCTGATTCGCCCCTTCGGCCGCGGTCTCAGTGAGGTTCCGCATGACGATGTCCCTGGCGTCGGTCTCTTTCGCACCTTTATTGAACCATTGTTCAGCGACGTCAACCGCTGACCGGGAAAGAGCAATCCATCCCAAGTTCCGAATCTCATCCGATGCTCGAAGGCAGAACGAATTCGCTTCCTCGAACTTTCCGGTCGCTTTGCGCAACTGGGTCTCCGCCACCCCCAGGTGTTTCTTTTCTCCCTTTGGACCCTTCTCGGAGAGTTCTAGCCTGACCTTCAGGGCCGCCTCGACAGCCTCGCGCAACGCGCCGATTTTCCGGCGGACGGATTGCTGCGCCAGCTCCTGATGGCGCTCGCAAAGCGGTTGGATCTCGTGCGCAAACCACTCGTCCAGGAGCCTCGCGTGCTCCCCTTTCGTACTGACCGGGTGCACCGAAAGCTTCAGACCTAGCTGCGAACTCAACTGGTCAGATATGTATCGGACTGAGCGATCACGATCTTCAGGGGTGAGCAAGTCAGCCTTGCTCAGAAGAACGGACGCTGGGGTCGCGGCTTCGTAAAGGCTTTGCAGAGTCGAAAGATCTTCCTGACTCAATGTTGAGCCGGCATCAATCAGCACCGCACCCAGGTCGCATCGCGGGAGGTAAGCGAGCGTCTCAGCCGCACCAGCGGTGGCCAGAGAACCCAGCCCTGGCGTATCGACAAATAACACTCCGTCTTGTAAACGCTTCGAGGGCAGCTCAGCAATGATCCGCGTTACGTGCTTCATGTTCCCCGGATTAAACGGCTCGCTGACGAACTCTGGCAGCCGAGTGATTTCCATCCTTTCCGTCTTCTTGTCCAGAAAGGCGACCGTCAGCCTCGGTTCAGGACCGTGTACGATCCTCGTCGGCACCGCTGTGATCGGATTGACCCCCACAGGTAGAACGTCCGTTTCGAGGATATAGTTCAGCAGAGATGACTTCCCCGAACTAACACGCCCGAATACGGCGATCTGGAAGCTGTTCGACTCAAGCCTGTCTAAAATGATGGAGAGCGTTGACCTGAATTCAACCAAGCCTCGTTCGTTAATGATTCGCTCAAGTACTTTAAGTAGCTCGATCTCATCGCTGGTGCGCTCCAATCTCTGCAAGCGGCCTTGCAGGTCCTGCCCAAGGTCTTGAGCCAAGTAGGTACTCAGCTTGCGAAGGAGACTACTCATCTCCTCGACCAAGCCATTCAGCTCGGGGATGAGCGATTCGGGAACCTGGCCATACCCTCGCATCGCGTCAGGTCGGCATTCATCGAAAGCCACATCGGCAAACTCCAAGTTGACCCGAATCGAATATGTAGCGTTAAACCGGGGTCCGGGAGGGGAAATCCCTTGACTATTGAGGACCTGAACCATCTGCGCACGGAGCCGGGCGATGTAGTCTTGGACCACCTTGGTTTGAACCGGGGATAGATCACCCCGATATTTGGGAAAGGGGGACTTCGAAGTCGAGTTTAGGACGATCGCTTCGATCTCTGACAGAAGCTGATCGACGTACTGGAAGCTCGTCAGTAGGTGGAGCCTGTGAGACGAGTTAAGGGTATCGCGCGATCCCATCGTCGTATATGAATCCGTCTAAGCCAACGCGCATTCAAGAACGAAGGGGAACTTCAAGGGAGGGGAACCAAGGAACGAAGCAGCTCCGCTCTTCTCCGGAGAACCCCCGTAGGAGTCATCTTCCCCCTAAGGGGCGGTTAAGGGCGAACTCCAACGCCTGTGAGCATTATCGGGCCTGCCTGTTTCACAGTCAACACCCACACAATCACGAGAGGATTCCTGGCCATCTGGCATCATTCTGAGGAGAGAGCCTTCGACCCTCATTCCTGCGTTTTGCAGGATTGCGAACCCAAAGTACTGAAGATCAGGGTATAATCGATATGCGGCGATGGAGTTCGCCGGGTGAACCGTCTCGGTTATCGAGACTGATGACTCCTACCTGAACGATGAAGCCAGCATGTGATTAGAGCCGCTGCATTCACTCTTCCAGAGAGCTTGAGATGTCTGGAGAATGGCTGGCCAAGAGCAAAATATATGGCGCAGGAGAACCGAGCTCGGCCCCGAAAGCCCTCGGACACTTTCCGGGCGGATGCCTGTCCGCTCTGCGCATTCCTCAAGGAGTTCCAGTCCGAGTGCGTGCAGAGCCTGAATCACCGGTTGGCGCGAACGCTATGTAACTTCCACACGTGGCTGGTTGCCAAATTGGCTGATGCGGGAGCTGCCGCCGACATTTTCCTGCGCATGCTTGAACTCTCGCTGGAAGCGGACTCCAGTCGCCAGAGTTGCGATCTGTGTAAGTGGGTGGCTGACCAGGAGCATAGGAAGATTGAGGAAATCGCACAAAAGCTAGATGAGCCCGACTCCCTGCATTGGCTGTGCGAGCAGGAACCGTTGTGCCTTCCTCACGCGCGAAAGCTCCTGGACCGCGTCCCGAATGAGTTTCGGGACGAAATCATTCTGTCCGTTCAAAGGCTGGCGGCGGAGCTGAAAGGCGAATTGACTACACTCTCGCGAAATGCCAAAGCCCGCCTGCCAATCCGGCCAGGTCTTTTGGGACGAGCAGCCGAATACCTGGTATCCAAACGAGGTTTGGGCGTTAAGCCCTGAGAAGTGTGCAGCGATCGATAGATCTCCACACAGAAAAGTCCATCTGCGTCGAATCCAGGGGAATTAGATGGCTTGACCAGACAGCTCTGGCTGAATTTAAGGGGCACTGGGATGTCCGCCTTATCCCCGAAACAACAGCCGCCTAAAGGCCCTTTCGTAAGCAACCGAGGGCAGGCCGGAGTCCGACTCAATTTGCGTGACCGATTTGCCGGGTAGCAAGACCATCCCCCTTGCTAAGGAATTCGCCCCCCGATCCGTCTTTGCTCGAATCTTCTCTATCGTCTCACTCATGGTGCTGCTCGGGCAACTGCGCTTCGCCGACGGAGAATAAAGGCGGGGAGTTTCTCCAGGTCCAGTCTCGGGTCGAGGTGCTATTAAAAGAAGACCCTTTCACTTTTAATAATCAGAGGCTATACAAAATGGCTTTAATTGGCCGTCACCCATGAAGCGGCGCCGCACGGAACAGTACCTTCCAGTCCCAACGCCGGGAGTGCCTCATAAGGCCTTCGTTCCTGACCCATTGCCGCTGCCCCGCCTAAGTTGAAGAAACCGACTGCGCCTTCGAACCAAGAACGAATATCGACTCATCGCCTCTTTGACCTGCCCCTTTTGTTCTTCGCCAGCTTCCGGACCAGATAAAGGATGATCCGCCTGTCGGATTCGTTCATCTCGCGGATGAACCGGTGCAGCTGTCTTTCGTAAGGAGTCTCGTCTACGGGCGGACGATGCAGAAGCCGGGTCCTCGGATTGCCCTCTCCTTCGTAGAACAGCTGATGCAACGGGATCTCGAATGCTGCAGCCAGTTTCTGGAGAGTCTCAATTTTCGGGATATCATGACCATTCTCGAGGCGGGAAATATGGAAACGGAGTAGGCCCGTGCGCCTTTCGAGAGCGGTGTGGGAAAGCCTTCTCTCCTTCCTGAGCATAAGAAGCCAGTTTCCGATTCCCGCTGCTAGGTTCCGGTTCAAGATTGGAGCCTCCCGAAAGCGAGACGATATGCAGGCAGACGGCCGCTGTCAAGCAGCGGGGGCTGACGACGCGCGGCATAGGT
>Ga0315291_10012796_pt1 | contig 10182 bp, 8 predicted proteins | sample YL17G12_20_MG_FD_203070 | JGI IMG/M metagenome (GOLD analysis project Ga0315291, IMG submission 203070) | Sediment microbial communities from Yellowstone Lake, YNP, Wyoming, USA - YL17G12_20 | ecosystem: Environmental > Aquatic > Freshwater > Lake > Sediment | place: USA: Wyoming | collected...
AGTCAAGGGGGGGCCGAAGGTGAAATTACACATCTCAGAGCATACAGCCCTGATGCCTATTGGACATTGGCGGAGATGCAGCTTTGCAGCGGAGCGAAACTTCAGGCTGGATGGGCGGGTGTGCAGACAGCGACATATCCCCACCGCTGCAATGAGTGGGCAGGAGACAAGCACCTGCCCTACACTGGAACAACGGCGGCGTTCTACAGAACAGGCAGGCTGCAGGCGAGACGCCTGCGCTCCCAGACCGTAGGGCAGGAGCTTGCCTCCTGCCCCATTCCTTCCGGCGGGCGTAGGCACGCCCGCCCTACAACTCCTCCTCCCGCTGCGCCACCCGCGCGAGGCCGGCGACCTGGTCAGCGCGTCGCCATTCCCTACGCGGCAATCGTCACCCTCCCGATCAGCAAACCCTCGTCCTCGCTTACCTCCTGGCCCTCATCCCGGAGCACCGAGACATGAAGCTCGATCGCCTCCTTCGTGTTGGCCAGAGCTTCCTCAATGGTCTCGCCTTGCGAGAAGCAGCCGGGCAGGGCCGGCACTTCTGTCCAATAGCCACCTTCTTCCGCGGGATGAATCAAGACTGTGTAGTCCATGTCTACCTCCGAAGCAACTCCAAGAACTGCTCGACCGTAATCCCCGCTCTCCGCAATGCCACCCGCAACAGCCCTGCTTTGATCTCACTATGATACGGTATCGTGATGAGCTGCCCGTTCGGCATCTTCACATTGCGGTGACTTCCCTTGCCGGTGCGGGTCTTACCGCCTGCCCGCTCAAGAGCGTCTATCACATCCTGCGGCTTCAATCCTCTTGGTAACGCGTCTGGCAATCTTCCCTCCCCCTGCCCGTGCCGGCCTCCCCGGACACAGCCAAATGGTCAGTTCGCAGGGCATGAGCCTGCCTCCTGCCCCATTCCTTCCGGCGGGCGTGGGAACGCCCGCCCTATAGAACATCCCTATCCGCGTTGATCGGCGTCTAAATGCCGTTCCCCTACTCCTCCTCCCTCTGCACCACCCGCGCGATGCTCGCCACCTTGTCGCCGGAGTCGAGGCGTATAAGGCGGACGCCCTGGGTCGAACGCCCGATGCGTCGGATGTCTTTCACCCGCTGGCGGATGATCGTCCCCGTCGTCGTGATGATGAGCAGGTCGTCCTCATCGTCAACGATCCGCATCCCAAGAATCGGCCCGTTGCGGGTCGTGACGTTCATTGTCTTGATGCCGATGCCGCCCCGGCTCTGCGGTCGGTACTCCGTCAGCGCGGTCCGCTTGCCGAAGCCGTTCCGCGAGGCAACCAGGATGTCCGCGCCCCCTCTTACCACACCCATCCCAATGACCGAGTCGCCCTTCCGCAGCCGTATCCCGATGACGCCCGCGGCCGGCCGGCCCATGGGCCGCACGTGATCCTCGGAGAAGCGGATGGACATGCCCTGGCGGGTGACCAGCACGATGTCGCGCTTGCCATCCGTCTCCGCCACCCATTCCAGCTCGTCGTCGTCGCGCAACCCCACCGCGATCAGGCCGCCCTTGAGGCGGGTGTCGTACTCACTCAGCCGGGTTTTCTTTACCACGCCCCGGCGGGTGGCCATGAACAGGAACGTGTCCTCGCTGAACTGCTTCACCGCCCGGACAGCGGTGATGGCCTCGCCCGGGTCAATGGCGATCAGGTTCACCACCGCGGTGCCGCGGGCGGTGCGGCTGGCCAGCGGAATTTCGTGCGCCCGCAGCCGGTAGACCTTCCCCTTGTTGGTGAAGAACATGATGGTCGTGTGGGTGCTGGCGACGAAGAGATGATCTACCGCGTCCTCTTCCTTGGGGGTGAGGCCGATCACGCCCTTGCCCCCGCGCCCCTGCGTCCGATAGGTCGCGACAGGCAAGCGTTTGATATACCCGTCGCGGGTCATGGTTATCACCATGTCCTCTTCCGCGATCAGGTCCTCGATGCTGATGTCCTCCGCCTCCTCGCGGCGGATCTCGGTGCGCCGCTGGTCGCCCCGCTTCTCCTTCAGCTCCACCAGCTCGCCCTTGACGATCTGCATGACCTTGCGCGGCTGCCACTCATGTTCCCGCAGCCACTTGCGCGTCTGCGCCACCCGGTCATCCTGCCCCACCAGTTCCGACAGCCGCTTGCCCAGGATGTCCTCCAGCCGGCCGATGGTCTTGATGACCTCCCGGTACTCCTCCTCGATCTTCTCCCGCTCCATGCTGGTCAGCCGTTGGAGCATGAGCTCGAGGATCGCCTGCGCCTGTTTCTCCGAGAGCTTGAACCTCTGCATCAGTTTGTCGCGGGCGTCGGTCGGGCTTGCCGCCTGCCGGATGATCTTGATCACCTCGTCCAGGTTCTTTAGCGCAACCCGGTAGCCCTCGAGGATGTGCGCCCGCGCCTGCGCCCGCTCCAACTGGTGCTGACAGCGCAGCACCACCACCTCGCGCCGGTGATCGAGGAACTGGTACAGCAACTGCTTCAAGCCCAGCGTTCGCGGGACGAGCGGCGCGGGTTCACCCGCCGGCCGTGTGGCGGGTTCACCCGCCTTCTGCGCGCCGAACTCCGGGATCAGCCCCACCGCGTTCACCGGGAAGCTCGCCCGCATTCGCGTGTGCTTGTAGAGCTGGTTCAGCACCACGTGCGCGTTCGCCTCGCGCTTCAGTTCCACTACCACGCGCATGCCTTTGCGGTCAGACTCATCCCGCAGCCCGCTGATGCCCTCAATGCTCCTGTTGGTGACGAGCTCCGCGATCTGCTCGACCAGGGTCGCCTTGTTCACCTGATAGGGAAGCTCGGTGATGAGGATGGCGCTCTTTCCTCCGTCCATCGGCTCGATCACCGCCCGCGCCTGCATCATAATCGAGCCGCGCCCAGTCTCGTAGGCCTGCTTGATGCCGGAGGTCCCCAGTATCAGCGCGCCGGTTGGAAAGTCCGGCCCTGGTATCACCTTCATGATGTCCTTCAGCTCTACTTCCGGATCATCAATGACCAGCGAGCAAGCGTCCACCACCACGCCGAGGTTGTGGGGCGGGATGTTCGTCGCCATCCCCACCGCAATGCCCGAACCGCCGTTGCACAGCAGGTTCGGAAACCGCCCCGGCAGCACGGTCGGCTCGGTGCGCGTCTGGTCGTAGTTGGGGACGTAGTTAACCGTGTCCTGATCTATGTCGGCCAGCATCTCCGCGCCGAAGACCGACATGCGGGCCTCGGTGTAACGCATCGCCGCGGGCGGATCGCCGTCAACCGAGCCGAAGTTGCCGTGCCCGTCCACCAGCGGATAGCGCATGTTCCATTCCTGCGCCAGCCGCGCCAGGGTCGGGTACACGACTTCCTGCCCGTGGGGGTGATAGTTGCCCGAGGTATCGCCGGCGATCTTCGCGCACTTGCGATGCTGCGCGCCCGGCGTCAGATTCAGGTCGTGCATCGCATAGAGAATCCGCCTCTGCGCCGGCTTCAGCCCATCTCTCACATCCGGCAGGGCGCGCGCGATGATGACGCTCATGGCGAACGTCATGAACGACTCGCGCATCTCGTCTTCGATATCTATGTCGGTTACGCCCTTGAGTTTCTCAGCTTGAGCCATCTATCTCCGCTCTCCGATAAGCTCGTAGGGCAGGAGCCTGGGCTCCTGCCCCATCTTGTCTCTGCGCTTGCCCTGCGTAGCCTCGACTGCTCGGCGGGCGTAGGCACGCCCGCCCTACAGAATCTGCGCAATCTGTGGATTCCGCCGTTATGCCCCCACCAGATCCAGGTCACGCGCTTCCTTCGCGTATCTTACGATGAACTCCTTGCGGGGCTCGACATCATCTCCCATCAGCGTCGAGAAGATCATGTCGGCCGTCTCGGCCGCCTCCAGCGTCACCCGCTTGATGCGCCGCTTGTCCGGGTCCATCGTCGTGTCCGCGAGCTGGTCCGGGTTCATCTCACCCAGACCCTTGTAGCGCTGGATCATCGGGTTCTTCGCCTTGACCGCCTTCAGGATGCTCTCCAGCTCTTTGTCGGTGTGCGCGTACAGCACATCTTTTCCGTTGCGCACGCCGTAGAGCGGCGGCTGGGCGATGAACAGGTGGCCCTCAGTTATCAGCTCCTGCATGTGCCGGAAGAAGAAGGTCAGCAGCAGCGTGCGGATGTGCGCCCCGTCCACATCTGCGTCGGCCATGATGATGATCTTGTGGTAGCGCAGCTTCGACAGGTCGAAGTGACTGCGCGCCTGCTCGCTCGATCCGTTGTCGCCGTTGCCGCCGTTCTCGCTCACGCCGGTGCCGAGCGCCTGGATGAGGGTCGCGATCTCCTGGTTCCTGAGCATCTTGTCGAACCGGGCGCGCTCGACGTTCAGCACCACGCCGCGCAGCGGCAGGATTGCCTGGTACTTGCTGTCCCGGCCCTGCTTCGCGTTGCCGCCGGCCGACTTGCCCTCCACCAGGAACAGCTCGCACTTCGACGGATCCCGCTCCTGGCAGTCCCACAAGGTTCCAGGCAGGCTCGTGTTCTCCAGCGCGCCCTTCCGCTTCACCAGGTCCGCCGCGCGCCGCGCCGCCTCCCGCGCCCGCGCCGCCGTGACGGACTTCTCCACGATCTTGCGCGAGACCGCGGGATGCTCCTCCAGGTACTCGGCCAGCGCCTCCCCTACGATGGAGTTCACCAGGCCCTCGAGCTCGCTGTTCCCAAGCTTCGTCTTCGTCTGCCCCTCGAACTGCGGCTGCAGCAGCTTGACGCTGATCACCACCGTCAGCCCCTCGCGGACATCGTCCCCGCCGAAGTTCGCATCCTTCTCCTTCAGCAGATTCGCCTTCCGCGCGTACTGGTTGATGACGCGCGTCAGCGCGGTCTTCAGACCCGAGACGTGCGTGCCCCCCTCCGCTGTATGGATATTGTTCGCGTAGGACAGGATGTTCTCAAGATAGCCGCTGTTGTACTGGAGCGCGATCTCGACCTCCGTGTCCTCCCGGGACCGCGTGAAGTAGATCGCCCGGTGCAGCGGCTCCTTCGCCCGGTTCAGGTACTCGACGTAAGACTGGATCCCGTTCTTCTCCTGGAAAACCACGGCCTCGCCGGTCTTCTCATTGGAGAACTTGATCTTCACCCCGCGGTTGAGGTAGGCAAGCTCCTCCAGCCGGTGCGTCAGCCGCTCGGGCTCGTGCTGGATAGACTCGAACACCTGCGCGTCCGGCAGATAGGTGACCTTGGTGCCGGTCTTCTTGGTCTTGCCCGTGACCTCCAGCTTCGTCGTCGGCTTGCCGCGCGCGAAGCGCTGCCGGTGGATCTTCCCATCCCGGTAGACCTCGACCTCCAACCACTCCGACAGCGCGTTCACCACCGACACGCCCACACCGTGCAATCCACCCGACACCTTGTAAGCCCCGCCGCCGAACTTGCTGCCGGCATGTAGCATCGTCATCGCCACTTCCACGCCAGGCTTCTTCACCTCAGGGTGAAGATCAACCGGGATGCCGCTTCCGTTGTCGGTGACGGAGATCGAATCATCCTCGTGAAGCACTGCGTCTATCTCGGTGGCACGCCCCGCGAGTACCTCGTCAATACAGTTATCCACCACCTCGACGAAGAGATGATGCAAACCGCGCGACCCGGTCGAGCCGATGTACATGGCCGGCCTGCGCCGCACCGCGTCCAGCCCTTTAAGCACCTGAATGTGCTTTGCCTGGTAGTTCGGAGACGCAGTCTGTTCGTTTCTGGCCAAGGACCTACTCCTCACCTGAAATCCACATGAATGGTTTGAGCCCGAACCCCCTGCCTCACACCTGCTCTTCGCCCCCCGCCGCAGAGCCAAAAAACCCAGAAGTTATCGAGCTTTTTTCGACACAGATACAATACCATTTCCAGGCGGGCGATTCAAGTGAGACCAGCCGAAAGCAGCGACTTTTTTCGCCCGGCTTCAGCCACCTCACCTATGCTTAAGTTCATACGCTGTGGTGTGTTGACTACGCACTTTTGTTTCTAACAATCGAAGGGGATGTTACTGACCGACCATGGGCATCCAGGGCCGCCCAGGTCCTTGCTGGGAGGCCCGCCTCAGATCCCCAGATCCGACTTCCGGAACAGCGCCGCCGGGTCGAATCCGGCCCCCCGGATGTTCGAGTCGGCCCCCTCTTCCCGGTCTATGACGTAGATGATGCGGAGAACACCGAGCTCCGCGTCGACCAGCCGCTTGGCCGCCGCGATCGCCTGGGAAGCGGTTGTCAGCACGTCCTCAACCAGCACCACCCTCTCCCCCTTCTTCCACACCCCCTCCACCTCCCGCGCCGTTCCGTACTCCTTCGCCTCCCGCCGGACGATGAGAAATGGGATGTCGGTTTCGAGTGAGAGGGCGGTGGCGAGCGGCACCCCACCCAGCTCCACGCCGGCGATCCGATCCGGCCTCGGCGATGGCAGCAGCGCGGTCATCGCCCGCGCAATCTCCCGCAGCAGTGTCGGGTTCGTCTCAAACCGCCACTTGTCCAGGTAGTACCGGCTCCGCTTGCCGGAACTAAGGACGAAATCGCCCTCAAGATAGGCGGCGGCTTTGATCGCTTTCGCAAGCTCGTCGCGGGTCATATCACCTCCGGTAGGACAGGAGCCTTGGGCGCCGTAGCCTCGGCGAAGGCGGCTTGTCTCCTGCCCTGATCACCTTCAGTACTCAATCCCCTTCCTCGCGCCCACGCCCCTCCGCATCGGGTGCTTCACCTCCACCATCTCCGTCAACAGGTCGGCGACCTTGAGGACTTCGGGCGGCGCGTCTCTGCCTGTCAGCACCAGCTCCACCTTCGGCGGCTTCGCACAGATCAGGGTCAGGAGTTGATCGAGTGAGACCAGCTCGTGCTTCAGCGCGCCGAAGACCTCATCAAGCACCACGATGTCCCACTCCTCGCTCGTGACTGCGCGTCGCGCGAATGTGATCCCTTCTTGGGCCGCGCTCCGATCATCCCCCGAGGGCGGCAGCTCCCACCACGGAGTATCCTTCGCCGCCGTGCTCCGGTCTCCCCACTGGGCCGCGCCGAAGGCGTGTATCTCGACCTCAGGCAAGAGCCGCTTCGCCGCCACGCGCTCCCCCGATTCCCACCCAGCTTTGAGAAACTGAACCACACACGTCCGCAGCCCGTGCCCCGCGGCCCGCAAGGCCAGCCCCAGGGCCGCCGTCGTCTTGCCCTTGCCGCCGCCGGTGTACACCTGCACGAGCCCTTCGGTCAGTCCTGCCATTCGTCCCCCCTAATCCTCGATTCCTTTGGCGCGCACGAACGTCGAATCCAGATGACAGGTATCGTTGTAGCATGCGACCCGAAGCAACTCAGGCTTTCCGCGCAGGATCGTAATGGATCCGTTCGAGACCCAAGTCCTGTCCCAGGCGCTCAACGGCGCCTGCAGAATGCTGAACACGGCTGACTTGATCGGCCCGCCGTGCGTGGCGACGGCCACCATCTCCCCGAGGTGCTTGCCTGCGATCTCCCGCAAGGCCGTCACGACCCGTTCCGCCATCTGCGGCTGGGTTTCGCCATTCGGCGGAGCGAGCTGCTGGCGGTCGGCCAGCCACGTCTTCACCGTCGCCGCGTCGTGCTGCGAGAGCTCCTGCAACGTGCGCCCCTCGAAGTCGCCATAGCACCGCTCCCGCAGCGCACCGACCTGTGTCACGGTCAAGCCGTGCGGTGTCGCGATCAACTCCGCGGTCACTGTCGCGCGGCCGACATCGCTGGCGTACACCGCCCCGATCTTGAAGCCGCTCAGGCGTTCGGTCACTCGCCTCCCCTGCTCGCTGCCAAGCGCGGTGAGAGGCGAGTCGAGGTGGCCCTGTATCCTTCCCGATAGGTTCCACTCCGTCTCGCCGTGTCTGACCAGGATCAGCGTGGCCTCGCCGCCGCGCGCGCGCATCAGCTCTCCTCTGCCTTCATCCAGCCACCCCCGGCTCGCCGGCCGCAAGCTGCGTGCCATCCCGCGCGAGCTGGATCGCGCCCAACCTCACCCCTTTCACCGCCTCTATCTCCTCCAACGGCGTGTATACGGTCGTGCATCGCCGCCGGTAGTCAACCACCTCCAGTATCCCGAGCGCAACCGTCTCGCCCCGCGCGCCCAGCAGCCCCACCAGCAGGTTCGCCAGCGAAGCCGCCTCCACCGCCCGAGCCGTGCCGCCGAAGCTGCCCGCCAGTTTCCGCAGTCCGACCGGCTCCGGCTGGCCGCGCACGATCAGGAACACCCCATCCGCCCTCCGCTCCGCGTGCAGCACCTCACAGGCCACACACTCCTCAGCATAGGCGCACATATGCCCCGGCAGCGGCTCGCCGCTGGTCCAGGCGCTGTTCTCCACCGGGGCCTTGTCCCAGGACAGCTCCACCACCCGGCCGGCGGCGAGGTAGGCGCCGAGCTTCCGCTGTCGGTTGGCCGCGCGCTCCTCCCGCGAGCGCGCCCTCACGGCCTTCGAGACTGGCAGGGCCAGCACCCTCGGTCTCGTTCGCGCCCGGTACGGAACCAGCAGATGCTCGGCCTCGTTCTCCTCCTGAAGCGCGATCACGACCTCTGGATCGAGCAACCGGATCTTTGCTCCCTTGAGCGCCCGCGCAATCCCGCCCGACACCAACCCCGTCGTGTCCACGATAAGGGTATCGGCCCCATCCTCCCGCGCCGCCCTCGCCATTGCCGCCACGCTCGTGGCGGCCTGCAGCAGATGCCCGACCGGGGAGCTGGCTCCCACAAAATCAACCGCCGCAGGAGACAGCTCCTCCAGGCAGCCGATCTCCTGCTCCACCAGCGCCATACCAACACAGGCCGGCGGCCCGATGCTGGACTGACCCATGTCCGCATCCACCACCGCGACCCGGCGCCCGGATGCCCGCGCCTCGTTCGCCAACACCGCTGCCAGCGTGCTCTTCCCCGAGTCCGTCGCCCCGATCAGAAAGAGCGTCCCGCCCGCCCGCGCCGCCTCCAGCGCCGGCTTCCAGGAAAGCGGAATGTCCAGGGACGGACGAGCAGTCTTCATCCTGCGCAGCCTTGCGCGAAGCAGGACCATGCCTCGCCTCTGATGGTTCGTGAACGCTTCTGCTCCTTTGCCAACAGCGAAGCGTTTTCCTCTCACTGCTGCCCAGTGTAGGGCGGGTATCCGCCTCGGCGAATGCCCGCCGGCCGTCTGCAGGTCCCTTGGGGCGAGTGCGATGCTGGTGAGACGGAAGTCCACCTGGACTTTGCAGTCGCACCCGGCGTACCGCCGGGTTGCGGCGGAAGCGGCTGGGGGGTAGAATAGACCGTGTGATCGCCATCCCAGGCCGGATGTCAAAACTGAAGATCGCCGTCGCGCTCGCCATCTTAGCTGTGTTTGCGTGGTGGCTGTTCCATCCCAAACCCAGCGACGAACTGCAGATCCTCGACCTGGTGGCGAAGGCCGAGCATGGGGTCGAGACGAAGAACACCGACGGGATCATGGATTGTGTGGCAAGAGACTACCGGGATGACTCCGGGCTCTCCCGCGTTGACATCTTCCGGCTGGCGATGCACTGGGAGCGAAGCTCGGAGCAGGTGGAAATAGCCGTCAACCAGTATGAACTGGACGTAGCCAGGCCGCTCGCCACGGGCCGCTTCGAGGTGGAGCTGGCTTTCGACCAGGGGGGCGGGCCCGAGCCCCCGACCCGGCTCAACCTGGAGGTGGACTTCGCGCGCCAGAGAAAGGGCTGGCGGAAGGTGTGGCTCGTGAAATCTGTGAGCGGGCACGGCCTGGGGCGAGACTTCGAGGGATTGCTCTAGATGGCACAGGAATTCGAACCTGTCGAGGTTGATATAGGCGACCTGTACGAACGGGAGCGGCTCCTCCGCCACAGCGAGCAGATGCAGGCGGAGGACGAGCAGCGCCGCCATGAGGACATGGAGCTGCACGCCGCCACCGCCTACCTGCGGCTCCGGCTGGGCGACTTCTACATCCGCTCGGGCAATATCCAACGGGGCATCGCCGAGTACAAGCACGCGGTCAAGATGGACCAGAACAACGCCGTCTTCCGCACCCGGCTGGGCGACGCCTATGTGCTCAAGGACATGGTGGACCAGGCGATGGTCCAGTACCGCCGGGCGGTGCAGAGCGACCCCGAGCTTCCCGACCCACGCATCAGCCTCGGCGACCTCTACCGGCGCTTCGGCATGAACGTGCAGGCGCTCGAGCAATACCGCGTGGCGGCGGCGGCCGACCCCGAGCGCGCCTACTATCGCTACAAGGTCGCCGATACCCTTGCCG
>Ga0315291_10012797_pt1 | contig 10182 bp, 5 predicted proteins | sample YL17G12_20_MG_FD_203070 | JGI IMG/M metagenome (GOLD analysis project Ga0315291, IMG submission 203070) | Sediment microbial communities from Yellowstone Lake, YNP, Wyoming, USA - YL17G12_20 | ecosystem: Environmental > Aquatic > Freshwater > Lake > Sediment | place: USA: Wyoming | collected...
GAATATGAGAGTTGTCTCCCGTACGAGCATTATGCAGTATAAAGGCACGAACAAGGACATCAAGACCATAGGTAAAGAGCTGGGGGTTCGCTATATTCTGGAAGGGAGTGTAAGAAAACTTCAGGATGATCTGCGGATAACAGCGCAACTGGTTGATGTCGAGACTGACGCCCAGCTCTGGGCTGGTAAGTACAAGGGAAAACTATCAGACGTGTTTGATATTCAGGAAAAGGTATCAGAACAAATCGTAGGGGCGCTTTTGGTGCGGCTATCCCCCTCGGAAGAAGATGTACTCTGCAAACGCTGTCCCCAAAATGCAGAAGCATATGACTATTATCTGCGGGCAAGGAATGCTCTCTATCGCATGACCAAAAATGACGTCAAGTCTGCTATTGAACTCTTCAGGCGAGCGATTGAACTCGATAATCGCTATGCAGCGGCCTATGCAGGACTGGGTGAGGCCTATTCAACTCTTTATTTGTATTTCGAGAGAAAGGAGTTGTACCTCGACAGGTCTATGGAAGCCAGCCTCACGGCTTTAACCTACGATCCGACATTATCTGAAGCCTACGCTGCTCTTGGAACGGCTTATTTCGACAAAGAGATGCTGGATGATGCGCTGAAAGCTGTTCAGAAGGCAATTGAGCTTGATCCGAATAATTTCACCGGTTACTGGATACTGGGGAGAATCTACCACCGTACTGATAGAGACCAGGAGGCAATTGAGCCCTACAAGAAGGTCATCGCCCTGAACCCGGATTTTTATGGAGCTCACATGGATCTCAAGACGGTGTATGAACGGTTAGGAGATAAAGAAAATTATGAGCGAGTTCTAAGAAACGAACTTCAAGTCTATCCCCGGTATCTGGCTAGGTACCCCGGAGACCCTCGGGCGCACATATTCTATGCTATCGCTCTGGTGCGAGCAGGAAGAATTGAGGAGGGGAAAAAGGAAGCAGCCCGAGCTATTGAATTGAATCCCTCAGATCCTCTGATGCTCTATAACACCTCCTGCTTCTACGCTAAGCTCGGAGAAAAGCGTCTGGCACTTGATTCATTAAAAAATGCAATTCTTGCCGGACTGGAGGATTACGATTGGATCCGGCGCGACCCTGATCTGGAAAGTATTCGAAATGAGCCCGAATATATCGCCTTGATTGAAAAAAGGGAAGATCAAAGCTCGAAATGATCCGACAGATGCCCTACCATACAATTTTTTGTAAGTCTAACCACCCGTACGCTTTGAGTCACACAGCCCGTCAAATAGCTGTTGCAATTACTAAGTAGGCTGAATACGCTCTGGAAGTAATAACTTCAACAGTTTTGACTCAGCTTGCTCGCAGGCGCTGGAATCACCTCGCATAAGTTCACATTGTGCCATAGAGAGGAAAGCGACGAACAGATCCTGTCCCGCAAGACGCGAGAATTGGTCAAAAGGAACAGATAAATCTGCGTAGCCACGATAGGAATATTTTATCAGGAGATTTTCTTGAAGAATACTGCGGTCTGAAATAGTCGAATCCTGTGGTAGGATGTGATTAGCCAATCTTTCTAACCGTGCATAGGGAAGTAGCCATGAAGGAGGATACGTAAAGTAGAGAGGTTGTCGCCATTGGTTTTCGGCTAACATCCTGACGAGCAACTAATCCTGCCCCTGCAGCTAAGGCTTTGACTTGCAGGGAAGAAATAGTGTAAACAGGGTGAGCGTACAACTAATTTGCCACATAATACAGTATACAGTTTCTAACATCATCTCACCAGGCACCCACTGCAAGACCTGATTTTTTTCTTGCCTAATTTATACTGGCTGTTATATTAGTGTCAACGAGCCGGGGATTCCGGACGAGAAAAGTGCTAAAATCGTTCACTACCTTAGGCAGCAATAATGATTTCCTACATCTGAACGTGAGCAACCAGTCTCTGAATATCTTCAAGTGAGGATGAATTTAGATATTCTGTAATGATAAAAGTTCTAAACTCGTCTCGTCGGCCGCGCCAGATAAGACAGTTATTAGTTCATTGTTCATAGTGGATGGATGCAGTAAGTCTCGTTCTCCCTTGTATATGTTATGCTTGGTGAACAGAATTCTACTATAAACCGATTTGAGTTTCTGCTATCTATCCTGTCAGAACTCTCGGCTCCGAGGCTTCGCATTGATCCCGATTGGGTCAAGCATCCTGGTTATCAGAAACTCATTGCCGGCGAAAAGAGAAGTGTGCTATGATTGGTAAGACCATCTCTCATTATAAGGTGCTAGAAAAGTTAGGCGAGGGCGGTATGGGTATGGTGTATAAAGCCCAGGACCTGAAGCTTGACCGCCCGGTAGCGATCAAGTTCCTTCCGCCTCACCTCTCTGTCTCCAGGGAGAACAAAGAACGATTTATGCGAGAAGCTAAGATCGTTGCAGGGCTCAACCATCCCAACCTCCTTCACATTTACGATATTGACGAACAGGACGGCAGGCTGTTCTTCGTGATGGAATTCATCGCCGGACAGACACTGAGGTCCCACATTGCCAATTTCAAATTCGGTGAAAACATACCTCTGCATCAAGCGATCAACTGGGCGATTCAGGTTGCACAAGGACTCAGAGTTGCGCACGAGAAGAACATCATTCACCGTGATATTAAACCCGAAAATATAATGATGACCAAAGACGGACTGCTTAAGATCATGGACTTCGGCATTGCCAGACTCAAAACTGATACAGATTCCTCTGATACCGATACCCTGTCAGGAACCCTTGCCTATATGTCACCGGAACAGGCACAGGGGATAACCGAAGATCATCGGACAGACATCTGGTCACTCGGCGTGATGTTCTACGAAATGCTCACCGGCGAGCTGCCGTTCAGAGCGGAGCATGAGGCAGCCTGGATATACTTGATCGTGAACCAAGACCCGCTGACGCCAAGCTCTCACGACCGAAGGATTCCGCCGGCGATCGATTCCTGTGTCACGAAGATGCTGGAGAAAAATCGGGAGCAGAGGTTCCAGTCATCGAATGAGCTGCTCATAACTTTAAGCCAGGTGCAAAGCGATCTACAACAGGTCATACAATCTGCCAAGACCAAAGCCATTGCACTTCTCCCCTTTCAGAATATCAGCCCGGATAAGGAGAGTGATTATTTCAGCGATGGATTGACCGAAGAGTTAATCCTCAACCTGTCGCGGCTGGAGAATATGAGAGTTGTCTCCCGTACGAGCATTATGCAGTATAAAGGCACGAACAAGGACATCAAGACCATAGGTAAAGAGCTGGGGGTTCGCTATATTCTGGAAGGGAGCGTAAGAAAACTTCAGGATGATCTGCGGATAACAGCGCAACTGGTTGATGTAGAGGCTGATGCCCAGCTCTGGGCTGGTAAGTACAAAGGAAAACTATCAGACGTGTTTGATATTCAGGAAAAGGTATCAGAACAAATCGTCGACGCACTGATGGTGCGATTGTCACCCACGGAAAAGGTTGTGCTCACCAAACGCTCTACCGAAAATGCCAAAGCCTTTGATTATTACCTCCGGGCAAGGGATGCTCTCTATAGATGGACAAAGAACGATGTCAAGTCTGCTATTGAACTCTTTCAACGGGCTACTCAATTAGATAGTCGCTACGCAGTTGCCTATGCAGGCTTGGGTGAGGCCTATGCTACTTTCTATCAGAATTTCGAGCGAAAGGAGTCCCACCTCGACAGGTCCTTAGAAGCCAGCCTGAAAGCCCTGACGTACGATGCAACCTTGTCTGAAGCATACGCCGCTCTTGGGCTTGCCTATTTTGAGAAAAAGATGCTTGACGAAGCTCTATCAGCAGTTCAGAAAGCAATCAAGCTCGATCCGAATAGTTTTGTCGGTTACTGGATACTGGGGAGAATCTACCACACCACAGATAGAGACCGGGAAGCAATTGAATTATACAAGAAGGTCGTTGCACTCAATCCCGATTTTTATGCAGTCCTCATGGATATCCGGACAGTCTATGAGCGATTGGGAGATAAAGAAAATTATGAAGATGCTGTTAGAAACGAGCTTGAAGTGTATTCGCGTTACCTTACACGTTATCCCGAAGACCCGCGTGCGCACATCTTCTATGCTGTCTCTTTGGCACGAGCAGGAAGAATTGAGGAGGGGAAGAGAGAAACTGCTAAAGCTATCGAATTGAATCCCTCAGATCCTCTGATGCTTTATAACACGGCTTGCTTTTATGCTAAACTCGGAGAAAAGCGCCTGGCACTCGATTCATTGAAAAATTCAATTCTTGCGGGATTCGAGTATTACGAATGGATTCGGCGCGATCCTGATCTGGATATTATTCGAAATGAGCCCGAATACATCACCTTGATCGAGAAGAAAGATCAAAGTTCGAAATAATTCAATAGATATCTTAGGCTTATGGAGAACGAGTTCAGGGCAGCTTTTTCACTTAGGAGTTTGTCTCGGACAAGTTCGAGAAGTTGCCTAAACCAGTTGGCATCGCGGAACAATTGCATTTTATTACTGTAATTAAATAAGAGAACGCGACTGCCTGAATTACTGGCGTCGCATACACGAAGATCAACCGGGTAATTGAAGAGCCTGTTCGGCTTCAACAATTGAGGAGGGTGTGATGCAAATCAATATTAAGTTTTATTTATTTTTTCTATTTGCAATTTGTCTGTTCTCCGCACCGGTCATCAAATCTGGTACCATTCACGATGCCGTTAGAAGCGGAGATCTGCAGAAGGTACAATCCCTTATAGGTAATAATCGATATCTTTTGAATGATCGGGATGATGGTGGACAACCCCCTTTAATTTATGCTATTACATCCGGCTTTCCTGATATAGCAAAATACTTAATAACCGAGGGCGCTGACATCAACTTGAAGGATAAAGAAAACCAGTCTCCTCTGCACCTGGCGGCTTCTGCAGGAAACGTAGATATTGTGAGAATGTTACTTGACCGGGGAGCCACTGCGATTGACGACACTTCTGTAGCCAAACAAGGCGGTTTTGTCGGAAAATGGACCCCACTCCATCTGGCATGTTTAAAAGGACATCCTGAAATAGTTCAACTTCTTCTGGACCACGGCGCCAATATAGAGGCCAGGGACGCGATGCAGAGAACCCCATTGATACTCACGGCTCAGGGTGGAAACCTGAGAGTGGCTGAGATTCTTGTAGGTCGTGGCGCAGATATTAATGCGACGGCTGCGAGGGGCTACACAGCTTTACTGTGGGGCGCCCGAAATAGGTTCGAGGAGTATGTGGACTTACTCATCACGAAAAAGGTTCGCATTTCAAAGGATGCTCTACCTCGTACATTTGAAATGGCCGTGGAAGGGGGCATGGAGAGGTTATACCAATATGTGCTGGATCTTGGATATAACCTGGAGGAGATCAAACAACAGGATCCGGGTCTGATCTTTCCCGCTGCAGCTGGAGGGTCAGCGGTGATCGTGAAATCTTTAGTCGAACATGGATTCAATCCGGTGCAGGAAGATCCTAACGGCTTCACGCCAATTCATGCCGCGGCATTGGAAGAGCATACCGGCGTGCTCGAGTATCTTGTCGGACTAGGGCTGGACATGAACGTGCGAAACAAGAAAGGAGAATCCGCATTCAATCTAGCGACATTGAAAGGGTTCGACAAAACAGCAGAGTATCTTAAGACGACAGGAGCCGATACGAGTGCACCTTTGTTCCCGATACTTGAGGGACCATATATGGGTCAGAAACCACCGGGAGATACGCCAGAGATGTTTCTTCCCGGCATTGTCTCCGGTCATGACAGAGCACATTCATCCATCATTTTCTCCTCTGACGGAACTGAAGCCTACTGGACTGAAATGGTCCCTCCGGAAGGACGGGTCGCCTTTATGCAAATTAAGGATGGCAAGTGGACTTACCCAGTCGCTGCAGAGATTGAGCGCGATCCTTCGTTTTCTCCAGATGGGAAAAGGCTGTATTTCATCAAGACCAGGCCATTCAGAGAAGGCGAGATACCGGGAGGCGATCCGGACGTCAAAGAGGAATACTGGTACATCGAGAGAACAGATTCAGGCTGGTCAGAGCCAATCTCAGTCGGAGAGGAGGTCAACGCCATTGGAGTACACTGGCCGTGTTCCGTGGACAGAGAGGGCAACCTCTACTTCTCTGAATTCTCTGATAACATGTATTGCTCACAATATGTTGATGGTGCGTATAAGACGCCGATCCGTCTGACTGAGTTTCTCAACAACACAACAATGGTCGGTCAGAACCCATTCATCTCGCCAGAGAGGGACTACTTGCTGTTTTCCCTGCTCAGTTGCTTAAAAGCAACTGGAATAGATGAAATCAGAAATCAATTGCAGTTCACTTTAGTGAACTGATAAAAGAAAATGTAAATTGATTGGCTTCAGTCACATAATATTTTTCTGTTCTGTGAGGAGTTGCTCCCGACAGTGAGAAGTGTAGGGTATCAGGAGAAAAGCTCCTGACACAACAGCAATATTATGGATTGATTACTTTTGACCTTCAAGAATCTGACCATAGTATCCGGCGTTGATCTCCGTTGCGTCGGAAACGACGCAGCCCATAAGGGAATCAGCGGGTGGAGATGACTTGAGATACGACGGCAACACATAGACAGGTTCGCGATGAGTCAAACTGGAGGTTCCCATTCCCGCGAGGAAGCTAAAAAAAACCAGTGCTGCGACTTTAAGAACTGCACGCTTGGTAGGCCGATGGGGTGCGCTGGGCATTCTCCACACCGGCTCGGGTCCTCGTATGCCACCGATAATCATAATGTCCCGTTGAATAGCATTTAACTGCACGCGACACTCCAGGCAATCCACAAGATGGGCTTCAATTTCGGCGCACTCCGTCTGGTTGGAGGAGATGCCGAGTGCAAACTCCAGGAGTTTGTCTTCGGTGATATGATTCATTCCAAAATTCCCTTCTCTTTTAATATTTGACGACATGACTTAACGGCGTAGAAAATTCGGGATTTCACCGTTCCGAGTGAAATCTGCAGGAGCTCAGCTATCTCTTCATAGGTGTGATCGGCGTAGAATCGCAAAATCAATACATCGCGATGCTCCGCATCAAGACTGCGAATCGCGTTGGCCACATGACGATCCCGCTCGTCGAGCAACACCTTGTCCAGAGGGTTAGGCCCATGATCTGCAGGATCCACACGGCCGAGCTCTTGGTTGCGCTGCACACTTTTAAGTTCCTTTAATGCTAACCTGTAGGCGATTGTCCCCATAAATCCCTGAACAGTACCTGTACCATGCCTGATCTCGGCGCGAAGAGCACGCACAAAGGTTTCCTGTACAATGTCGTCAGCCGCAGCCGCAGAGCCAGTGATAAGCAAGGCAAGTGATGTAAGGCGTGCCTTATGGCGACTTATCAGTTCACGCCAGGCAGTCTCGTCACCGCGCTGAGCCCTGGCTAAACACTCCCATTCCGCATTCACCGCTTCATACCTTTTTGCCTACACCATGTTTCAATTTCCCGCACATCTGACTGCTGACACCAAACTTGCATAATGTCACCTCGGAATTCTTCAGAAAGGAGTTCATCTACATGATTGAGATACCATTGGAATAGTTTGACACGAAGTTCCGGCGCATATAATCTGAGCGAATCCAGGTTGATTACCGATGCTGTCGCATAATTGGAAACCAGCTGACGTCCTGCATCAGCTTTCGGCGAATGCTTTAGCCGCCAACTATCAAGCCCGCCTGTCCGAAAAACTTCTATCCACTTTCTATAAGCTGTTCGAAGCTGTTCAGCATAAGGAGCCTGCGAAGACGTTACTAACGTCACCAATCCCAATTCTCTTCCCTTTTCTGTTATTCCCTTCAGTTTGTCTGTAATATAAAGGGTTCTGGATAGATACACCGGTCGTCCTGCGCTTTGCGCGGATTCAATGATCTTGAAAATTAACGTATCTCCGAAGGGGCCTGATGGAGGAATGGCCTGTTTCTTGTTCTTAATCCCTTGTAGAATCGAATTCCGCAGATTGTCGAGTTCACTTTTGCCTATAAATCTTGGCATACCATGCTGGATGATATACATTGGATACCAATCCGTGTTGAGAAGACTGCGGTTGACAACGGATATGTCAGTGCGTATTTTCAGAATGCGGGTAAGGATCCAGACCGGATAAGTATCATTATCGCCGTTGGTGATGAGGATCGCATTTTTATCCAGACTTACCAGCACATTATAATTATAATCCATCACCTCGTCGGCCACCGCTCCACTCTCAAGCAGGCGGCGCAGCCCAAGATTCACCCGCTCTTCATCACCGTCATCCATATAGTTTACTACCAGAGCAAACCACGGATCGACATAGCCCGGATCGAGAGCGACTGACCGTTCCAGATATCTTTTACCTTCCATATTGTCGTGGGCTCCGTGCATCTCACAACCTTTCAGATAGAGCAAGGTAGGATTGGCAGGATATTTTTTCAAGCCTTGATTTAGAAGTTCAGAATAATCCTTTTCTCCTGCATAGCGCGCTGCATACATCCAGTTAGCATAAGCATATTCGGAAGGACAGCAATCATAATAAACCTTCCATAGCCTGGCCAGCTTGGCGTAGGTCTCGTCGTCATAGATAACCAATCGTTTGCTTTTAATCTCTTCAGGTCGCACGACCTCTTCCGCTTTCGAGCTCATCAGCGGGAAGATGATGACCAGCATCATCCACACAAAGACTACGACCTTTGAACGTTTTTGTTTCATCTCATCCTCTCCTTTCTACTAATATAATCCTTAAATCTGAGAAAAGTTCACAATAATTTATGGGTTGACCTCGGTTCATTTGGTCCTGCTCAGTTGCTTAGAAGCAACTGGAATAGATGAAATTAAGAAAATCAATTGCAGTTCATTTTAGTGAACTGATAAAAGAAACTGTAAATTGATTGACTTCAGCCATATAAAATTGTTATGTGTCAGGAGAATAACTCCTGATACAACGTAAATGTGGCTAAAGCTAGATGGATAGTTAAGTTTTGTCAGTTGCTTGAAAGCAACTGGAATAGATGAAATTAAGAAAATCAATTGCAGTTCACTTTAGTGAACTGACAAAAGGTGTATAATCAAGCCAGAGGTCGTCCTATTTCTGTAATCTGGACCAAAAAAAGCTTGACAAGTTTAAAAGCTTGTATATTTTTAGATATAATTTTCTATATAACCCCAAAATGGGAAATGAGCTACTAAAAGTTGGGAAAAAAAAGCTAATAACCTGCTCGGTTTGAGCCACAGGTGAAAAATTAAACTTATTAATCGGTAGAGAGGTAACTTCCCATTAGGTTTAATGAAGAAAGGAGAGCTTCATGAAATCAAAATTTACTTTAATTGTTTTGTTATGCTTTGCTCTCATAGCTGTGTGGTCCCCGGCAACGGCACAGTTTGGGAAGCTCAAGGACCAGGCAAAAGAAAAAGCGGAAAAGAAGGTTAAGGAGGCAATCGAGGGGAAGGAAGAAACAGCTGCGGATACGTCCACAGCCAGCGAAGAGTCAGCCGAAAAACCCGTCTCCGATACGGCAAAAGCACAGCCGACTGCTGCCGGAGCTTCGGAAGATATGTCGCTTTACACCAAGTACGATTTCGTCCCCGGGGATAAGGTAATCTTCTACGACGACTTCTCCAGCGAGGAAATGGGCGAGTTCCCCTCCCGGTGGAGGCTGGATGAGGGGGTTTTCGAGATTGCCAAGCAGGGCGGCAAGAGCTACATTCTGTGCACGGACAAGGGTTCCATCCGCCCCAGGATCGCAACCGGAGCGCTTCCGCCGAAGTACACTATCGAAATGGAATTCTACATTAAAGGGGGGGATACGAGGGGTCATTGGTTCTTCATCAAGTGGTACAACGGTGAGGGTCAGGAGATCGGCAACTTCAACATACAGGATAAGTTCAGAACCAACCTCAGGCTCCTGGATAAGGACATTGCCTCCAAAGAGCTGAGCGCGCCGCTTTCGGGGGGGATTCACACCATGCGCATCATGGCCACGCAGAGCACGATGAAATGTTACATCGACAACGAGCGTATGGCTAATGTCCCGGCCGTCGAGGGTTTCAAACCAGTGGACTTCGGGGTTTATATGGATCCCTGGCTGGACGAGCCCAACAATCCGATGCTGATCGGCACGTTCCGCTACGCCGAGGGAGGTAAAACGCTAAAGCAGCAGCTGGATGAGGCGGGACGGATCG
>Ga0315291_10012799_pt1 | contig 10181 bp, 6 predicted proteins | sample YL17G12_20_MG_FD_203070 | JGI IMG/M metagenome (GOLD analysis project Ga0315291, IMG submission 203070) | Sediment microbial communities from Yellowstone Lake, YNP, Wyoming, USA - YL17G12_20 | ecosystem: Environmental > Aquatic > Freshwater > Lake > Sediment | place: USA: Wyoming | collected...
CGGGATGGTGCTCACCGTACACACGGGCAATCTGCACGAGTTCCACCAGTTGCCGGGTTTCATGCGCTGCCACGGCACGGCTGAGTGCTACCTGAGTCTGTTCCGGAAGACAGGGGCGATGGGATCCAGGGCAAGCTTCGCCCCCCTGCCTCCGGAGGCGTTCCGGATTGTGCAAGCGCAAGTCGAGAGCTGGCGGTCAACTGACACCGATCTCACCGTGGCGCTGCTGCGCGAGTGCTCCTGCGGGCGCACCTCTGTGGTCATCGGCGCCGATCACCAGCTCCGCCTGTGCACCTTTGACTATGAGCACCTGGCAGGCGACCTGCGCAGCGACTCGCTGTCGAACCTGTGGCAGGCCCTCGAGCAGCAGGCCCAGCGAGATGGCCCGCTGGGTTTCTGCGCAGCCTATCACAGACGGGAGAGCGCGGCAGCCGGTTAGCTAAGCTGCAAAGGCGAGCACAACAGCAAGGATGACAGCAGCAAGCGCAGCGGCTGACACGCCCGGGCTGAGCAGCGGTGAGAACATGCGGCAGCTCCTTCGCGCGGTGTGCTCTTCCTGTCACTGTGGCGTCTGAACTGAGAGGCCCGGTTGCGTTCTGCCCCCCGTGGCTCGCCGAAGCGCCGGTTTCACCGGCCACGGGCCGTTCCGGAAGAGGAACACCCCATCGCTTGCCGAATCCTCTTCGCGAGGACGAAGGGGTTTCTTCCAGGGGCAGCTGGCGAATGTCATCGCTCACACTGACTGGCGATACGGAGGGCGGCCATGAGCGACGTGTTCATCGGATACGTCAAGGAAGACTCCGAGATAGCAGTCGGGGTAGCGCGCGGACTCGAGGACGCGGGATACAGGGTTTGGTACTACGAGCGGGACGCGCGGGCCCCGGTGCCGACGTTCCTGGAGCAGGCGAGGAGGGCGATCAACCAGTGTCAGGTCGCTATAGTAGTCATCTCCGAGGCCGCGTTCAGCTCGCCCGAGTTGGATGTGGAGATAAACTACGCGCGCACGGTCGGAAGGCGTTTCGTTCCGGTCCTCCGGGGGGTGACGTACGAACGCCTCAAGAAACAGAAGCCTGACTGGGCGATGTCCTTCGGCGCGTCCGTTGCTCTCCTGGTGCCTCCTGAGGGCATTCTCCCGGTTGTACCACTGATCACCAGCGGTTTCAAGGAAAGCGGCATTCTTCCAGGAGTATCGGTATCCTCGCCATTTCCCGGGTCGTCCTCGGGGGCGCAGGACGGACGCGTGACGCAACAAGGCCCGCACCCAAGCTGGAGGCCAGTAGCGCTGGTAGTGGGGGTTCTCGTGGTAATGGCTGCGGCGATCGCCTGGCTAGGAATGGGCGCCCATCGCGAGTCGCCGCCCACAACACCGGCGCTGGCTAGTGAACCGCTGCCACCGCCGCAACCCAGAGCGGCCGCGGGTGGCGGCCAGTGGAAGGCTCAGACGGGCGGAAACTCACGGGGATTCCAGAGGGCGGAGGTGCGCACCGGCCCGGAGAGCTTCCAGGGCCGCGGTTACCTGGCGCTAACCGCGGACCTGGCAGCCGGCACTGACAACAGACGTGCCGGCGAGGTGCTGGTCGATCTTCGGGCGAACCCCCCTCATCGCGGCGCGGCAGCATTGGGGGCACCAGTTGACCTCGACGGCAAGCTCATCTACGCGATGGTGAATTGCCCCGAGGGAAGCGGCGGGAGTTCGCAAGCGCCCAACGGCCTTCAGCTCTTCGCCAAGAGCATCCGGAGTGCAGGCGGCAAAGATCTGTGGGACAGCTTCTATGGCGATTGGCATAACATATGGGTCGATGGACCGGATGTGGAGGCGGATGCTCGTCTGGGCGATGTTCGGGAGGGTAACTGGAGTCTCATTGTGGCGCGGGTAGGGAAGACTCAGCCGCCCTATGGTTACGCTGACCCGGGCTTCGATCCGACGCGCGTGGTGGCGGTTGGGCTGAAGATCTCTCTCAACGACAGCGGGAATGGGAGGGTCCGCGGCGCCGTCTTGGTTGACGACTTCGGCTGGGGGACTGTGCTTGCGGACCCGGTTGGCGCCGCACCCATCGCTGTCCATTCGCCGGCCGAGTTGACCGGCTTCCTCGCTGCATACTGCCAGGCGGAATGCTCTTTCGACTTCGAGCCAGCCCCGACTGGCGAGGGGGCGGCGGGCAGCAGCGCGGCTCGCTCGGGATCGAGCTGACTGCTGACCAGCGTCTGCGGCGAACCTGGGTCGTGCCCAGCCGCCGCCGGCGGTTGGCTCGCGCGACTGGCCGGATATGAATGCAGCGGACGGGAGCGACCCGCTCCAGCGCGTCACGCCGTAGGCAACGGGCGGATGGTGACATTCTTGGGAGGTCTGTGGCGCGCATGGGAAGCGTGCTTGTTGGCCTGCACTGCCTGGTGCTAGCGCCAGTCATGGTACTCGTTCTGCATCGTCTTGTGATTCTTGTGCTCTACCTCATCGGTCCCCGGGAGTGTGCGGTACCGGTCGGTAATCCCGCCGAGATGCCAAGCGTCACAGTGCAGCTTCCGGTGTACAACGAGCCGGCGGTCGTGGACCGACTTCTCGACGGCGTGTGTTCGCTCAACTACCCATTGGAACGGCTCGAGGTGCAGGTGTTGGATGATTCGGATGATGAGACGACTGCGACCCTCGACCGCCTGATTGCCGAACGGCGGGCAGCGGGGATCAGGATCGAGCACCTGCGTCGCGGCAGCCGCCACGGATACAAGGCCGGGGCGCTGAACTACGGATTGCCCCGCGCCAGTGGCGAGTTGATTGCCATCTTCGACGCAGACTTCATACCAGACCCGGCCTTCCTGCTGGGCACGGTAGCGCTCTTCGCCGATGGCACGGTGGCCGCGGTTCAGACGAGGTGGGGGTACCTCAACAGAACTGAGTCGTGGCTGACACGTATGCAGGTAGCACTGCTTGATACCCAGTTTGAGGTCGAGCACCGAGTGCGCGCGCGGCTGCCCCTGCTGTTCCACACCTGTGGTTCGGGTGTAGTCTGGCGAAGGGCGGCGATCGAGCAGCTCGGAGGCTGGCCCGAAGGACACTCGGCCGAGGACCTCGACCTTGCCTACCTGGCGCAGATGGACGGCTGGAAGATCGGCTACCGGCCGAGCGTGCTCTGCCGCGGCGAACTGCCCCACACGGTGCCGGAGTTCGAGACTCAGCAGATGAAGTGGGCCTACGTTGGCACGCGTAGCGCGATTATGCTTGCGCCGCGCGTCTGGACGAGCAGCCTTCCTTTCTGGACCAAGCTGGACGCCATCATGCAGCTGTTGATGCGATGGTCTCCATTCTTGGCGTTGATGCTGGCGCTGCTGTGGCTGCCCACGTCGGCTATGGCAGCCAGGGGCGTCTGGCCGGCGCTTTGGGTAGCCAATGTGGTTACGCTCATCGCTGCCCAGATAGCTGTTCTCGTATACTTCATGATCGCCCAAGGCGGGTCCGGCTACGGCTGGGCTGAACGGTTTCTGCTGTCCGGGCTGGTGTGCGTGTACGGACTGGGGCTTTCGCTGGTGATCGCGAGGGGCTGTATCAGCGCTGTTCTCAAGCGACCGCACGGGGTGCCGCGAACGCCGAAGGGCAAGGCTGCCCGCGCAGAGGCGAGCCATGACCTGGGGAGCCTGAGAGGGATCAACATGGTGACGATTCTCGAGGGCGTCATGGGCGGCTATCTGGCAGTCTCCGTGTTGGCCGCGGCAGGCTGGCGATATGGTCATGCTGCGCCGTTCCTGGCGGCGACGTCGGGAGGGTTGTTCCTCCTGTTCGGCAGTTCTCTTCTTCACGAGCTGCGGTTCCGCCGCAGCCAGGCGCCGGCGGCGCCTCATCGCCAGCGAAGCTCGTGACAAGAGTTGCTGAGGAGATAGGGCTAGCGCCAAGAGGGAAAAAGGATGGCTAGAGTGCTATTCATCTACCCGAATACTAACTCGGCCCTCTCCATTAGCCCCGCGATCGCGCTGCTATCGGCAGTGCTGAAGCAGGACGGACACGAGGTGCAGCTCGTACACCTGCACCGGGAACTTGGGCTGAATTTTGAGCCCGAGAGCAAACCCGATCTGCAGAGAATGGCAGGCTTAGTGAATGCCGCCGACCCCGATCTGGTCGCGGTTACGGCGACGAGCTTCGAATATCAGGCGATGAACACCCTGGCAAGCTTCCTGAGGGAACAGGGGCGCAGAGTCCCGATCGTCCTGGGAGGAGCGCATGCTACGTTCTGTCCGGGAGATTACCTGAGCTCCAGCTTTGATGCTTTCTGCGTGGGCGAAGGCGAGCGCGCTATCGTGGAGGTCTGCCGGAGGATTGACGCCGGTTGCCGCAACGGCGAGTTGTTCGAGGCGCTTCCTTCCTGGCTCGCGTCGTCCGTCTACCCTGGAAGGATGCCTGATCCAATACCCCTGTTTGACAGGGTTGAGGACCTGGATGCTCTTCCTGCGATGGACAGGGAGCTGTTTGACATGGATAGGATCACCCAGTCGCGATCAGGCTGGGTGGACGTGTTCACCGCGCGCGGCTGCCCATTCCCGTGCGCCTTCTGCTGCAACCACGTCTTCCAGAGGATATACCGGCGAAGCAAAGGCCAGGCCCTGGGCTACCGACAGCGGTCGGTAGCCCAAGTGGTGAGTGAGATCAAGGACCTGCGCGCGAGATACGGTGGTATGCTCCGCGTCGTCTCGTTCCAGGAGGACTTCCTTGACTACGACAGGGAGTGGATGCTCCGCTTCTGCGAGACGTACGGCGCGGAGATCAGGCTGCCCTTCTACATGTGCTCGCGACCCGAGTGGGTGGATGAGACGATGGCCAAATCGCTTGCGGGCGCGGGCTGTCGTGAGATCAGCCTGGGCATCGAATCGGGGAGTGCATTCATACGCAATCACGTGCTCAGGAAGGGCATTCCGGACGACTCGATCTACAGGGCTTGCCGCTGCCTGAGAGACGTGGGGATCCGCGTCTTCGCGAACATAATGCTGGGTGCTCCCCATGAGACCCGGCATACCATTCAGGAGACGGTCGAGCTGCTGGCCCGGGTCCGCCCTGACCTCGTGCGGCCAACTGTGCTCGTTCCGCTGCGCGGCACCGACCTGTATGAGTACTGCCGAGAACGCGGGCTGCTACGCGGTGAACCGAATCGTGCCGGCTCGCTATTCGACGAGAGCGTGATTCAGCTCGAGGAGATAGCGCCGCTGGAGCTCCTTCGGTACCGGTACCTGCTTGGGTGGCGTATCAACGCTGCGATGGACACTCCGGCCAGTGACCGGTACAAGTCGCTGGTCGAAGAGACGGAGAGAGCACCGTTGGAATCCTGGCGCGACCAGCAGTTTCTGAGATGGCTCGTGGGAGTGGATGAGCGCCTGAGCACCGAGACAACGGAGAACCAGGTCCAACACTACCGCCTTTTCATGGGCGCTAGGGAACTGGCGCAGCTCGGCCACGTCAAGCGGTTCGAGCTGTGGCGTCCCACCCCGGGCTAGCACGAGCTGTCGCCAAGCCCCCCCCGCAGCGCGTGTCCACATGGCATTTCGGCGCTACGATTCTTCCACGACGTGTTCCGCGTCGCTCCTCTCCGCATGGGCACCTTTGACTATGAGCACCTGGCAGGCGACCTGCGCAGCGACTCGCTGTCGAACCTGTGGCAGGCCCTCGAGCAGCAGGCCCAGCGAGATGGCCCGTTGGGTTTCTGCGCCGCCTATCACAGGCGCGACAGCGCGGTAGCCGCTTAGCGCGGGGCAACCTTGATCGCACCGGTCTACCCCAGACGCGCCATGCGAAAGATCGCCCAGGGTATGGCAAACCGGACTGCGCAGGGGCGGCGAGCCGCCCTGCGATCACAAACAACACCGCACTCCTGATGGCGGGGGTGACCGAATGGCCACAGCACGAGTACATCGCAGCACCATGCCCGGTCTGGCTCTCGCCAGACCCGCATCTTCCCGTATCCCCTGGAGCAGAGCGGTTCTGCCGGCGCTGGCAGCTGCTTTCTTGCTTATCAGCGTCTCCGCCGACCGCGCCCGCAGCGCCGACAAGCAGTTCGTGGACAATGTGCAGGCCGCTACCGGCTCCGACGGGCTTCAGGTGGATGTGACGACGACCTCGCCAGTGGCGCCGGCTTTCTCGCTCTTCTCCCTGCGGGAGCCGGATCGCCTTGTCGTGGACCTTCCTGACTACCTGTGGAAACCGGGGTTGACCGCTCACCTGCCAAGCGCCAGCCCGGCCGTTCAGCAGGTGAGAGTGGGGCAGTTCTCCGCCGAGCCTCCGATCACAAGGGTCGTATTCGATCTCACTCCGCCGGTGCGATCGCTTCGCTACCGGGCGGTCTCATCCACTGCCGATGGCAACCTTCGCTTCGAGCTGTCGGGGCAACCGGGCGATGGCAAGGAGACTGGGAACTGGCTGGGTGTCCCGGCGCCGGCCAGCAGCGTGAGCCGGGCGCGGACCCAACCCGCGCGGCAGCAGGCGCCACGGGACAGCAAGCCTCAAAGCCCCGAGCTTCCCGGGGGCGCGGCGGTGAGCGAGGGCGCTGCCACTGCTGCTGGCACTGGGCCGGCAGCTGTGGCGGAAGGCGTAGTGACAGAGCCGCGCCCGCCCCAGCCGGCTCGCACTCAGCCGCTCGCGCCTGTCGGCGCGCGGCAGACAGTGAGTGCAGACTGGAGCGGCGGTGCGCTTCGAGTAGCCGGTGCAGCAGCGCTCCTTGTGTTGACGGCGCTGTTCGCGGTGTGGGCGAGGCGGCGACTCCAGAGCGTTCCGCAGCAGAAACGGGCGCCGGCGGCCACGAAAGTAGCGGATCAGGTTACGCCGACCGTCTCGGAGCCCACGGCAGAGACAGGCGCGCCCTCGGCTGAGGACTCGGAGCTTCTGCGCTGCCGAGTCGTGGATGGCTATCTGGTCCTGGCGCCGGAAAACCGCTCCGAGGAGCTGTCCGGCGCTCGTCGCGTCAGAGTGGAGCAGGGCACGCTGGACCTCGACTTATCGAGCGAGGAGACGCCACCAGCTGGCGCAGATACGGCTCCCGCGCCTGCCCTGACCGCAGTCGAAGGGCTGGAGGTAGCCACCCGGGCGGCGGACCTGGTCGCCTCCTTGAAGGACGATACCATCCCCATGCGACGGGCGGCGGCCGAGGGATTGCTGGAGTTGGCAGCCGGCGGGCACGCGGCCGCGCTTCTACCGTATCTCGATAGCGCCGACCCGAACGTGCGATCGTTGGTTGCAGGCGTGCTGGGAGATGCCGAGGCAGTGGATTGCCTGGCTGCCATCGCCCGGCTCGCCGATGACTCCGAGCCATCCGTCAGAGCCTGTGTGATGTATGCGTTCGCGCGGTTCGGCGAGAGCGCCGCCGGCTACGCTGATCAGGTGCGCGCTGGGCTCTCCGACCCGGACCAGTCCGCCCGCGCGGGAGCGGTGGAAGCGCTCGCCGCGCTGCTCCCGCGAAGCGAGGAGACGGCCCGGCAGGTGCTCGCGCTCACCGAGGACGCGGAGCCACTCGTCAGGCAAGCCGCTGCCTCGGCCACCTTCGCTGTCGCTCTTCACGGTGTCGCGGAGCCGCTCTTGGAGCTTCTCGCCGACTTTACCCGTCGCGCCCAGGCCCTCGAGCTGCTCCAGCAGGCCGACGACGCGGTGCTTTGGCGCCTGGTCGCGGCCGCCCGCAACAGCAGCGCGACCAGTGCCCAGGCCGCGCTCGATACGCTCTCCTACGTGATGAGCAGGCGCTGGACCGCGGACGATTTCAGGGAAGAGCTTGAGTCGCCTGACGCCGACGCGCGCCTCGCCGGTCTCGAGGGTCTGGCCATGATTGGCGGCCCTGGGGCGGTGGACCTTGTCCGCCGGGTTGCCGAGGGGGACGCGTCGCCGGCAGTGCGCAAGCGCGCTGCCGAGGTGCTCGCGCAGTGGGAGTCATGGGTGGATGAGGCGACGACCGCACCGTCCTCCAGTGAGGGGGTTCCGACCAAGGCGTAGAGCAGCGCCTATCGGGCTCGTTGCCGAACGCACCGGCTGACTGAGAGCGTATCTTCAGTCAGCCGTTCTTGTCTAAGTGGTTCTCCTTCTGACTCGCCCCATCAGGCGGCCGGCGCGCCCAATCGCGTCTTGGCGCAGGAGGACGCGCCCGCGCTGGTGAAGTGCCACGGCAACGGCTCGTGTTACGTGGCGGAATGTTGCTGCTTCGCAGAGTAGCAAAGGAATGGATACTGTGGCCCTGACTCTCTACTGGAGTGCTGACAATGCTGCTGCTGAGATCGCAGACGCGCTTCGGACGCTCGCCGAGGAATACCCGCTGCGGGAGGGAGACGGCTCCCCCGCGCTGGAGTTCGCCCGCGATGAGGGCGCGGCCGATTGCCGAGTCGAGCGCCGGCGTGATGGGATGGAAATCACCTACCGGTTGGTGGGCGACGCGCTGCGAGGAGTGGGCGCCGCTCTTGCCGGAATGCCGGAGCACGGTGTTGTGGCCGAGGAGCGCCCGTTCAAGACCCTTGGCATCATGCTGGATTGCTCGCGCAACTCGGTCATGAGCGTCGAGCATGTGAAGCGATGGCTTCGACGGCTATCGCTGCTGGGCTACAACATGGTCATGCTCTATACCGAGGACACGTACGAGCTGGAGGGGGAGCCATTCTTCGGGCTGTTTCGCGGCGCCTATCGCAGGGAGGAGCTGAGGGAGCTCGACGACTACGCGGCCCGGCTCGGCATCGAGATGATCGGATGTATCCAGACCCTTGGCCATCTCGAGCAGGTGCTGAAGTGGGGCGCCTATCGGAAGGTCCGCGACACGGACCGCGAACTGCTCGTTGGCGAGCCCGCGACCTATGAGCTGATCCGCAAGATGGTAGCTGCCTTCGCTGAATGCTTCCGGAGCCGCCGCATCCACGTGGGCATGGACGAAACGTGGACGCTCGGGCGGGGACGATTCCTCGACCTCCACGGACAGAAGTCCGGCTATGAAATGCTCACCCAGCACCTGGCAGAAGTGTGCCGGATCTGCGACGAGCAGGGCATGCACCCGATGATCTGGTCTGATATGTTCTTCAAGTTCGGCGGCGACATGCACACTGACTACGACCCCCAGAGTCAGATCCCGGAAGAGGTGAAAAGCGCAATCCCGCGCAACCTCGATCTAGTCTATTGGGACTACAGCCGGGAGGACGAAGCGAGCTATCTCCGGCTCATCGAGCGGCACCGCGCGCTCGGCAAGGAGCCCCTCATGGGCTCGGGGGTGTGGACGTGGCTCCGGCTGTGGTATGGCCGCGCCGAGACGGAGGCCTACGCTGCGCCGTGCATACGCGCCTGCAAGCAGGCCGGCCTGGGCGAGGTATTCTTCACCATGTGGGGCGATGACGGCGGCTACTGCGAGTTCGACTCCGCCTTGGCGGGCCTGGCGTTCGCAGCCGCTGAGACATACGGGGAAAGCAGCGAGTCGCTCAAGCGTCGCTTCGAGGCAGTGTGCGGTGTGAGCTACGATCTAGTGCTGCTCGCCTCCCAGCTCGAGTTCGCTCCCGAGGGATCGCACAATCCGTGGAGCTCGGACAGCATGGCCGCCGCCACGCTCTGGGATGATCCGCTACTGGGAATGCACTCCCTGGCCGTGGGCGCCCGCCATCCCGGCCACTGGGAGCGCGCCAGAGAGCATTACCTGGCGCTGGCTGCGAGCCTTGACGCTCACCGCAGTGTGACCGAGCCGATCGCGCTCGATCACGCGGCCGCGCTGGCCGACCTGCTGGCGGCCAAGCTAGACTTCCGGCTTCAGCTCGAGGAGGCCTACCGGTCCCGGCAACGCCCTGCCCTCCAGCTTCTGGCCGACGAAGCCGGCAGGCTCGCGGGGCTTGTCGAAGCCGTGGAGACCACGTTCCGCCGCCAGTGGCATAGGCGCAACAAGCCCTACGGGCTCGAGACGATCCAGATCAGGCTGGGCGGTCTCCGGCAGCGCTATCTCGAAACGGGGCGACTGCTCAGGGAACTGCTAAGCGGCGCGCGAGTCGCCATCGCGGAGCTGGAGGAGGGTCTGGCCCTTTCCGACCAGGCGCGGTCCGCCTTGCACCCCGGGAATCGCTACCGTAGCCTGGCGACCGCCGGGATTCTGTAGCGCCCGGTCTTGTCGCACTGGCGCGCCAAGGGGTTCAGGTGGCGGCCGGGCGCGGCCCCGCCTGGAGAGGATAGCAGCCGGTCTGTGGTAAGTGATATGTGAAAGGGGCTG
>Ga0315291_10012800_pt1 | contig 10181 bp, 12 predicted proteins | sample YL17G12_20_MG_FD_203070 | JGI IMG/M metagenome (GOLD analysis project Ga0315291, IMG submission 203070) | Sediment microbial communities from Yellowstone Lake, YNP, Wyoming, USA - YL17G12_20 | ecosystem: Environmental > Aquatic > Freshwater > Lake > Sediment | place: USA: Wyoming | collected...
TTGGGTACACCAGCAGCATGCAACCCGAACTGAATTCCATCCAGCAGGCACCGCACAAGGGGAGCAAATTCTGCATCGTCGATCGGGAAGCGATCCAGATGCGCGAACTGTCGTCGGAGAACGTCGCGTGCGACTGAAATAACAGCTTCCGCGGCGGGCGGACTCTCGGAATCCATCGCAACGGGTCTCGGCTGCCTCGCTCGCATCCGGTCCTGAGGCTTCGATGGGGTGGACGCTACCAGCAGTTGGACTGATCGGGCTGCTCCTGGTCTACGCGAAATAAACCCCCGCGCTTGAAGCGTAAGAATCATCTGGTGAACGGCGGGTGCCGACACGCCAAAATACCGCGCAATGTCTGCCTCTGACGGCGGCCGCTGAGTAAGTTTCGGGCCCGAAGAACACCGCAGCCATAGTCAAGGTCGCCGCATACTCTCTTGATAGACTGCGCAATTCACGGAATTCGGGGCTCGCATTCCCCGTAGTAGCAAGGATTCCTTTGAGAAAATGCTCGGAATCAAGGAAGGTGCTGTCTGGGACCGTGGTCAGCACCAATCGAAGCCGCTTTGCTGTCGACGAGGCAAGCGGTGCATCATTGACGACTTTGACGGCGCGCTCGAGTAAATCTATGCGTCTATTGACTAGGGTCATTTCCCAACCGAGCTGCTTATCGCGCCCCCACCGTTTGGACTCAGCTCTTTGAGTGAGAGCAATACCACCGAGTGCACCGGATAACGCTAGTAAGGCGGCAAGAAGCGTGACGACTAGATGCTGACCGAAGGTAAGCCTGGTCTCCGACATATTTGCCTCCTCCGCAAGTCCTCGGGGGGAAGTCGACGCAGTTGTCCCATCAGACACATTAACCCCACAGACCGCGGTGCCCGAAGCACATAACGGAGAATTCAGCGGCGGCGGCACGCCGTCCGCTGGAATGATTTGTTATCTGCTCTCTCGATCTTGACTGCCCATTGCTATATGCAGCCTAGGGTTACCTTCTTGGCGGCTTCTTGGGTTCTTGTATATCCTGCGATTGTGTTAAGAGTTATTTGGATGCGCCCGGCATTGTCTTCTACCTTCGTGCCCGGCTCTATCTCCTTTTGAACCTCCTCAAGCGTTTTTTTTAGCATAGACTCAACGCTTTCTCTCTCCTGCCCAGGCACCATTGCGATACCTAGTCCAGCCTTGCTCCATATCTCGATACGTCTCTCAGGATTTGTGTAATTGAGGATTACCGGAAACAGCACCGCTCGGCCTTTACCGTCCTTAGTGTCCGATATAATGGTGATTCGATTCGGATCGACGAAAACCCACTTCCCCTTGAAGTCGTCGTTTGAAAAACCATATGGGGGCTTTCCGCCGGCAGGAGGATTCGACGGCCCAAGCACACCACTAGCGATTCGCTCAGTAAAGAGGTAAAGTTCTACTTTACCTTCAAACCATGGCTCTGATAGCACAAGCTCAGGCTTCTTGTGCTCGAGGAGTGCCTCTAAAACTGCTTGTGTAAAGCCCTCCGAGTAGATCGAAACCTTCTTGTACTTTCTCTGGAGCATATCCCATGTGAGATCACCTGCTTCGTTGTCCCCTTTCAAAGATATCGGTGTCACTACAGCGAACGGGCGCTTGCTATCCTTCAACATAGCACACATTCCTTGGGTATGGGCTGCTCCGATAACCATCGCGACAACCGACACATTAGCTTGATCTGCAATCCTCTCGGCACAAAGGATCATAGTCTTGCTTGCCTTGACGCGTCCACGCCAGAATCTGAGATACTGCTCCATTGCGTTCTTTTCTTCCGGTTCCAACTCTACAGATAGTCTTTCAGCCCGGTTCACAATCTCTTCTATCAATGCCATATGCTGCTCCCCAGACATTGATCTAATGACATTCTTGTCCTGCAAAAGCCTGGTCTTATCTTGTGCCCAAGGATCAGCAGCAAGAATATAATCAAACATCTCCTTTATCTTTTTTTCAAACGCCTCCTTGTTCGCTTCTCCTTTGAGTTGCTCAATGTCTTCTTGAAACTGCTTCAACTTCGCTACATGTTCCTCGCGAAGTGATTGTTGGGCAATTTTTAGGAGATATAAGGTTGGTGCCCGGCTAGCTTCTTCATTCAAGTCTACTGCATATTCTGAAATTGTCTCAATGGGGTGTAGGAAGATGTCATCGTAAACCAATCGCATGAACTCAGCACAACTGATCTCGCCTTCCCTAAGGAGTCGAACTACAATGCGATTTCGATCTGTCGAACTCAGTCCTTGAGCGGCCTTGGTAAACCAGTCAGTTTTGATTTCAGGCCGTTCTTTCAAATAGCCTTCCAGTGCTATATGTTTCAATCCATACCTTTCATACAGTCGGACTAATGTGATAGCATTTTGAATTTGTCCTGCACGCGATGCATGATTTTCCTCAAGGATGATAATGGGAGCACCTTGTGTTCCATGTGAACTCCTTTCAACTACTCCGACTTCCTGACAAGCTTCTTTGGCTATGCCTTCTACGTTATGCCCTGTTGCCTCCTGCTTTTCTTCACAAGAACAAGCAAACGAACAGATAAACAACAGCACATATAGAGACAATATTAGCCAAGTCATTTTGTCAAAATTTGTCTGTTTTCTCATTGTATCCTCCTTCCAATTTCAGGTTGTCTCTTGCTCCCGCAGCGCATGAGTCGAACTGGCTTCCCTCTTCGTGTTTCATCATAGTGTGAATTCGATATAACGGACGAGTGGGGCATCAGTGTATTTGATTGATACCTCCGAGCAAGTTCCATCAGCGTCGTATACTATGATCCGCATCTCGCCCTGTTTGCCCAAGTCTATTCTGAGAAGGGAGCGGGTCTTGTCGGGGCGATGTTGTCCTTGGGTAATGATCTGCTGCGTCGAATTCTGAGACAATTGGGACGCACCAGTCGGGAGACCTGGATGATTACCTTGGGAAAACCGCAGTATGCCAATAACAGCGCAGACTAGTATGATTAGAAATACCAATGACCATTGCAAATGTCTCCGGCTAGGTTTCATCATTATGGCGGTCATGGCGGATTCAGCCCCAAGACGAGCAAACTTGCTATCGTCCGAGAGACCTTTTCTGACCGCGGATTTGGCTTTCTTGCCTCCTATCATGCCCAAGGCAACATAGAGCCAATATCGTTGTGTTGGATCAATCTTTTCCCGGATTGTTACCACCAGAAGCTCAACTACTTCACTGCGATTTCTCCGTTCTCTTCCAATCGTCACAATGTGAGAAACTGCCTCAGCATCAACACACTCCAAGTATTTCTCTAGGTATTTTAGAATTCTATCCCGGTGTTTTGCTCGGTCCTCTGGCCATGCGACAATAGTGGATGCAGCTAGCAAAAGTGAGAGAGCTACTGCGAAATAGAACGGCATTCCTTTCAAGAACGCATGGGAAGTGCCAACAAGCGTGCAAAAACTCACGATAGCAGCAAAGTACTTAAGCATGTCTTGCCTTCTGCTCATTCTACTTCGTAGCTCTCCCTGACGCCGAATAGCAGATAACGCACTCGGCATCAGCGGCGGCGCGCAGCGCCGGCAGCTGCAAGCCGGTGTTCGCCAGCCTACGAGAACACGCTAGCTCTATTGCCGCTCCAAGAATGCGTGTTTCCATCGCTCTTTTGGATCGTCGAAACGCACAGATGCCGCGTCAAACTCCTCCGGGTCAAACGAACCACCCACCCAAGTCAGTAACGCATCGTGCTCTTTATGATTGGGGTCAGCGAGCGCCTCAAGCAATTCCTTGTATCCCCACGAACCGCCGCAATCCTCCGGCGGACACGCACGTCGGCCGGCAACACAAACGGGATAATGCAACGAGGAATCACGTGGACCGACCCTCTCAAGGACGATGGCATGCTCCCAACTATCGCCAAAGTCGTACAGATAGTCGGTTTTTCGATCAGCCAGCGTCAGGTGACGTGCAACTGGGATGTCCCAGCCGGGAAGAACGACGGGTTCATCCTCGAAATCATCTTCGGAAAGGATCCCTATCTCCAGGAGTATTCTCGTGGCGTGGTCCCGCAACTTGAACGCATGTAGATGGTAATCCAACCAACCCATAGCGTCCTGAATAGCGACGTGCAGATCCCAAAAGCTATAGGTACAGGGGACTTGGATTCGTCGCCAGACTGGAGGCCTCACCTGTCTGAGTGTCACCTTCAACTGCAAGATGTGATCAAATCTGCTTCTCATGCCGTGCAGTTCTCCTCGGGCCATGCCTGTTATGCCTGGCGAACGCATCGTTTCAGCGGCGGCGGGGGCGCCGCCTCACCATGCTTTATTGTGCCACGAAGATGGGCCCGCCGTCTGCTGCAAACGGGGGTTGAGACTGTCGAAAAAGTCTGAAACCGACGTTTGGCGTGCCTATAACCTGTTGAATTCATTAGGCGTGATTCCCCAAGAAAATCCCTAAAAGGGGTTTTTCGACAGTCTCGTTCGGCTTGCTCTCTTCACCGATTTGCATTCTTGATCTTGTCTATGGCTTTCTCTGCCGCATCCATAACATCTATGAGCATTCCACGGGCGGCAACTCTCGTCAAAACATCAATCGCTTGCGGGTCGCCAAGTTCAGCGAGTCTTTCTATTGCCCTGACGTCTTTTTCTTTCTCCGCCCAGCGCGACTGACTTGCGACTTCCTCGATCTGACGAATCAAGCAGCGAAGTTCATCCGGATCTACTTTGGTCACGGTTTTTTTCCGAGGAATGATGTAGCTTGAGACCAATTCCTTCAGTACCTGTTCGATAGATGGAGTACCTGCACTCCGAGCCAAGCTGATGAGATCATTGGCCGTCTCGGCGTTTAGTCGAATCATTCCCGGTCGGATAGAATCCACTCTCATCAAGAAGGCCCTGGAACATTCAGACAACCGCAGACCCTCTGCGACATAGTGCATATAAAGATAGGCTCCATCAGAGCCGCCGTAGTTTGACGCTTTCAATGATTCTTGGCAGTGCAAGCCCTGCGCCCACCAGTATACGGCTTGGTTGATGTTCCGCGCCTTCCACTCGACCTTCCCCAGAAGGTTGCATAGTAAATACTTCTGTTTGGTCTTCCCTAAACCGTCCTTGAGGACTTGACGCGCCTTGTCAAGTGATCCCATGCGGAGGAGGGCATCTCCACACCAGTCATACAGGTCCGCAAAGTCGCTGAATTGGGTGATGAGTGATTCGGCCTCACGGCACGCCCCGACGTTGTCTCCAGAATTGAGGGGGTCGAGCACTTTTCGAAAGGCAGGATCGCTGTTCCAAGACCTTGTTTCAGGAAGTTCTTCGTAGTTGTGCCGTAAGCAGTCGCTTACGTATTGTTCCTCAATTGCAGCCGCAGGTTTGGATGTAGGTGGTTCAGCCTTCTTCGCCTGTGCCTCCGCTGCAGCTTTCATCACCACCGGTTGTTGTTGCTTCTTCTTTCCAAACAGCCAATCAATGATACTCACGACGTTTCCTCCTTTCGTCAGCCGAACGGTGCCGCTCAGCCGCCGCCTACATTGCCAGTAACAGCTCGTCTCAAATCGCGGGGCGGCCGGCTGGAGCGGCGGGTTAGACGCTATCTAGATCTGCCCTCGTTAACGGTGACCCTTTTCTTGTCAAGATGAATCACAAGATTCAACGCGGTTCGCTTCCCCTCCTTGGTGCTCCGCTTGTATGAATTGAGCTTTCGAACGCACTCATCAATCGCCAGGTTTAGCTTCAGGGCATCCTCGAACGATATGGTTACGTTGAGTGCAACAGTGTTCGGGGAAAGCGTATCTCGTGGCGGACTAGTCTTGCTGAAATCACATCCCCCGAAAGAAAAACTCTTAGGTGTTGGTCCAGTATGGTTGCTCATCTATGACCTCCGTGTGCGTCTAACGAGTCTGTAGAAAAAGCCTTTTACGAGAGCGGATATCCTGTCCGCTCGCCCTCAGATTATTCCAACCTATGCTTTATCTCACCCATGCCCTTATGCGTTCGCTCCACTGTGTCACTCTCGTCACCCTTGATAGCGGGTTCCACGATCCCCATCCATCGCCCATCCCTTAGGCGAACTGGAATCGTGGACCGTACCGCGAGATCTTCAGTATGTTGTGCACCATGTTGTAGAGCTTCCACTGTATGTCTACCTTGACCTTCCCTCGCAGGGTGAACCTATCTAGACCCCGGATGTGACAGATGTTCGCAAACACAGGCTCTACTATACCCAAACGACGACTGTAGAGAAATCGACCCACAGCAGTGTCAAATCGCTCAATCATCCTCTGCGTGTAAGTCTTCGGCGCATCATCAGCTCGCCCCTTAAAGATCGTCACCTGACGAGCCACCGTGTGCGGCTTCCGCAAACACTTCACCCGAAGCTCACATACCCTACAGTCAGTCTTCTTCCCCATGTATGAGATCCCGCAGTAGCCCTTCTTCTCACGAAAGTTCCGGTTCTTAAGGTACAATTCCTTCCCCGCAGGACAAATCAGCTTCCCCTTTGTCTCGTCATAAGTAAACTCGCTGGCCTTGAAGTACCGCGCTCGCGACTCGTATCTCATCTTCTTCCTATCCACTGACCGGCGATGCCGCCGTGCCGTCACAAATGCAGGGTCTCTCTTGCGGAAGTGATTGTCAGGAAGGTAAGCATCGATCCCTCCATCCAACAGCATCCGCACGTTCTCTTCGCTGTGATACCCGTTGTCTGCAACCACAACAGCCGTCTCCAAAACACCCGCACGCTCTCCAATCTCCTCAAAGTTCTCCCGCATCCCCTCTAGCATCGGCCCCAAAAGTTGCTTCTCCTGACCCTCACCAAAAGCCTCAGCATGCACAACAACCTGATGCTTCGAGTCCACTGCTGCTACACCACTGTAGCCCTGTACTACCCCATGCGCACTCGGCATCTTCGCACTCTCATTATCCGTCAAGTTGCTCTGCTTCACTCTACCTCCACGACCCTTCTTGTCCTCGCCCTTCTCAAGCCAACTTTCTATCTTGTGCACCTTCGCCCGCAGGCGCTCTATCGCCTCATCCTCTTTCTCCCGCATCCAACCACCACCCTCACTCTCGTCCGCCTCCCGGTGCTTGCGCAGCAATACCCGGATAGACTCCTCAAGCTTCCCCTTCTTCCTCTCAAAGTCCGCCCGCGTCCCACTCCTTCGCACAGTTAGACGATATCTTGCACCCATCGATCGCAAACATCTGCCGCCCGATCAAACCCTCCTCAGCACAGATCATAAGCACATTACGAAACAGAGGCGCGATCTCCCGCTCCATAGAGGAGATAAACTCGGCTATGGTCGTAAAATGTGGCCGACTGTCTGCAGAAAGCGCCATGAACACCACGTTCTCCCGACAAGCACGCTCGATCTCGCGGGAAGAAATGATCCCTCTGGAATAGGCAAACAAAACAATCTTCAACAGGATGGCAGGATCGTAGGCAGGGGCTCCGGTCTCGTCATTGCGGAAACGACCGTCAAAGACGGAGAGATCCATCTCATCAACGATCTCGTTCAGGGCAAACTCGAAGGTACCGGGTTGAAGTTGATTCTTGAGATCCACAGGGATCAGGAGCGTCTGCTCATACGAGTAGGGTTTGAAGTGCGGCATCGGTCCTCCCTTGAAGAATCTTACTCAGGGAGTCTAGCTGATCTTGTGATTACCTCAAGCCTTTTCCTACAGATTCAACGCTTTGCATAACCTGCGCGGGCAACAACCAATGCCAAAACGAAACAGCGCTTAATCCGCGTCAGGTTGATGCGGTTGTTAGGCTTTCGGCTTCAATTGTCGATTCTCAAGCCTGGCCTTTCAAAACTCTCTTTCTAAACATTTCAGCTTCTTGAGCTCTAGACCAATATCACCATTTCTCAAAGCATCCCCGGCGCGTCGCGCCAAATAACGATAACCAGGGTCGGCCAAATATCTGCTGTTTCCCTGACCATGATTTATATCAAGAATAATGAGTCCTATATCAACTGCTTTATCAAGTATGACATTGATATGATCATCTTGAAAACTATACCCAATTACAACACAGATGTTGGCTTGACGAATCGAACTACTAAACTCACAAGCCAACGTAATAAAAGGGTCATCGGGTTGAGTTTTTGTTCCGGGACCGAGTATCAACTCAGGCTCCTCGCTGATTTCAAGGTGGCGAAAGTGACGAAGATCTTGTGACCTTAACTCCATGAGTACAAGGTTGTGCTGAAATTGCTCGATTGGCAAGCTCGTATCTCTTGTTCCAAACCAACGAAGAGACCCGTGTAACTTGTAGAGATTTATTCCCTTCGTTGTCTTCCTAAATTGTAATGGATCCCACTTCTTAGTATCAGGGTCAAATCCTGTCGTGATATCAATTCTAGCGGTGTGACATGCATTTTCAAGACAACAATCGTAATTCAGACTGAATACTTTTAGTCGTCCCTGAGGTGGCAAAAAATCGCCAAGTCTGCCGAGGTAATCAGGCTTGGTCTCGTATGAGTTTAACAACTGAGCAAATTCTTTGCGAATAACAAACGGCAAATGGCCCATAGCTTCAATCAACGAGGGTTCAAGCTTTGTTTCAATCAGTTGTCGGAAAGGTTCTCTTCGAACGTCTAAGATCAGTCTAACCCATTCAAAAAAGCGCTCATAGTTCTGTGCCACCAGCGGGTCTTGTGCTTCTATCAGATCATACAGTTGTCCATATTCAGGGTGGCACACACCATTAACATCTGGAAGATCAGGAAGCCGTTTTCTCAACTCCTTAGTCAATTGTGCCACCATAGGCATTCCAGCATCATCGGATGCCCCAGCACCAAGTAGGAATATGATGTTGTCGTCATCTCGTTTTCTTATCATTTCAGTATTACTTCTTAGAATATTGCTTTTATTATGTGATGTTAGTTTAGACTTTATCTCTAATCTGCCTAACGAGTCTGTAGAAAAAGCCCGATTTCGAACTTTTTCGACTCGTAACCAGTTGATTTTGTTGAGAGTAAACTCATGAAAGGCGACTTTTCCTACAGACTCAACGTTCCGCATCAGCCGAGGCGGAGTGGCGCCGCGGAACAGTCCAAGGTAGCGCGACCAGCCTCCGGCTGCATGCGGTGGTTATGTGGCCGTTGCTCAACATGTTGCCTCACGCAGCACGTCCCTCGATTATGGCCGACAGGTATTTGAGTGCCTCTCGTTTGCCGTGCCTCCGGAGAATAATTCCCAGAACAACGAATTGGGCTCTTCGGAAATTGCTAGGGTTTGCGAATGCTTCCGCAAGTCTATCTAACATCGCCTGTATGTCCGCCTCGGAGAGTTCTGATTTCTTTTGGCTGAGGTAGCGCAAGAAATCGTCCCGCAGCGTGAAACGACAACCGTCTTCTATGGATTGGTGGACAAATTGGGCAAGTTCTTGACCGGATGACAGTGGGAATAGGAAGCGAGCGGTGGTAACCAGAGCTTCTTCTGCGTCAGAGGTACGGCCACACATCTCGGCATCAGCGCTTGTAACGCCCGCCCCAAAAGCGTATAGACGCATAAACGGAAAGTGAACGCGCCTCCATTGTGTCGCCCTGGTGTAAAGTAGGTAGCCGATTTGCCATACCAGCGCAGGGGCAGCGAGGAACCATACAAAGGGGCTGACGAAAAGAGCCAGGAGTACCATGGCGCAGGTGAAAATCCAGGTTATCGTTGAGGTAAAGCCTATCACTGTGGTACCTTATGACGCTCTGCCATTCTGCAGTAGGCGTCGCGGATCTTACTGATATATTTGGATTCCAAACCAGGGGGCGGGTCCCCCTGTTCTGCGCAGAAAACAGTGTAAATAGCGGTGATGACTTTTTGGTCCTCGGGCGTTTCTGGGGGGATGGCCGAGACTAACGCACTGACGGTGAAATGTTGTCGCTTAGAGAACCTGTACCGCGACACCACCATCGACTGAAGCGCATGGTCGACCGACTGACCCGCTCGACGGTAGTGAAAGTAGGACTGTAGGTTGGACTTGAACAGTCCGGTTGTCCCTTCACTTTTATTGAACCTAGACCAAGCGATGAACGCTAGAACCCCAATCACGATGCCCCAGACGCGCCCGAGATACACTGACACTAGCCACGCAACTAGGGTACAGACGGCAAGCATTACGAGAAAGCCAATCATTTACCTTACCTCGCTAGGTTGTCCGCCAGATAATGATAGCAATCAGCCGCCGGCGCTGCCGGTCGGCTGCATTGCCCT
>Ga0315291_10012801_pt1 | contig 10181 bp, 10 predicted proteins | sample YL17G12_20_MG_FD_203070 | JGI IMG/M metagenome (GOLD analysis project Ga0315291, IMG submission 203070) | Sediment microbial communities from Yellowstone Lake, YNP, Wyoming, USA - YL17G12_20 | ecosystem: Environmental > Aquatic > Freshwater > Lake > Sediment | place: USA: Wyoming | collected...
GAGCCTGGAGACCGAGTCCGGGTACCTGCCGATGTCCCATCCCTCCGGCGGGGTGGCGAGCAGGAGGGACCCGTTTCCTGTGTTGAAGCTGTCACTCCAGGAGCCAAAGATATACTTCCCGATGAGCTCGGGGTTGTCCTTCCCCCGGTAGAGGTGCCCGCCGACGACGGTATTCCCGAGATCATGCCCTCCCTCGAAGATGGGGCCGATCAACGGTTCACCCCGCGATCCCGTGATAGGGCAGGGTCCCGGCTTCGGCTCGGCGTCGTGGGAGGGATCAAAGCAGTGCGTCCCCTCCCGGATGTTCCACCCGTAGTTGCCGCCCGGAAGCACGATGAAGACCGACTCGAAGAGGCGCTGCCCTGCGGATGCGACGATATAATGGTGGCTCACGTAAAAATCGAAGGAAGCATAGGCAGGGTTCCTGAATCCAATAGCATAGATCTCCGGTGGAATGCTTTTATCATTCAGAAAGGGATTGTCTGCGGGTATTCCGTACTCCTTTCCGAAGCTCCTGGAATCCACGTCGATCCTCAACACCTTTCCGAGGATCGTGGTCAGATCCTGGGCATTCCCTGTCCCCGGTGTGTGCCCGAGGCCGGTATCATCAGCCCCCCCTCCATCGCCCAGCGGGATATAAAGGTAGCCATCGGGGCCGAACCTGATCTGCCCTCCATTGTGATTCTGGGAGGGCTTGTCAACCTCGAGAAGGATCCGTTCACTCGCCATGTCGGCAACATCGGGATCCGCTGCAGAAACCCGGAACTCGGAGAGCCGGTTGGTGCAGCTCCAGCCTGCCGGAGCACTGGACCTGAGCGGGGCGCTGTAAAAGACAAAGAAGCGCCCGTTCTTCTCGAAGTTCGGGTGGAATGCCATGCTGATCAGGCCGCGTTCATCGTACGCAGGGACGAGTTCGGTCATCCTGTCCCGGAAATCCAGGAACGGCTTCTCGAGGAGATTTCCATCACGCGTGACGATCCTGACCACCCCGACCTGGTCCACGATGAAGAGGCGGCCCTTGATATCCGGGGCGCCGGTCAGCATCATGGGGGAGGTGAGACCGCCTGCCACGAGTTTCAGCCCGATCCTTGGGCCCGGCTCCTCGAGGGGGTTTCTCGAAGCGGATGCGGTAAAGGTGGCGGCGAGGGGCGAGTTCTGGTTGGTGAGATCGGGTTTGCCCGGAGGCAGCGTCACCGTCCCGTACCCGGACGGCGCAGCGGTTGTGACGGCCGGCATGGCCGGCCCGGCCGGCGATGTGGGTGTCGGGGTCACCTGCCCTGGTCCCACCGTGCAGGCTGCGAGGACTGCACAGAGAACCACAAGGAGAGGTATCGCAAGAAATATCGATCTTCTTGTCATGGTGGCATGGTTGCACTCGTTTCTCTTTAAGGTATCCGGGCGAGAACCTTCGCTCATCAGCAGGGGGTCCCCTAGAGGCGAAGGATAGCGTGAAGAGCTGAATATCACGAGGGAAATCTATGAGAAAAAGAGGTGGAGAGATTTCGGATCTTCACGCCACCATCATCGTGAGCGAAAAGGACTGGATCTCCTCAATATAGACCAGATTCACCGGTGTCCCCCACATCCTTGTGGTGGCTGTGTCTTTGACGATGTTCGCATCAAATGCAACACGGAGCCCGTCTTTCCAGTATTTTGCGTCCATGTTCAGGGGTTCATACTTCTTCCCGTCATCTCCGGCAATTCCGAAGAACCCGCCCTCGAGATCCAGGTAGGTCACCGTTCCTGATCTCATCCAGGGGCGCCTGTACTCGCCCGTCACTTTCTGCTCACCCTGCTTCGTTGCCCTGAGATAGAAGGAGTGGATACCGCCTGTTCCCACCATCTGCCCGCCGCTTGACGAGGGGATATACTCATCCAAGGAGATCCTGAGCCCGTCCGGGATGCTCAGGTTCCATGAATACCCTGTCGTCGGGTTCTCCTGGAGGCGGATATTGAAGGTCTCACCAAGGGCCTCCTGCACGGTCTTCCCACTGTCTGCCTCTGTGTACACATGGAACCGAGGAGGTACAGCGGGTGGGACACTCGGGATCGTGCAGACATTCCCGGCACACGAGCTCTCACCGACGACCAATGCGAGCTCGAAGAAGGTCACACCAGGCGCAGCAGGTTCCCAGGGCCGGCGGTAGACGCCAGAGATACCCTGGTCCCCCGGCCCGATCGCTTTCAGGAACCAGACATGGGTCCCGCCAGACCCGACCAGTTTCCCTGAAACATCGTCAGGGATGTAGGTGTCATTGATGATGGCGATGCCGGGTGTGACCGAGAGGTTCCAGGAGAATCCGGTTGTCGGGTTCTCCGGCAGCCGGAGCTGGATCCCGGCATCGAGGGAGATGTTGTAGGTCCCTCCATTATTCGTCTGGCCGAAGGAATTGGGTTCAGCAGGTACCGGTGCCTGTGTCAGCACAGGTGTAGGTGTGAAGGTGGGCAGGGGTTGGGCCCCGGGTCCCGTACAACCCGCCAGCAGAACCGCCGCAACGCACACGACGGCGAGGATGGGTGCGAGGATCATTCTTGTGGACATGATCGGATCTCCTGATCTGAATATCCCTTATTGGGCCCGGTTTTACATAAATCTTCCATTAATTACGAAAATTTTCGAAGTCTCCCTTCCTGCCGTTCCAGCGGAAAGAAGGAGGAGAGGATCAGGATGGGGGGCAAAGGCCCACCCGAGGATTATCCTGATGAGGGAGAGGGGAAGGAGGAGGATGAGCGGGAGGGCTGGCAGAGTACCTTCCAAAGAACGGGAACGGGTCGGGATGGGATCAGGATCCCTTCTCTCCCGTCCCGTCTCCTTCCTTCTTCTCTGCTTCCCGGAACTTCCTGACGATCTCCGGGCCCACGCACTCCTCGGCATAGCGGCACCAGCGGATGCAGGAGGCCTGGTCATTGTAGATGACGAGGCCGCATCTCCCGCAGGAGGTTGAGACCTCGTTCGAGAAGATCTCGATCTCCTCCCCGCACTGCGGGCACTTCTTCACCTTGATGGTGGGGGTCCGGATACTTGTAGATCCCGGGCACCTGTCGATGAGCCGGAAGGTCTCGGGCATCTCTCATCACTTCGGGCATTCCCGGAACATGGTGAGCATCATCTTGAACCTCGTGATGGCAGAGAGGGCATGGGGCTTGTTGGCCGGGAAGATGATGGTCTCCCCTTCTTTCAGCCTGTGGGTCTCCCCCGCAACCCAGACCTCGCTTTCCCCGTCGAGGATGGTGACGACCGCGTCGAAGGGGGCGGTGTGCTCCGAGAGCCCCTCGCCCTTGTCAAAGGAGAAGAGGGTGATGTTCCCTGCCTCCTTGAAGATGATCATCCGGCTCGCCACGGTCCCGTCCTGGTAGGCCACGAGGTCTTTCAGGCTGAGGACTTTTCCGAGGAGTTCCTCCCGCCCCTTCTTCTCTTCGCTCATCTTTCGTACCTCCGGACTCTGTTGCTCTCCCAACAGAAAGTCATTCCGGCCTCTCGCCTTCGCCACCCGCCCTGCCTTTCCTGCACAAGGTGTCCATCACCTGGTCACCCCCTCCGGTACGTGATGGCCCCCTTCACCGGGCAAACCTCGGTGCACCTCCCGCAGAGGTAGCACTCCCCCTTCAGGTCCTCCCGCTTCGCCTCATCCACCGGGCAGGTGAACTCGCACTTCCCGCACTCGATGCAGGACGGGTTCCGGCGGAGCTTGAGGAGGGATCCCGCCCCTGCCAGGGCAAGGAGTGCCCCGAAGGGGCAGAGGATGCGGCAGAAGGGGCGGTAGAAGAAGAGGGATGCGACAAGGAGGGTCAGCATGACGAGTGAGCCCACCGAGAACGAGAGGAGGAAGAGATCGGCAGCTCCCAGGTAGGCGAGAGCGCTCACCGAGAAGAAGAGAGCTGCGACCACGATGATCGCAAAGGCGACGAACTTGATGGCATAGAGTACCGTCTTCATCCGTGGCTTGACCTTGGGCACTGGGGCAAGGTAGGCGAGCTCCTGGATCGCCCCGAGGGGGCAGATGGAGCCGCAGAAGATCCGCCCGAGGATGAGGGTGAGGATGAGGAGCAGACCGAGGATGAGGACTGCAAAAACAAGGGGGCCCCCGAGACCCGTCACATCGCCGCGGAGGAGGAGCTGGAACTGCCAGGGGGCGACCGAGGCAAAGAGGAAGCCGAAGATGGCCGAGACGACGAGGACCACCGCGGCCAGAGGCCGGGAGATCCTCCCTCTATACCAGAGAAAGGCGAGGATCATCACCATGGCGAGCGTGTAGATGAGCGCGATCGGCCGGAGCGAGCTGTCAAGGGGCATGGGCATCACCCCTGACGGGAAGGGCAGGAACGCCATCCGGGGCGTGCGGGACCAGGCATTTCATAGAAGAGAGACCTCCCTTGGAGTTCTTAAGGGGTTCGGATCGGGGCGTGGAGGGTGGATGGACACCCGGCGGGAGATAATCATCGAACGGACAGGATGCGAACCGAAGTCTCTCAAAAACATCCCTGTTCCATGCCAGGATCCTCCTGGTGGAGAACCCCGAATCCAGCCGGAACAGCCGTTCTCGAGCGGGATGGGTAGTGTTATTGGCACAAGGATGTGAAGATATCCTTTCATGGAAGGGAAGGGGAACCCCCTCCTGGCGAAGGAGATCAAAGCAGCAGGCGGGAAGGTCTACCTCCTCTCCATCGAGGCGGAGGACCTCTCCCGGCTCTATCCCGGCATGATCCGGTACACCCTCCGCCTTGCCTCGGGAGGTGAAACCCTTGGCCTCTTCCGGACCAACTCCTATGAGTACTCCCCTCCCGTCCCCCTGAACGCAGAAGGGGTAATCCGCGGGAAGGCCGTGGAATGGGAGTGGGCGCTCACGAGGGATCCTGACGGGTTCCTCGCATCCATCGGGAGGCCCAATGAAGGAGTGTCTCCCTCGGGAAACGTGGAAGCCCTCATCATCCAGGGGAGCCCACGGGCCGACGGGAACTGCAGTATCTTCGCAGGCTGGGCGAGAGATGAGGCAGGGAACCTCGGGAAGAGGGCCCGGGTGGTGTACCTCGACGACCTGTCCATCCATCCCTGCATCGGCTGCTACCAGTGCTACAACACCGGCTCCTGCACCTTCGATGACGATATGACCGATCTCATCAGTGCTCTGCGGTCCGCTTCTCTCCTTGTCATCTGCACCCCAGTCTATACGAATACGGTTCCGGGAGGTCTCAAGATCTTCATCGACCGCTGCCAGGCATTCCATGCAGAGAAGAACCTGTTCACAACCGGAGGGGAGAAGAAGGGCCTCCTTCTCTCGGTTGCAGGGAGGACGGGCACCGGGAACTTCACCTGCGTGAAGAAGGTTGTCGCCCCCTTCATGAGGAACCTGGGCATCCAGTATGCCGGTGAGGTCCTCCTTGACGGGATGGACAGTGTCAGGGATGTCCGGACCCTTCCCGGGATCCGGGAGAAGATCGGCGGCCTCGTCCGGTATTCTTTCAGGTGTTAAGGATCCTCACCTGCTGATCAGGTCCCGGCGCCATTGGCCTTTACACCCCCCCCCGAACCCCCTTCTGCGGGTGGTGACCTGCACGAAGCGGAATTCCTGGAATGGCCATGCCCCTTTCGGAGGAAGACCCATGTCAGAAGGCGTGGGTGACATTGGGGATCAGGAACTGATCGCGGAAGGTGAGCGAATAGGCATCAGGGAACCGGATCACGGTCACATCAGGGGAGAAATCCGGCGAGAGAAGGGGCGCGAGGATCGAGGATTCGTAGCCGGCCTGGCCCCAGCTCAGGTTGAGGGAGCGCGTTTCGTAGGTGCTGCCCGGGGCGCCACCCGTAACGACGGCAAAACCCTTCACAGCGAAGGTGGTGGCACGATCGCTCGCAGAGAGGGTCTCGACCTTCCCGCCCGTCGTTGCCGCGAAGATGCGCTCGAGATCCCTATCGGGATTGACGGCCCCGAAGAAGGCGAGGGCCTGCTCGATCCAGGAGAGGTTGTACTCGAAGGTGACGGTGGCGTCCCCGCCCCTGTCGATGACGATGTCAAGGTACCTGGCATGGAGTGCGGCAGCCGGCGTGGAGGCGAGGATCCCGAGAACGAGGAGGAGAGAGACCATCCGGAGCCGTTTCATGCCTTCCCTATCATCCTGTTTTGGGTTCGTGTTCCATAATTGTTCCCCAGGAATGCCCTGCCCTGGAACGCCAATCGTTAAGTTCATCCCCTCACGGGTTGAAGAAAGACCGTCTCTGATGAGAGGAATAGCCAGATTCCCTGCTCCCCGGCCTGCGGCTGTCCTGCTTGCCCTCCCCCTCCTCTTCTCTGCAGTCCTCGGGATCGGGGTCCAGATCCAGCCCGATACCATCATGGAGGGAAGCCAGATCTCCATCACCCTCTCCAATGTCACCGACGGCTCTCCCCTCAATACCACCTTAGTCTCCACGTTCCCTGCAGGCCTTTCCACCTCCTGGTTCAACGTCACCAACTGGAGGTATCCTTTCACCCTCCAGAAGGGCAACGTGACGGTGGTCGGGGGGAATGTGAACCGGATCATGCTCCTCGTGCGGGCCGGGAGCACCCTCAGGAAGGCAGAGGGTACCGGAACCGGGAATATCCTGGTGGGGCTCCCCATGGACATCCTCACGGGTGTGTACTACGATTACCGGATCCTCTACGAGGTGCACAACTCCACTGCTCCCATTATAATCACCCTCATCCAGCAGGGAAGCAAGGTGGGAACCGATGATTCGGTCTCAACCCCCTCCATCTACGGAGCTGGCGGAGGGAACCTGACCCTGAAGGTTCTCGTGAACGGCACCCTGGGGGGCAGCCAGATGGTCCGGGTGGGTAAGATCGCCCCGACACCCGTGACCACCCCACAGGTTACCACGGGTACCCAGCCGCCAACCCCGCCCACTCTCTCAACGACGGTTCCCGGTACATCCCTCCCAACCACACCGTACCCTGTGGTTCAGACCCCCTCCCTCACCCCAACGCCCACTACCACGCCGGGCCCCGCGGGCACCTCACCCTGGATCATCGGCTATGTGGCGCTCATCATCATCATCACCATCCTCGCCGACTACTTCATTATGAAGGATTGAGGCCTCTTCCCGGCTGACGTCCTCAAACGCAGGGTCTCGCACCGTCGGAATCACCCTTTTCGACTCCCATGTGACAGGGATATATCCCGGGAGGGCCCAGAGACTCCTCATCATGGGATCGGATGCAGACAGGGTTGAGAGAGACTATGCCTCGTACCGGCTTCTCGTCGATCTCTGGGCCAGGGAGAACCCCATCAAGACCGCCAAGCTCCTGGTCCTCCTTGCCACGAATGCCCTCCTCATCGCGGCGGGGAGCGTTGCAGGCGGTCTTGTCCCGAAGAACTGGCCCCTCTGCCTTACCGGGGCCGCCCTCTCGCTGGTCTGGGTCCTCTCCCTTGGGAGGACTGCTCTCTTTCAGGAGGGGTGGCGGCTGAAGATCCGGGAGATTGCTGCCCGGTACCCGGAGGACGCCAGGTTCCAGGTTCTTGAGACGGGAGCGGAGAGGAGGAAGGCCCCCCTCATCCTCAGGGTGATGGGGGCAGTCCCGTCGGTATATTACCTCGTCGGGGCGCCCATCCTCATTTGCCTTGCCTGGTGCGCAACGCTCCTCTCTGTCCTGGTCTGAGGATTCAGGGAAGCCGTGACCGATCCCTGCATCGCCATATTTATGTATTCTCCGGGATACATGTCGCATGGAATCGTGGATCCCCCTCTTCTTGTGAACGGGGGAAGGTGATTCGTATGCAGATGGCCCGTCCTGATCTTCTCTCCCGGGTTTCCCGCCTCATCCTCCTCGGAGCGGCGGTCCTGCTCCTGGTCCCGCAGGGAGCACCCGCCCACTCTCCCACTGATATGCAGCTGGCTTTTAACCAGGGGAACCGGATCCTCTCGGTGTCCATCACCCACCCTGTAGCCGACCCCTCCGCCCACTATATCAAGCGTGTCCTGATTACAACGGGAGGTTCCACAATCAGCGATACCACTTATACAAGCCAGCCCTCGCCCCAGACCTTCACCTATATCTATCTGATGCCAGAGGATGTGAACGGAGAGGCCCAGGTGAGGGCAGAATGCTCTATCCTTGGGTCGATGAGCCGCAGCCTCCAGGTAGAGGACGCTTTGCCGGAAGTGACCACAGTGTCCACAGGGACCGTCACGATCCCTCTCACAACGACCGCCCCGACAGGAGGCGTTCCACCTGCACCAGCCGCGACACCCGATGTAGCGGGACCTGGTTTTCTCCCCCTCGTGGTGGCCATCACTCTGGCGGCCTGGCGGTTCAGGCGCTGACATTCCCCTTCATTTCAGGTCCAGCCCTCTCCCGCCCCCTTTTTGCAGGACCGGATCGTGCTGCCCACCCCGCCCTTCTTTCACCCACCCCCATATTCCCTGACATGCTCCCATGCCCGGTGATAACCCTCGTATCGTGCGTCCTCCTCGTTGTAGATTCCCATCTCGCTGCGATGGTAGAGCTTCCTGTCCTCGCCAACGGGGCATACCTTGATGCAGAAACCGCAGGGGGAGATGAATCTCCGGGCCAGCTCCTCGGATCGGGCTGCGCAGGCCCCCTTCTCTGTCAACCCCTCCGGGTAATCCTCGCCTCCGAGGGCGTGCACAGGGCAGGCGTCGCGGCATCTCATGCACCGTATGCAGAGGGGTTCCTCCATAACCTTGCCGGGCGGGATCTCTGCGGCGGTGAAGATGGAGGTGAACCTGACCCTGGGCCCGAACTCACGGGAGAGGAGCATGTTGTTGACCCCGAAGTTCCCGAGGCCGGCGAGGTATGCGGCATGCCGGTGCGAGAAGAAGGCGATCGGCTTCTCCCTGAGGATGGAGATCGACCCGTACCCGTCCCTCGGTACCGGGATGGACGGGTATCCCCTGCGGTTGAGGAGGGATGCAATCCGGTACGCATTCGAGTCCAGAAGGGAATTGACCGTCTTGTAGAGCTCATGGTAATAGATCGAGGGGGTGGTCTCCACGATCGGGAGAAAGACAGGCATCCCGATGACAGCGACGGTTTTTGCCCCGGGATAGATGGCTTTCGGGCGGAACTCTTCGGGCACCCAGGGCTCGAAGGGGGGATCATCCCAGGCGTCCGCCGATGCAAAGCCCACGAGGGGGATATCCAGGTCTTTGCACCGCCGGAGGATATCCCGCTTTACCGATGTACCCATGAGATCACCCTCAGGCGGTCAGGGATAAATGGGTTTGCCGGGCGGGAAATGGGGCAGAGAACCGGAACCTGAAGGGATATATGCCACGGGAATGTAATTCCTGAAAGGAATACCTGCAGGGCCATGAGGAACAGCGCAGGCATCGATCTCTCAGCCATCGCGTGGCATGCCATGGAGAAGTACGGCTTCGAACCCGGGTTCCCGGAGCCCGTGGCCCGGGAGGTCGGTGCCCTATCCGACATGAAGTTTCCGGACGGCCAGGGGGAGATCCGCGACCTGCGCAGCCTCCTGTGGTCATCCATTGACAACGAGGACTCCCTGGATCTCGACCAGCTGGAATACTGCGAACGCGGAGAGACCGGAGAGATCCACGTCAGGGTCGCCATCGCTGATGTCGACCTGTACGTGAAGAAACAATCGCCGACAGACCGGCACGCGGCCCATAACGGGACCTCGGTTTATACCGGCATAGAGACCTTCCCTCTCTTTCCTGACAGGCTCTCCAGGGGGATCACCTCCCTTCTCCCCGGCCAGGACCGGATGGCGGTCATCATCGGGTACGCCGTACTCCCTGATGGGGATTTCCGCCCGGGCGAGGTGTACCGTGCCCTCGTGAACAACAAGGCGAAACTCGTGTACGAGGAGATCGGGGACTGGTTCGAGGGGGCAACGCCGGTCCCGCAGGTTGTTCTTGACGTTCCGGGCCTGGAGGCCCAGCTCCGCCTGCAGCTCGAGGCCTCGGTGCGCCTGAAGAGGTACCGGATGGAGCAGGGAGCCCTCGAGCTGGACACCCTGGAGCCGAAGGTGATCGTCGAGGAGGGAAAGATCTGCCGGCTGGTCGCCCCGAAGAAGAACCCGGCCGGGCACCTCATCGAGGACTTCATGATCGCGGCGAACGGGACCATGGTCGCCCGGCTGGAGAAGGCCGGTATCCCCATGGTCCAGCGGGTTGTCCGCGTACCGAAACACTGGGACGGAATCGTGGAGACCGCCGC
>Ga0315291_10012802_pt1 | contig 10180 bp, 6 predicted proteins | sample YL17G12_20_MG_FD_203070 | JGI IMG/M metagenome (GOLD analysis project Ga0315291, IMG submission 203070) | Sediment microbial communities from Yellowstone Lake, YNP, Wyoming, USA - YL17G12_20 | ecosystem: Environmental > Aquatic > Freshwater > Lake > Sediment | place: USA: Wyoming | collected...
ACTTTTATTTGATAACCCTCTTTTCCCGCCAAAGCCGCTCAAATTCTTTTTGGTAAGAAGCAACCACTTCACTATCACTGAGGATAAGAACATTTTCATAATTCCATTTTGCAGAAGCATCCGTCCAATCGAAAGATCCTGACACAACCCTTTTCCCATCGAAGATAGCAAATCGATGGTTCATCATCCCCTTCTCCTTCCCTCCGACCACTTTGACTACGATTCCCTGATGGATCAAAGAGGTAATTTGAGAAGATTTCACCTTTGCCTGTTTTGAATCGGCAATAATCCTCACTTTGACGCCTCGCTGTTTCGCCCTCAATAACGCCTTGGCCAAATCAAGGGAGGTTATCTCATGAATGGCAAGTTCAAGGGTTGAAGTCACGGACCCCATTTCCTTAAGAAGGGACTCTTTGATGCTTTCTTCCGGAGAAAAGATCGCCCCATTCTCTGCGATCGCTGGGGATATCAAAAAAGCCCACAATGACCAGATGACAACGAGAACAACCTTTTTCATCCCTCGCCCTGCAGTGTTAATGATCGGTTATTTATCAAAATATGCCAGAATACCCCCCCAGCTCTGCTGGGGGGATGAATGGCCTACCCTCTCCCCCGGGGGGGAGAGGGTTAGGGTGAGGGGGAAATGATCTAATCATCACCCCCACCTTAATCCTCCCCCATCAAGGGGGAGGAAAGTTTTTTAGAGAATTAGATGCCCCGCAGCTCTGCTGCGGGGTACTTCACTTCAGTCTTTCACATCCTTCGTCATGAAGTCAAGCCCGAAATTGCTTCCTGTGTAATGCCTCACTCTACCGTAGAAATTTGGCGAGATCCGGCAGGGATGCCGGAGAAAATCTTATAGCGGCAACATCAGCTTGTCCCTGAACTAAAAGAATGACCCAACCGCGCAAGGACTGCCCTATTGATGGTGAATGTTACCCCCGCCTTAAAAATTCAGACCATCCGCTTTATAAGATTTTAGTATCGTTCAAAAGGTGAGGCATAGATGTTTTGACAGCCGAGCAAACTGACCAACCCCTTTAGAAAACCTCAGAAATCTCCCCTCCCCTCGTGGGAGGGGATTAAGGTGAGGGGGAAATATCTGAAATTATTAATAAACTCTGTAGTATTCTCACCCCCACCCTCACCCTCCCCCGTCGAAGGGGGAGGGGAATTTGCTTGGGATTGGATTTGTTTTAAGTGGTTTATTGAAATGCCTCACCTTTTGAACGTTACCAAGATTTTCGGAGACATTCCTGCCCGATCATCGGATTTCACCCGCGCTTCAGTGAGGCATTACCTTCCTGTAAGCATCTTTTTCCCCGTGATGAGATGAAGTCCCTTGAGGAAGACAGGGCGGTTGAGAAATTTTAGGGCGGAACCTCTTATGGATTTAACTCGAACGTTGAAAAACCCATCAAAAACCTCTATTTTTAGTAAACCCCGTTAGAAATTCCAGCGGGGCATTAAACCCCGCCGGAATTATTCTAAAATCTAACCCCGCTGCAGAGCAGCGGGGCATTATTTCTAACGGGGTAAATACGAAAGTTACCCCTCACCTGTCAAATGACCGCATTTCTAAAACTTTCGAAGTCCGGTCTGTCTTCCTCTGCTCATTTCACGGAATTGGGGATGCTTCCTTACTTCCTTTCGATTGTACGGTTTCATCCAACACGCTTAAAATCTGACTAAGGTTAAAAGGCTTGGAGATTAAGAAATCAAGCTCACATTCCTTCATTTTGTCTTGACCGACTTCCATTCCCCACCCAGTAATCATTCCCACCGGTGTTCTGGGACTCATCTTTTTAATCGCCCTACAAACCTCCCATCCTGACATACCGGGCATTCCCAGGTCGGTTAAGACAATATCGAACTCCTTCTCTTTAAATAGCCGAATGCCCTCTTCCCCGTTTTCTGCTACAGTGACCTGATGGTTGACTTGAGAGAGGATACGTGAGAGCACACTTCTGACAGATTCTTCATCATCGATCACCAGGATTTTAGCCTTACTCCCCTCTTTGATGATTAAGGAAGGAGGGAGCGCCTCTTCTTCTCCCCTCACCCCAATGGGCAAAGAGATGGTGAAGGTTGTTCCCTTTCCGATACTGCTTTCAACGTCGATCTCTCCCCCAAATCGCTTGATAATTCCATAAGACATGCTTAACCCTAATCCTGTATTGCTGAATGGTTTTGTTGTAAAAAATGGCTCAAAAACCTTTCTCATCACCTCCTCGGTCATCCCTGTCCCTGTGTCGGAAATCCGGATAAATACCTCCTCTTTTCTCCGAAAGGTTCGAATTACAATCTTTCCCCCCTTCGGCATTGCCTCAATAGCATTGAAGATGATATTAGAAACGACTTCCCTTAATTCAGAGGCATTTCCTCCTACAGGAGGGACTTCCTCAAAATTTGAGACCATTTCAATATGGATTCCCCTCCCCTGGGCTTCATCCTTCCACTTTGGCTTGGTGATCTCCATCGCATCCTTAACAATGGGGTTGACATCCAGCTTAAAGAGTTCCTGACGGACCTTCTTCCTTGTGAAGTCTTGAAGCCGTCGCACAGTCTGAGCGGCATCCTTGGACACCTTTTCGATTGTCTGGAGAGTTTCCCTTAGCTCCTCATCTTTAGCGGTATAAAGGAGCAATTGAGTGTTCCCGAGGATGGCCGCCAGGGCGTTGTTAAAATCGTGGGCCACACCACTGGCCATCTCACCCAGGGCACGGAGTTTTTCTGTTTGAAGCAACTGTTCTTCCATCCTTTTCTTTTCGCTAATGTCCTTAAGGAAGGCAATGGTGTTCACATTTTCTTTCAAATCCTTTATCACTGTGGAACTGATCTCCACATTCCTTATCTCCCCGTCTTTTCGAAGAACGTTGAACTCATATCGAGGAGGCACCTCTTCCCCCCTCTGCCTCCGGACATATCGATCGGTCACCAATTGCTTGCTCTCATCATCCAGATAATTTCGAAAATCCGTCCCGATTAATTCCTCCTTGGTATATCCCAAGATCTCTGCCAGTCTCTCATTGACATATTTAACTTGGTAATCCTCCCCCACCACTAAAACCCCATCAAGAGCGCCTTCCACAACTGTCCTATATTTTTCTTCTGATTGCTTAATCTCCTCATAAAGGTGGATGTTTTCAATGAGGGTGGCTAATTGTCCTCCAGCGATGGTGAGCAAGCGGAGATCATCCTCTGAAAAGGCGTTTAATTCTCTGCCCTGTGCATCGATCACTCCGATAACCTTCTGTCCTATTTTTAGAGGCGCACACATTTCAGAACGTATCTCCTCATCGCCACTAATATACCTTAAATCTTTTCTAACATCGTTCACTAAGAGAGATTCTCCAGTCTCAGCAACCCAACCAGTAATACCTTTACCCACACAGAGCCCAAGTTTTCCAATACTCTTCAATGTAAGTTCTTTATAAGAAGCGGGATGGGGCAACAATCTTTTTGTAGTTTCATCCACCAATAAGATACCTAATGCTTCAAACTTAAAGAAATTATCCAGACTATTGATGATCTCTTTCAACATCTTATCTAAGTTTAACGAAGAGGCAGAGATCTTCATAATTTCATAAAGGATGGTTATTTCATTCAGCCTCTTTTTCGTCTCTTCAAAGAGTTGGGCATTTTCAAGGGCGAGCCCGATCTGATTTCCAAGGCTTTCCAACAGATTGACTTCCCTTTGGGTTAAAGCACGGGGGGAACGACTCAAGAGGGTAATCGCACCTATTGCTTTTTCTTTTGCCAGGAGAGGAATGCTCATCAATGTTTGAACCCCCTCCTCTTTTAGAAACGGAATAATCCGAGGGGTTGGATATTCATCGACGGAGAGGATGATCGGTCGCTTTAATTGAACGACTTTCCCGGCAACCCCTTCACCGACTTTAAAAGTCTTTGCATTTTCAGTCAAAATAGGTGGTTGTCCGTTGTCAAATTTTAGTTCTAAGATTTCTTCATCTTCGTTCAGAAGATGAATGGCTCCCATCTCGAAACCTGTGAGACTCAATGCCTTCTCTAAGGCAACCGGTAAAACCTTTTCCAGATCTAAGGTCTGATTAATTAAAACACTCAGGTCATGAAGGGTCTGGAGTTCCCCTGCTCTTTGTAAGAGGTCTTCTTCCATCTTTTTCCGAGCTGAAATGTCTTTAATGATCCCTTCATAACCAATGATATGGTCTTCCTCATCCTTCCTCGCGGTTGCAGTAATGAGGCAATCAATTGGAGCCCCATCTTTTCTTTTTAGTTTGATTTCAAAATCTTTAACAAACCCATCTTTGGTCATTTCATTCTGAAATCTCTCCCGTTCCTGCGGGTTAAAGTAAGTATCTTTCGAAACAATTCCAAATAGTTCTTCCTTATTTTCATAACCCAGCATCTCTACCCCCGCCGGATTGACATCGGCAAACTTCCCATCGAAGGAGGTGATGAAAACCATATCCTTTGAACCTTCAAATATTTTTCGATACTTCTCTTCTGCTTCTTTCAAAATCTCTTGAGACCTTTTCAGATCCCGAATCATTTGATTGAAGGATTCTGTAAGAACCCCTATTTCATCATCCCTTGTGGTGGGCACGATATGAACATCTAAATTCCCTTGGGAAACTCTTGCCATCTGAGCAGATAACTGTTTTATGGGATGGGTTAATTTCCTTGTTAAAAGGAGACTGAAAATGATCGCAATGGTTAGGGCAATTAGAATCCATTGAAGGGCAGTATTGGCAACCTGTCGAAGAGGCCCATAAGCTTCTTCCACCGGAACCTGGACAATCACACCCCATCCTAACTCCTTGATGGGTTTATAGACCACCAAATACCTCCCCCCTTCTGGATGCTCAAACTCTAAACTTCCTTCCTTTCCGGCAACGACCTGATGAACCATTGGAAGATGTCTCACGTTTAAGCCCAATAGAACGCGCCTCGTATCAGGATGGGCTATCAGATTCCCTTCTTGATCCACCACATACGTGGAACCTCTTTTCCCGATCTGAGTTTGCGGAAGCAAATTCCATAAATATCGGAGATGAATCTTCGTATTTAATACACCGACCGGTTCCCCTTTATATTCTTCGATAGGAACTGTAATCACCATTGTGGGTACGATATCTGAGGTGAGATAAAATTCTCCGTAATAAGTCTTTCCTTTTGAAGCCTTTCCAAACATCTCGCTCTTCGATTGGCTTTTCAGATCAGACGGCTTCGCCACTCCATATTTTGAGACCTTAAGAGTCTCCTGCCCTTTTTCATTCAGTAGAGTCAATTCTACGAGGTAATCGTGTTGATAAAGAAGACTTTCCAAATGTCCTTTCGTGTGGGAGAGACTACCTTTTCTAAAATTTTCATCTCTTGCCAAAAAAACTAGGTTGCTGACGACCTTTTCAAAAAAGGCCTGTGTTCTCTCAACCACCATATTGGCCTTTTCTTTTTCTATCGTAATGACCGATTTCTTCAAATTCTCTTGATAGATTTGAATAATACTGAAACCTGCAATGGCTAATGGGATGGTTGCTAAAAGGATCGAGAAAATCAACCATTTCAATGTCAGACTTTTCTTAATTCGCTCAATCATTAATTCTCATCTCCCTTCAAGAATCGAATTAACTCAGAATGAAGAATCCTCCACCCCTTTCCCGCTTTGATCGCTTTAATCCTTCCGAGATGAATATATTTAAGAAATGTTGGTTTCGAAATTTTCAAATACTCAATCGCCTCTTCGGTGGTTAACACGAGATCTTTTTCTATTAAAGACATCGAATTGCCTCCAATTTATTTGATTTGTTTAAATTTAACAGCAAAATATATGCCAAGAGAAACAATGAAGATTCCTCACTTATAACCATTTGATTTTTAAATATAAAATAGTTATTTAAATAAAATCCGAAGTCAAAATTTAAACCAATAAAATGACAAACTGTCAAAATTAGATTATTTTTTTGTCAAAAAACCAACTCAAGAGTGGTCTATCAAAGGAGATTAGTCATGCCAATTAGCTGGAAAGATACAGGCAAATTCAGATGGGGGATGTGATGAGACCCTTCGTTATGCTCAGGGTAAATGTGACCCCAAATATATATAAGGTCAATCAGAGTTGCACTTACATTTTAAATTTTCCGAAGTCTTCCGGTTTCATACCCTCAATGATGGATTTCAGGTCATCCTGCTCCTCCAGGAGATTGGAAGCAAAAAGTCCCAATTGTTTCGTCGCCGAAACCACCGATTCCGAGACGAAAATAGGGGCCTTCACCCTTACCGCAAGAGCGATCGCATCGCTGGGACGGCTATCCAAAATGAGCTCCCTCCCATCAACGTCAAGATAAAGGTTGGCGTAAAAGGTATTTTCCTTTAAGTCATTAATAACCACCCGAGAGAGGGATGCCTGAAATGTATCTAAGATTTGTTTCATCAGATCGTGCGTCATCGGACGAAGCGTCACCACATCTTCGAGACCTCTTGAAATGGCTTCCGCTTCAAAGACTCCAATCCAGATCGGCAAGGCCTTCTGTCCTGCAAGGTCCACCAAGACGACCACAGGGTTCGAAGCCTTGGGATCCACCACGATGCCCATCACTTTAACTTCCATCAATTCCTTTTCCATATTGCGCCTCGTTATAAAGGACAGCCTGACAAAAACCCTTCATTTCAAGCTCATTCCTATTTTAACCTGTAAAGCAGAGATGTCAACCCTTGGGAGGAAGATCCGTGATTCAGACATTAGACCATAGACTTCAGACATCAGACTGAAGGGAAGGAAATGGCCAGAGATTACACGAAGAGAAAGGTTTGAGAACACTTCAAGGGTTAATTTCCTATATAGAAAAGTCTGGGGTCTAAAGTCTGAAGTCCAGCGTCTGAATTGCAGAGGAAGATGAATCAGCAAGGAGAGAATGGAGCGCCACGGGCAAGCCCGTGCCTGCACGCTGTAGCGCTTCGGCGCGCAAGCGTGGTCTCCTGCGTAGGCGGATGAAAAATAATGGTAAGTGGAACGAAGAAAGGATGGAACGATTCTACCCAGATGTTGCAATATCAAACCCGGGCAGGGATACTTCCAAACCCTTGCAATTGCGGATTTTTCGTAAATGAAGGGTTACAGAGGATCTCACTTTACGTGAAGTCCCGGTTTTGCCTGGAGACGCATGCAGCTAACTCCCAAAGGTGCCGCTGCAAGGCTTTTTCAGTACCCCCGCCCGGTTTCGATATTGTTTTTTTGCAACTGGCGGATCTCCTCATCCATCCCTTCTTCCCGTGGTTTCTGGTGAGATTAATTCCCGGCGTACTTGCCGGCGCCGATCCTTCGGAAAAGTGATGGTGACTGTCGTCCCTCTCTTCAACCGGCTCTCCACCCAAATTCCCCCTCCATGTTCCTCCACCACTTTTTTGGCAAAGGTCAATCCTAATCCAACTTGATCGGGGCGGGTGGAAAAAAAAGGCTCGAAAATGTGATGGAGGTTCTTTTTTGAAATTCCCTCCCCTTTATCAGAGATAGAGATCTCTATCCCCTCTCCGTTCCCCAAAAGGGCCACATTTACGGTCATCCGTTTTTTCCCCAATGGCCTCTGTGTGAGAGCCTCGATGCTGTTATTCAAAATGTGAGCAAGGGCCCTTATCACCAAGTTCTTATCGATGAAGAGATTTCCGTCCCCTTCTAACCCTCCTGTTTCTAAATTGAAGAAAATCCTCTTCTCTATCGCCTCCTCAGAAAACCCTTGAAGGGCTGCCTTCACTACTTCCTGAATATTCTCTTTTTGAAAAGCAGGCATCGGGAGCAGGATATATTCCTCAATCCGCTGAACCATCTTTTCCAGCCTCCTCGTCCCTCGGAGAATTTCATCGCAATAGGATTTACTTTTTTGAGAAGGCGGAAGTGTTTTCAGCAGGCGCTGCGCATATCCTCCGATGGAGACAATAGGATTTCGAATCTGATGAGCGATCTCTTCCACCATCATCCCGAGGCTCTTCCAGCGCTCCATTTCGAGTCTCTCCCTTTCCAGTTTCTTCAATCGCTGAATTTCCTGTAAGGAAAAAGTTAAAAAAACTTCTCCTTCTTCCTTGAAAGAATTGGAAGAGAGGTGAACGAAGATTTTTGTCCCATCTTTCTGTCTTAAAAGTGCTTCCCCTTCGAAACCATTTTTGTAAAGCGTGAGGTAGATGATGTTGGGCAGGAAGTAGGTCAAGTCTTCTTCCAAGAAAAGGACCCTAATCCGTTGCCCTTCCATCTCCCCTCTTTGATAACCGAAGAGATGCTCCGTGTATCGATTAGTGTAGAGGATCTTTGAATGGATATCGGTGATGATAAAGGCCACTTGAATCAAATCGAGGAGGGGATGCCTCTCTTTCAGAATCTCGACCATAATTAACTCCATTCCAGTTCTTAAAATAGCCCCCCATTATCAATGGAGGGGTTTTGGATAGAATCCTCAATGAAAAAATCGACTTGAAAACGACTTCATTCTATTCGATCACTGGAAAAAGTCAAGTTTTAGTATTCAAGACAACTGAGATTCTGGATAACATATTCGCACAGGGCGTATGAAACGGACTCAAAGATCCGAATACAAACGCACTAAATAAAATCACATTCACCCCCACCCTCCCCTCCCCCCTTGAGGGCTGAGCTTTACACGCACTTGACACAGGGGGTATGAAAATCTCTTGTAATAACAACAAATTATCCCCTCCCCCTTCGATGGGGGAGGGTGAGCCCTGAACCATGTAAGGTTCAGGACAGTCATGCACCCTACGTGGTGCATGGGGTGGGGGTGGACAAAATGGCTGTCTTTCACCCTCCCCTTAATCCCCTCCCGTCGAGGGAGGGGAGAGTAACAAGTTGAAAACTAATTGATTTTTACAATCGGGTTACATGACATTGTAAAAAGCTATTATCACACCCCCTGTGTCCAGTGTGTACCAGGATCAGCCTTGAGGGGGGGGTAATATGATTTAATGCGTCTCTACTAGATCGTTGGTCCTTTTCCTTGACAAATCAACGGAATCTCGTTAAAAAATAGGCAATTCCACAACTCGAAGGAATGGGATGAGCTGGTTTTAATGGGAGAAAAGAGAAGTTGGGTTTAAAAGATCGGATCTTTGCAAAAGAGGTGAATTTCTACAAGATGCTTTCGGACCAGGCCACCAAGACCCTTGAAGGGATTGATGCCTTGGGGGTTTTTGTCGAAAACCGAAATTGGGAGAATGCCAAACGGGTGAAGGACATTGAGAGGGAGGCTGATGAACTCCGAAGGATTCTTGTCGAAGAACTCCACAAAACATTCGTCACCCCAATGGATCGAGAGGATATCTATGCCCTTTCAAGGGCGATCGATGATATCGTCGACTATGCTAATTCGACTGTGGATGAAATGGAGATTTATGAAGTCGCTTCTGAAGAACATGTCCAAGAAATGGTGGACATCCTGAGAAAAGCAGCCCGTGAGATCAGTGATGCAGTCAAGATTTTGGAAACTTATCCCAACATCGCCATGGAACGTGCCGTCAAAGCCAAGTCTTATGAGAATGCCATGGAGAAGGCCTATCATACTGCCCTCGCCGATCTCTTCAAAAGAACCAATACGGTTTATATGCTGAAGATGAGGGAAATCTACCGACACCTCAGCAATGCTGCGGATCGAACGGATGAGGCGGCTAACATTATCTGCAGCATTGTGATGAAGGCAACCTAAACGATAAATTCCAATAATCGTAACACTTTAGTTTTTTGAAAAAGAGGTCTGATCAAGATATCGTAATATCTCAAATCCCCCTCAATCCCCCTTTTTCAAAGGGGGAGGTATTTCTCCTCCCTTTGGCAAAGGGAGGTGGGGAGGGATTTTATTAAGGCTTTTTCAAAGCGCTAAAGTGTTACCAATAATCAAATTCCAATGACCAAATAAATTCCAATGACCCAACATCCAAATAACCAAAATTCATTTTTATAAGCCTTTGTTTAGGGTTTTGGTCATTGAAATTTTGGTTATTATTTGGTTATTGGTACTTGGTCATTCGTTACTTATCGATTTATTTAGCGTGTCTGTTATAATATTCCAGTGTAGTGAGTCATAAATCCTTTCCCTTTGTTTGTCATTCCGGGCTTGACTAAGCCTGCCCCGTACTTGATACGGGGGATCCACTGTTTCTAAGCTGGATTCCCGCTTTCACGGGAATGACGACTTCG
>Ga0315291_10012804_pt1 | contig 10180 bp, 10 predicted proteins | sample YL17G12_20_MG_FD_203070 | JGI IMG/M metagenome (GOLD analysis project Ga0315291, IMG submission 203070) | Sediment microbial communities from Yellowstone Lake, YNP, Wyoming, USA - YL17G12_20 | ecosystem: Environmental > Aquatic > Freshwater > Lake > Sediment | place: USA: Wyoming | collected...
AGGGCATTGAACTCACGCTGATTGCGGGGGTGGGTCAGCAACCTCATACCCCCGAATACTACATATAGTATGTACCTGAGTCAACTGCATACCCACGTAACGCAATGACCCTGCATGATCGGAAGGTGGCAAGGCGAAGACGCAGCACGGGAAGGCCGGTTTGACACCGGTAGCTGGCGGGCCTATAATCCGAGGCGCCGGGGCGATTGGAGGAAGGTCTGGGAGCGGCCGGGGGCCGGCTCCCGCCGTGCACGCGAGATGGGTGCGCGTCTAGGCGTCTGGAGCGCCCCTGCTGCGTGCCCCCACGCCGATACGGGCCCGGTACAGGTCGTACTGGTATCCGATCCCGTCTGGCCGCGCGCGCTCCCGTCCCACTCGACGCAGAAAGAGGACATCCGATCCGTCCCAGCCTACCAGGCGATGATGATAGTCTGGCTCGGACTCGTGCGTAATCTCCTGACATTCACCCGACTGGAGGTCCAGCAGCCAGATCCCGGCGCAGGTACCTCCCTTCGCGAGATTGCTGGGCTCGCGCAAGCGATCGAAGGCAAGCCATCGTCCGTCAGGGGACAGCAACGCGCAGCGTATCGCCCCGCGACTGGGGTCCCATTGCTCCTCAGCGAAGACGGTTCTGGAGCGCCCGCTCGGGAGATGGACCTCAAGCACACAGTTTATGAGCCCGCGAGAATCGTCCTGCGCCTGACAGCAGATGACGACGCGCTCACCGCGCCAGAAAAGGTGCGGGGCGGGCTCGTCGGCACCTATGGGCCGTTGAATGCGTCCAACGGAGGTGAAGCGGCCAGATGGCGGATCCACTTCCCCAACGAGGACACACGTGTCGAAACGGAGCCAGGCAGCGATCCGGCGGTGTGAGGCATCCCAGCACGCCTCCGCGTCGAGCGGTCGGGGACCTGACTGTGCGAAGCGGACTACGAGGCTGCTCCTTCCGTCTTGGCTGGACAGGCGGACCTCGCCCGGGACCTGGGCGCGTCGGCGGTTGTGCTGCCGTCCAACCCCTCGCCGACCGGGCGTCTGCCCGGTGATCGGCGCCCTGGCAGCGACGCGGCCTCGCCGTTCCAGAGCGGCCGCCCGCCGTTCCAGGACGGCCGCCCGCCGTTCCAGCATGGAATTCCGGCGCTCCAGGCGCTTTGCCTCGGCCAGTTCATCAATGACGGACCGCCTCAGGACTGTCCCGACATTCTGGCCCAGGGTCGCGATGTGGAACCCCGCGTTCTCCTCCACCAGCTCAACACGGTCTACTGCAGGGCTGCACCTCAATTCGGGCCCGGTATCGCGCAGAGAGCGAAACACGGCAGCCCCAAGCGGGATAACGATCAGAGCGCTGACGCAGAGCGCCAACAGCGGAGGGCCGGGTCGTGGCGCCTCGGCAGCGGCGGCCCCCGCCGGCGGCCGCCGCGCACCGCGCGCCTCGTGCAGTAACGGCATTGCGGACCTCCCAAAACGTGGACTGTGCTTGCAGACCTCGGAGAAACCACAGGGGACGCCGCGCGCCTCGGCTATCGGCCTCGGAGTCAGCACGGCCTCTTGGCAGACGATTCCGCCATGATCGGCAAAACACCGCGCCGCCGAACGAGAACGCCCACCGACCGGGGAACTCGGAAAGAAAGGGCCCCCCTCAGTCTTCGACGAGTGATCTTCGCCGCCACCGGAGGAATACCCTCTTCGGGCGTCAGTGGAGAAGCAGGTTGACACGGCTCGGGGGCGGGGCCTATAATCCGAGGCGCCGGGGCGATTGGAGGAAGGTTTGGGAGCGGGCGGAGGCGGCTCTCGATTGCAGGGGATGCAGTTGGTTGACCTCTATCCTGGGCTGGCCGCGCTGCTGACCAGGGTTGATGCCGGCGTGCAGCGGGTCAGAGAGGGGGACGGCCATTTCCTGGGCCTGGTCGCGCGCCAGGCCGTGTCGGGAAGGGGGAAGCGCCTGCGGCCCAGCGTGCTGCTTCTCTCAGCCGAATGCGCCGGCGGCGCCACCGACAGCACGATCGCCCTCGCAGGAGCAGTGGAGCTCGTGCATTCCGCCTCACTCGTGCACGATGACGTGGTAGACGAAGCGCCTTCCCGACGAGGCGGGCGGTCCGCCAATTCCCTCTGGGGAAACAAGGTCTCTGTGCTCTTGGGCGACTACCTGCTCGCGCAGGCGTTGGCGATGATCCCAGGCGGGAAACGGGAGTGGTTTGTGCCGGGGCTGGCGGAGGTCGCCGCGCGGATGTGTGCAGGGCAGGTGACAGAGCTTCGGGCCGCGGGCAAGCCCCTCACCGAAGCCGACTACCTCGACATCGCGAGGGCGAAGACAGGATGCCTGTTCGGCTTCTGCGGGCGGGCGGGGGCAAGGACAGGTGAAGGGTCGGAAGCCCTGGTCGCGGCCCTGGGCGGGTTCGGAGAGAGGTTCGGGGTGGCCTTCCAGCTCGCCGATGACATCCTCGATCTGGTCGGCACGGACGGTCGCTCGGGCAAGCCGGAGGGGCGGGATATCGCCGAGCGGAAGTTCACACTGCCGCTGATTCTGGCGGCGGAGATGGGCGGCCGCGCGCTGGCCGGAGAGCTTGTGGCATTGCTCGGCCGCGAGGAGATTCTGAGCGAAGACGTCTTGCGCGTGCGGGAGCTGGTGGAGTCCGCCGGCGCCATCGAACTCGCCTGGGGACGGGTGCGGAAGTGGTTGGCAGCCGCGCGGCGCGAGCTCGAGCCCGTCCCCGACGGAGAGGCCAGAACCGCGTTGGCGGCCGCCTGCGGGGAGCTGTTTCCTATGCCGGTGATGGCGGAGGCGGGATAGGCGTGCGCCTGCAGACGTGGTAGCATAGACGATAGCTGGAGGGACTGATGGTCAAGATCGAGGTGTACCATGATGGTGAAATGTGGTGCGCCCGCGGCCTGGGTGTGGGCATCTTCACCCAGGGGGCGACACTCGACGAGGTGGTGGCCAACATCCGGGAAGCGGTGGAGCTTCATTTCGAGGACGAGGAAGAGGTGCCGGATGTCCTCGTGATCTCCGAGGTGAAGGTTGGCCATGCCAAAGCTGCCGCAGGTTAGTGGCGAGTCGGTTCTGCGGTTGCTCCGCTCTCTTGGGTACGAGACAGTGCGCCAGAAGGGCAGTCACGTGACAGTCAGGCTGGAGGTTGGTGGGGTGGAGCGCAGCATCACTGTGCCGACGCATCGGGTTGTCGCTAAGGGCGCCCTGAGCGACATCCTCTCCGAGGCCGGCGTATGCACCGGAGTCTCCAGGGAGGAGCTTGTAAGGCAGCTTGGCTAGTCCTTAGCCGCCAGTGAGCGCAGGCGACATGCGAACAGCACTTCTGTGGACGACGACAGCGTCTGCCCTGATGCTGTCTTTCCTTCTGTGCTCGAATCTCTTCGCGAGCGAAGTCTCCGCTGTCGGCAGCGGCACCGACGCCAGATGGGTAGCGGCGACGCGGTACGAGATGCACGGGCTGACCGAGGAGGCCGTGGCGGAGTACCTCCGCCTCCTGGCGACCGATCCGGAAAACGAGGCGGCGAGGGACCGCGTCATGGTCCTTGTCGGCAGGGAGATGCCCCAATGGCTGCCCGAGGAGGCGGAGAAGGCGGCGCCGTTCAAGTGCCAGGCGGTGGAGATGGCCTTCGGGCAGGGCGAGGAAAAGGCCGAGCAGCGGTTGCTCGTAACCCAAGAGGGATTCGGCGCGAGGGAGGGTGAGCGCTGGGACGAGCTGCACGAGACCGGCTTCAAGCACATTGACTACGGCTATGTGTGGCAGCCGTCGCGAAAGCGCTACGAGGTCAGGGTGGCGGCGCATTGGGAGGAGCCGGGCCAGGTGCAGGTAGCGAGGGGCACGTTAGGGGCGACGCTGGCCTTCTACTGCCTGGCAAAGGAGCTGCTGGGGCTCGATCCGACGAAGCCCTGGGGCGATCCGGTGGATGTTTGGGTGACGAACAAGGGGCAGCCAGGCGCGCGGGCGCAGGGGCGGGCCATTTACCTCTACTCGGCCAAGACGCCGCGGCCCGCAGGCGAGTGGTTGCGCGAGATCGCGCACGAGTATGGGCATGTCTCCTTCCCCGGCCTCGGCGGGTTCACCGAAACCGATGACGAGTGGGTGGATGGGCACCTGGCCGAGCTGCTGTTCCCGAAGTGGCTCACTGCGAGCGGGGCCGAGTGGTTGGCTTGGCCGGTCGCCGACTGGGAGGTCGAAGCTAGCAGTGAGAGACAGCGTTTGATCAGCCTCATCGGAAGTGGCGAGCTGGATATGGCGCGGCTTGCCGGCAAGGACAAAGCGGCGAGGGACTACCTGCTCGGCCTTGCCCTGCGCTTCGAGCAGACCGAAGGCCCAGAGGCATTGGGTAAGGCGCTGAAGAAGTGTGCGAGAGGGACAGCAGCGGGGTTCGGGAAGGCGGTGAGGGACCTGCCGCGCAAGGACGGCGCATAGGGCAGGAGCCTGGCTCTTGCCCTACGAAGTATGTCCTGGAATCCCTTACTCGTTTCCCAGGAGGTTCTCACGTGCTGAAGATCGCAGTCATCTCGGGCGACGGAATCGGCCCCGAAGTCGTGCGCGAGGGCTTGAAGGTGCTCGCGGCCGTCGCAAAGACGACCGGGCTCAAGTATGAGCTGACCGAGTTCGACTGGGGCGGCGAGCGCTACCTGAAGACGGGCGAGGTGCGGCCGGAGAATGCGCTGGAGATTCTGCGCCAATTCGACGCCATCTACCTGGGCGCGGTGGGGCATCCCGACGTGCCCGTCGGCCTCGTCGAGAGGAAAATCCTGCTCGACCTGCGCTTCGGGCTCGACCAATACGTCAACCTGCGTCCGATCAAGCTCTATCCCGGTGTGTGGACGCCGATCAAGGATAAAGGCCCGGAGGAGATAGACTTCATCGTCGTGCGCGAAAACACCGAGGATATGTACGTCGGGAGCGGGGGCTTCGCCCACTACGGCACCCCCGACGAGGTGGCGACACAGGTCGCGGTTTACACGCGCAAGGGCACCGAGCGCATCATCCGCTATGCCTTCGAGCTCGCGCGCAAGCGCAACCGGGCGAAGAAGGTCACGGTAGTGGACAAGTCCAACGTGCTGACCTACGGCCACGACCTCTGGCAGCGCGTCTTCCGGGAGGTAGGGGAGGAGTACCCCGACATCCAGAAGGACCGCGCCTACGTTGACGCCGCCTGCATGTGGATGGTGAAGAACCCCGAGTGGTTCGACGTGATCGTGACCACCAACATGTTCGGCGACATCATCACCGACCTGGGAGCGATGATCCAGGGCGGCATGGGCGTGGCCGCCTCCGGCAACATCAACCCCGAGGGCACCTCGATGTTCGAGCCGATCCACGGCTCCGCGCCGAGGTACGCGGGCAAGAACCAGGCGAACCCGATCGCGTGCATCGCCGCGATGGCGATGCTGCTCGATCACCTTGGCGCAACCGACGCCGCCGCCCGCATTGATAAGGCCATCTCCACGATCCTCGCCGGCGGCCGCCTCCCCGACCTCTCCGCCGGTAAATGCCCGCCGACGAGCGAGATTGGGGACATGATCGCCGCCGTCTTGTAGGGCGGGCATGTCTTTGCATGCCCGCCGTTTCGGTGGCGCAGTAAACTTCGTGTGGGAGCCCGGTCCTCCGGGCGATGCTGCTCGGAATCGCCTCGGGCACGAGGCTCCCCCAGGAGGAAGCTCCCGGTGTTCAGGGAGCTTGTCGTGTAGGGCAGGAGCGTGTCTCCTGCCCCAGACTGCTACCTCCCCACAACCACCGGCCTCTTCTCGCTCCACTTGCTGCTGGAAACGAGCGTCGAGCGCCCGCCCTCGTTCCACAGCGCCTTTCCGGCGGAGCTGATCACCTGCGCGCCGATGTCGGCGTCCCCGGAGTAGTCGCCCGTGCGCGACTCCATCTCGAAGGCAACAAGCACGCCGCCCGAGCCATTGGGCAAGACGGCGAAGTTTCGCTCCAGCATTTCACTGCTCGCGACCGTCACCGATGACTCCCCCTCCTCCCACAGGAGCTTCCCCGTGGGCGACACTCGTTGCGCCCCGATGTCAATGTCCCCGGCGTACTCGCCACCTCGAGCATGTCGCTCGAACACCACGATCGCGCCGCCCTGGCCGTCGGCCGCCGCGATCGGCCCTTTCTCCGCCCACTCGCTGTTGGCGATGAGAGCGTACCCTTGTTCGCCCTCCCACTTCGCCTTGCCACTGCCGTCAATACGCTGGCCGGCGACCTCTGGGTCGCCTGCGTGCTCGCCTGTGCGCGGCTCGGTCTCAAACACGATGATCGCGCCCCCAAGTCCGTCGGGGATAGCATGGGGCGCCCGTTCGATGTCGCTCGTTGAAGCGATCTCGACGGATGATTCGCCGCCGTTCCACAGCAGCTCGCCGCTGGGAGAAAGGCGCTGGGCGGCGATATCCACATCGCCTGCGTATCCACCGCTACGGGCGTACCGCTCGAAGATCACGATCGCACCGCCCTGGCCATCCGGTATGACCACGGGATTCCGTTCCGCCCACACGCTGGACGCGACTATCACCGATTTGTCGCCGTCGTTCCAGACCTTGTTCCCCTGCGCATCTATCCGTTGTGCGTAGATCTCCGTGTCGCACGCGTGCTCGCCGGTTCGCGCCTCGGCCTCGAAGACCACGATCGCCCCGCCCGCCCCATCGGAAATTGCAGCCGGGTTGCGCTCGAGCAGCTCGTTCGAGGCCACGCTCGCCGCTCGTTTGTCCTCGCACCAGAGGACCGCGCCCGACGCTGAGATGCGCTGCGCGCCTATGTCAACATCGCCCGTGAACTCTCCGCTGCGCGAGTGCTCCTCGAAGACGACGATCGCGCCGCCCTGCCCGTCGGACACGAGCGCCGGATTCTTCTCCGCCCATTTGCTCGCGGCCACGAGAACCGAGCGCTCGCCGTCCTCCCACATCCGCTTGCCGTTGGCGTCGACGCGCTGGGCAGCGATCTCCGTGTCGCCCGCGTTCTCCCCGGTTCTGGGCTCGTACTCGAAGACGACGATGGCCCCGCCCGCTCCGTCCGGGATGGCGTGCGGATTCGTCTCGAGCGTTTCTGCGCTAGCGACCTCAGCCGCTTTCGAAGCCTCGCCCCAGACGAGCTCGCCAGACGGCGAGACTCGCATTGCTGCGATGTCTATGTCCCCGACATGCTCGCCCTCGCGGGCCTGCTGCTCGAAGACGACGATGACCTCTCCCCCCGCGGCGGCGCTCGGCTGGGCAAGCGCGCCCACAACGGCAAACGCTAGGACCACCACGACAAGCAGGCGACTCATAGCTGCACTCCCTTCGGCCGTAGCGGCCTGATGAACCTGGAAGCCGCGGCACGCAGGCCATTGCCTTGTTCGGCGGGCGCTGTACAAAGCTTGATCGCGTGAGGATGCTTGGTGGAGAGACGATAGAAAGGCGACAGGAGTGACAGGGAATGGCACAGTTGTTCCGAATGCATACTGGCCAGGCGGGGATTCGCGCCGAAAGTCGAGTCGAGAAGAGCATCTCCCCGGTGCTTCGGGGCTGGAATCGCGCTGAGACATCAGCGGGCAGACCTACGATGCTCCCGTTCACAGATGTCGCTCCGAGGCAAAGCCGGCGCGGCCGGGCGGGACCAGGCGGGATCGCGAGAACGAGGTGATGGGCTTGACGCTGGGCGAGGCGTCCTGGGTGCTTGCTTTGGGGGTCGTCGCGGCGGCGATCAGCGCGGTTACTTGTCGCCGGTGCTTGATGGCGGACAGGACGGCGCTCCAGCAGCTCTGGGGGGACATCCGGCCTCTTCTGAGGCACCGCTGCCAGCTTGTGGGCACCCTGACCCAGGAGATCCGCGAGCTGTCGGATTCATCAGGAGCGGCCTTCGCGGAGGACATAGACTATTTGCTGGAGTTAGTGGATGGCACCGAACACCCGCACGAGCATGCTGGAATCCAGAACGGGCTCGTGCTGACGGTGCAGCGTGGGCTGGAGCACTACTACCGCCTACCGGAGTTTCGCGAGGCGCGCGGGATCTCCGACGCCATGGACGCGATCAGCCTGGTGGACAGCCGCTTGGCCCCGCTGCGGGATCGGTACAACGATCGGATCAACCGCTACAACTCTCGCCTGAAGAAGTTTCCTTTCTCACTGGTCGGACGGGCGGAGCGGGCGAAGGAGCGGTCTCTCTTTCTAATGCTGATCCCCTGGTGGAGCACGGATGAGGCCGCCTTTGGGGGGGTGAGCGCGGAGGAGATCAAGCAGATGCTGGAGACGTGGAAGGCGCCCATGGTGGTGGCGCCTCGGAGGCGTCCTGGGGGGACGAAGAAGGAGGAAGATGCCTCAGGGACCGATGGATAGAGCAAAGCCGGCGCGGCCGGCGAACGGGCTGGACATCGTCCGGGCTTCAACGCGATTACACCCTTAGTGCAACGCTCATCCCTCTCGCGTGAGCGAATGCTGGTGTTCCAGCGCCTCTTCCAGTTGCGGACCGGTGATCGCCCCCATGCTCACCAATATCTCCCCCAGAGGGCGCCTGCCCGGGTGCGCCTCGCGTTGCTGGCGCAGAGCCTCGTTCAACTGCTGCTGCGTGATCCAGCCGTACTTGTGGAGCAGTATCGCCCCCAACAGCGGGACGAGTGGCTCGCCCTCCTCCGAGGCCTCCTCTCGCGCTGCCACTTTCGGTGTCACCCCTGGAGGGTGACTCCGTGCGTACAGCCCCGAGAGCACCAGGAGGGCCCCTGTCAGAAGGCTGATCGCGCCTACCCACCACAGCGGAGGCTGATCTGTCGTCCATGCATGGCCGAACGCGACCCCGCCCACGGTCGCCAGCGATAGCCCCACCAAGATCCGACCCCAGACCACGACCACCCAGACCACTTCGCGCACAGACGCTCGCGTTGCCCTACCGGACTTCTTCTCTCTCGCGCTGGCCGACACTCCTCGAGCCCCTTTCCGGCGTCCGCTAGTAGCGTGGCCAATCCGGCAGTTCGCGCCGCCCTCATCTCCCGCTGTCACCCAAACTCTAATGCCCAGATGCCACATATGCTCAGCAGTTTACCAGTCCCAGGGGCCGGCACCCCGCTGTCGGTCGTGGCCGCTCTATGGGCGTGGACGGACAGCGGACAGGGGTCCCCAAATCTTCGCTCGCCCGTCATACTTCTTTCACAGCGTTCCCTGAGAATGTCAGATAGGTGCTGTGCGCCTGCTTCAAGGCGGGGCAGCGCGTGTCAAAAGGCGTCAGGACGGGTAGGCGGACGATGCTTTCGGTTCAGGTTAGCAAGATCCTAAGGGAGTTCCCGCTGGAGATCTCATTCGAGGTGAAGCCGGCGGAGACCCTTGTCATCATCGGCCCGAGCGGTTGCGGCAAGACTACCACTCTCAACATCATCGCCGGGCTCGTTGACCCGGATGAGGGAACCATCAGGCTGGGGGAGCACGTCCTGTACGATTCGCCGGCGGGGGTCAGCATCGCGACGGAGAAGCGCAGCATCGGCTATGTCTTCCAGGACTTTGCCCTGTTTCCACATATGACGGTGAAAGAGAATGTCGCCTATGGCCTGCGTGCGCGGAAGCGGCCGAAGGCGGAGATACCAGGGAAGGTCGAAGCGGTGCTGGAGCTGCTGGGGATTCAGTCTCTCCGGGATCGCAGGCCTGCGGCGCTGTCCGGTGGGGAAAGGCAGCGCGTGGCGCTGGCGCGCGCAGTCGCTTGTGACGCGGAGATCCTGCTGCTGGACGAGCCGCTCGGGTCGCTCGACGCGCAGACGCGCAACCGCGTGCGGGGGGAGCTAAGGAATATGCTCCAGGTCGTCGGGCGGATCGCCATCATGGTGACGCACGACTACATAGACGCGCTGACCTTTGGTGACCGCATCTGCGTGCTGGACAGAGGGCGCGTGCTCCAGATCGGCGCAAGGGAGCAGCTTCTCCGCCACCCGATGTCGCAGTTCGTGGCCGACCTCACGGGCGTGAACTTCTTCGAGGGCGTGATCGCACCCGGGTCGGAAAGCGGCATGGCCGAGATCTGGGTTGGCGAGAGCTGTCTCCACGCCGCCGGTGACGACAAGGAGACGGGCCCTACAATGGTAGCCTTCTTCCCGACCGATGTCACGATCAGCAAGGAGCCGCCTACTTCTTCGGCCCGCAACGTATTCCGCTCGCAAATCAGAGAGATCATCCACATGGGGGATAAGGTTCGAGTATCGCTCAATGGTTCGCTCCCGATGTGCGCCGAGATAACCG
>Ga0315291_10012806_pt1 | contig 10180 bp, 7 predicted proteins | sample YL17G12_20_MG_FD_203070 | JGI IMG/M metagenome (GOLD analysis project Ga0315291, IMG submission 203070) | Sediment microbial communities from Yellowstone Lake, YNP, Wyoming, USA - YL17G12_20 | ecosystem: Environmental > Aquatic > Freshwater > Lake > Sediment | place: USA: Wyoming | collected...
TACCATATCGATGGACAGGCAGGTCCAGCCGGAGTTGACGTGTCCCTGCGAGCCTCGGAAGAAGTGAGTTGCCACCGGACGTCGCGGTACTTTCTTGGGACCTTTGCTGGTCTGGACAATTACAGTCGAGCCGATCTCGGCATAGGTCCCGAACTCCTTCGCGATGCGGCTGAGCGTTGCCGCCGGAACGAGAGAGATTTTCTCGACATATTCCGGCGTGTATTTTTTCACGTGCTCCCTGAGAAGGTGAAGACCCGTGGGGCACTTCTCTCCGTCGACATCGTACTCTCCAAAGATGGCAACTTTGTGAGCGACATCCTCGTATTCGACCCTTGTTACCGACGGATCATCGAAAACCTTCGCGCGGTTGTCCTCAAGGTCCCAGACCTGGGGCTTGTTTGTCGCCTTATCTCGTTTATATCGTCCATCAGTCTTACTCACCAGGTAAGGAGCATTGGTTTTGTAGGCCAGATATTCTTCGTCGTAAAGTTTGTGCTCATTGAGAAGGCTGTTGACCAGTCCGAGCGCGATAGCTCCGTCGGTCCCGACCTTTGTCGGCACCCATTCCCACGCTTTCGATGCCTGCGCGCTCTGGAAGGGGTCGAACACTACAGTTTTGCCGCCCCTGGCGCGGCAATCTGCGGCCTGGGTTGCGTTCATTACCGCGGAATGTCCGGCGCCATGACCTTTCGAGCAGCCGAAGTTCAGGGCGTAGTTGCAGTTCGCAAAATCGGGAATAATCGACCACGCTGCATGCATGATGCCGTTCATGAAATGCGCGCCGTTACCGCAGTGCAGGCCGCCTCCCGACACCCAGTAATTGGGCGTGCCGTACGATTTCATGAAGCCGATCACGCCGAACCGGATCTCGGATGCCTGTGTGGTCGTGGCCTGAACGTAAACCGACCGCGGATCTCTCGATGCTGTATCTTTCAGTTTCTTTACAATGATATCCAGGGCTTCGTCCCAGGAAATTCTCTCCCACTTGGGATCGACGCCGAGGCCCTTCTCCGGATTTCCGCGCTTGAGCGGATAGTTAACCCGGTAGGGGTCATAAAGCAAATGAGGAGCGGCGATTCCCTTCGCGCATACCGAACCTCGTCCGGTCGGTGCGTCCGGATTGCCCTCAACCTGTGTGACAATCCCGTCCTGACGTCTGACCTTGATCCCGCACATGCAGTAACACTGACCGCAGCACGTTGGAATCCAGACGTCCTCCTTTACAGCGGTGCCCATTGTCATTGATATTTTGCTCCCTTCTCTTGATTGTGTAGTGTTTCACAAGAAAACCTTGTGAGACTGAATCGCTATTATACTAACTGTATCCAGCGTGTCAAGTGAAAATAAACACGTTATTAATCAACATTTCTGAATTTTTCCGGTTTTTCATTGTATTGATATTGTAACTTGCTTATGTATGAATAAATTAAAGGAATCCGCTCCATAACTGTCGCGGTTCTGTTATTGGAAGTGTCTTTTCATAAGGAATCCGCTCCATAACTGTCGCGGTTCTGTTGTTGGAAGTGTTTTTTCATACAGAACCGCGACAGTTATGGAGCGGATAATCTGTCAGTTGGCTGAAATGTCACAAAAATCATTCCACCAGCATTTCAGCCTGGAATAAAAATGAGCGGTATAATAGTCGACGAGTCAGCTTTTACGGTTTGAGTGTTATGAGGTTAACAATGACTGCCGACGAAATATTCGATGAAATTGAAATCATGCGTTATACCGAATCCGACGGGCTTCAAAAAGTTGAAGACCCGATCGTCCGGGAGTCGTCCATACGAGTCTTCCTGAACGACATTGAGGTCGTCGTGCTGTCCGCGCTTAAGCACGATCTGAGGGAGCTCGCGATCGGTTTTCTCTATACGGAAGTTTTCATAGACGATATCGACGCGATAAGAAGCGTCGAGGTAAAGAAGGGACTGGACGCTGTGTCTGTGGTAACCGACGGGCATGCGGCTTCCACGCCCGTGTCGAATATTCGTTCAGTCACATCCTCATGCGGACGTTCCGTGTCGTTCATCAACCCGCTGCAGACCGGGCATTTTCCCGAAGTAAAATCGTCTTCGACCCTCTCGGCAAAATGGATTTTAAGGTCGATGGACGATTTAACCCGGTCTTCGCGGCTCTTCAAAACGACGGGCGGGGTGCACACCGCCGCATTAAGCGATGGAGATAAAATTGTTTACATAGCGGACGATATCGGGCGTCACAATTGCGTCGACAAGGTCATAGGTTGGGAAATTCTTAACAAGGTCGTCGATCCGGACCGGAGAGTTATTCTTTCCAGCGGACGGGTCTGCGTGGCAATCGTCTCGAAAGCCATAAGGGGACAAGTGCCATTCGTAATTTCGCACTCCGCCCCGACAGTCGGCGCAGTGCAGCTCGCACGGCAATTCGGAATAACGCTTGCAGGATTCGTCCGCGGAAATCGTTTCAACATTTATTCGCATGAGGAGCGAATTCTTCCGTGAGCGATTTTTTTTCATTAGTGCACGCACATCCCTCGCGGACTCGGGCGTGTGCGTGCCACAATTCAAATTTTGCCAACCGTACCCGCATCATAACTCACAAACATAATCCGACTTCGTTTTCTTACCGCGCTTCCTGGACCCCTTCGACTCCTGCCTTCGTTTCTCATCAAGCGCCCTGAGAATTTTTTCCGGCGTGATCGGAAGCTCCTTCACCCAGACACCCGTCGCGTTCGCGATCGCGTGAGCGACCGCCCCCAGAACCGGCAGCGTCGCGCCCTCGCCGATCTCCTTCGCACCGAACGGTCCCTCAGGTTCATAAGAATCGACCAGCCCGGAGAAAATTTCGGGCACATCTTTCGATGTCATCACGAGGTACTCGTGCAAATTCGGATTGATGATCTTCCCGCAGTTATCGAAAACCGTGTCCTCAAGAATTGCCTCGCCAGCGCCCATGACAATCGCTCCCTCGACCTGCCCGTGCACCGCCATAGGATTGATCGGAGTGCCGCAATCGTGGTAATCGGTGAATTTATCAATCGTCACCTTGCCCGTTTCCAGGTCTACCGACACTTCGCAAACCGACGCGCCGAAAGAATATGCCGGGCTGGTTCCAACCGGAGCGCCTTTATATGTACCGCCAAGCCCCTCGGGAGGCGAGTAGCATCCGGTTCCCACGAGCGGGCCGTTTTCGGAGAAGTACATTCGGGCCGCTTCGCTCCACGCGATGAATTTCTTCTTTTTCGTCTTGTGACGTATGACTCCCTTCTCAACTACGAGATCCTCAACCTTTAATTCAAGCGCTTTCGCGGCGTACGGGAGGATTTTTTTGACGACATCCTGTCCCGCGCGCGACACCGCGTTCCCGCCCATCAATGTGATACGGCTCGAATACGCGCCGAGGTCGATCGGGCTGATGTCGGAGTCCCATGATTTCATGCGGATTCTCTCAAGAGGTATGCCGAGTCCTTCCGCCGCCATCTGTGCAAGCACAGTTTCACTGCCCTGTCCGATCTCGGCAGCCGCGATCTCGACAATCGCCGCATGCCCGTCCTCCGTTATTCGAATAATGGCGTTTGAATGCGGGAATTTCGATCTGTAAATCGGGTAACCGGCGCCGGAAACAAATCCACCGCTCCCGATCCCTATGCCCTTGCCCGGTTTCAGCTTACCGTACTTGCGGTTCCATCCGCTTTTTTCGCGCACGGCCTTGAGAGTGGCTTTGAATTCGCACGAGCGGATGTCGAGGTCGTTGATCGTCCTCATGTTAGGATCCATCGCGTTGATCTCGCGAATTTTGATCGGGTCGATGCCGAGATCGTCCGCGATCATGTTGAGCAGCGATTCGAACGCGAACCTCGGCTGCGGGCAGCCGTGACCCCTCATCGCGCCGCACGCCGGCTTGTTCGTATACATCCGGTAGCCGTCATATTTGTAATTCGGAATTTTATAAAGCGTCGCGAGCATCGATCCCGCGTAATACGCGCTTATGACACCGAAGGAGCTGTACGCGCCGCCGTCGAGATAAATTTCGCTCTTCACCGCGGTGATGTGTCCGTCCTTTTTCACTCCAATTTTGTACGTGATGTACTGCTTGTGACGTCCGCGGAAATGCTCGAACATGTCCTTTCGCGAATACTGCACCATCACCGGACGTCCGGTTTTCATCGCGAGTGTGATTGACAGATAATCGGTCGGCGTCGCTTCCGCTTTCGCGCCGAAACCGCCGCCCACATGCGGACGCACGACGCGAATTGTCCCCAGCGGTCTTTCGAATACTCTTGAAAGCTGGTAATGCAGATAATGGGGTACCTGTGTCGATGAATAGAGCACAATCGTGCCGTCGCCTTCGACATACGCGATTGAAACATGCGGCTCCATCGGCGCCTGGTAGACATGGTTCCCTACAAAAGTCTCCTCGCGGACATAATCCGCTTCCTTGAATCCCTTTTTGATATCCCCGAAGTGATGATCGACCCGGGTATTTATATTATTCTTGTATTTTTCATGGAGTTGCGGGGCGCCGTCCTTGATCGCGTCCACCGGATTGAAAACGGCCGGCAGTTCTTCATACTCCACTTTTATCAGAGACAGAGCTTTCTCAGCAGTCTTTTCATCTTCGGCAGCGACAGCGGCAACCTCATCGCCGATGTATCTCACGCGGTCCTTTGCGAGAATAAACTCATCGTAACGAGCCGGCGACACTCCGCATGGGACATCCGAAACATCCTTCCCAATAATTACAGCGTGGACTCCGGGAAGCGCCTCCGCGGCGGACGTATCGATACTTTTGATAATGCCGTGGGGGATCGGGCTTTTGAGAATTTTCCCGACCAACATTCCCGGGAATGTGAAATCGCCCGTGTATTTAGCCGCCCCGGTTACCTTGTCGTACGCGTCGACCCTCGGCGCGCTCTTGCCGACCGTCTCGAACTTGTCGAGATCGTGTTCATGCCTGACCTTCGCGCCCGCCTTTTTGAAGGCCGCCCAATTTTCGACCGCCTCGATAATTTTCGTGTATCCGGTGCAGCGGCAGATATTTCCAGAGAGCCCTTCCTTGACCTCTTCGCGCGTGGGTTTCGGATTTTTATCGATCAGTGCTTTCGCGCTCATGACCATGCCCGGCGTGCAGTATCCACACTGAATCGCGCCGTGCTCAACAAAAGATTTCTGGAGCGGATGTAATTTTGTTTCCTTCTTAAGGCCTTCTATGGTCTCGATTTTTTTACCCTGGACAGTCTCGGCGAGAATAATGCACGAGTTCATCGTTTTACCATCTATGATGACCGTACATGCACCGCACACCCCGAGCTCACAAGCCTTTTTCGTACCGGTCAGACCCAGTTTTTCCCTGAGGACATCCTGGAGTGTTTCGGAGGAATCTATCGACACATAGTGGTCGCGTCCGTTGACGTTCAATGTGATTGTCTTATGCATGATCATTTATTCCTCCCCTTCTGAGATGCGGCGGTTTTAGCTCTGCCAAGCGCTTCCTCAAGGGAACGTCGGGTTAGAACACCGATCAGGCGGCATCGGAATTCCTTCGAGCCGCGAATATCCGAGATCGGTTTGCCTTCGTCGCACGCGATTTTTCCGGTCTCGACAAAGTTGTCGTAATTCGGAGCTTTCCCGATGAGCGATTTCGATGCTTTCTTCGCGATTACGGGCGTAGGAGCGACAGCGCCGAGCACAATACATGCATCGATAATTTTTCCTTTTTCTATCGCAAGATAACTCGCAACCCCGACAACCGCCAGCGCGGCCGCGTTGCGGAGCTGGAACTTCTGATATGACAACCCGGAACCGGGCGGAAGAGCATCGATGATTATTTCCCTGATTAGCTCTGCCGGCCGTAATACTGTCTTTCGAGGTCCCGTGAAAAATTCCCTGATAGGGATTGTCCTGCTTTCTGAAATGGATTCAGTGACTATCCATGCGTTGACGGCCATCAGAACCGGTGGAAGGTCCGCGCTGGGTACCGCCATCGCGACATTTCCGCCGATCGTACCCATGTTGCGAATTTGAGGTGTCGCCATTGTAGCGGCGGCATCTGAAAGTGCCGGAAGATGTTTTTTTAAAACTTTACTTTCAGCGACCGACGCAAGCGATGCAAGCGCGCCGATCCGTATTTTGCCGCGCTCAAATGTGATCTTGTCGTGCCCTGTGATTCCACCAAGCACAACAAGATGCTCGCATGCGACGCGCGCCTGTTTCAGGTCGACAATAAGGTCGGTTCCGCCTGCGAGCGCTTTCGCTCCGCAACCATATTGCTCAAGAAGATAACTAGCCTCCTTGAGATCCGACGCATTATGCAGTTCGATTCCGGGAATTTTCATGTCCTATTTCACCTTTCGGAATTATTTTTACTGAGCAACGTAAAAACCGCTTCGAGTACACCGCCTGCCATCGCGTTCGCCTTCGAGCTGATTTTGTAGCAGAGCTCACGTCTGTGCGCGGGATCGATTTCGATTAACTTCGCGCCTTTGTTTATATTCAGATTTGTGTGAAGAATCCCGCGCAGGATCCCGCCAGCCTTCGCGATGAGCGGAGAGTCGTCAATATATCCGATGAGATCGCCCTCCGCGACGGCATTCGCGATTCCAAGCTTTGTTTTGAAAATACCGCCCTGGTCCGCGAAATAAACAAGCTTGCGAAGGTCGGCATCATCGTAGCGGACACCGCAGAGGTCGAGGTCTTTTTCTTTCGGCTTGCCGGTATACGGAGCGGGCGGACCGTCGAAAATCACACGTCCCAGGTCATCGCCATTGTGGGTTTCGACAACCGCGTGACAGTCCGTTCCCGCCGTAAATCCGGGACCCATGCCGATTACTATTGCGGCATCATTTATTCGAGTGTCGGTTTTTTTCTTAGTCATGCGAGCGTCGACAAGTACGTCCCATTTACGCAGCCCAGCCATCTTTCCTTCCGGATCAACAACGATTGGAATAAATCGCTCGGAAATCGCGCTTTCAAAATCGTTTATGTCCGACCGTACCGCCGTTATTCCCTCGACCTCAGCTTTGCCGTTGTATACAGCTTCAGAAAACGCCGCGCCCCGACGTATCGCAAGAGGCTCCGGAAGCTCGGTTGCCGCCACGTTGAATCCGGCGATCTTAAGCCTGCGTATCGAACCGCTCGCGAAATCTCCAGCCCCTTTGACCAGAATATAGCCATCATTTTTCATTCATGGCCTCCTTCATGCTTCCGGGAGATCTACCAAGCCGCTGAATCGAGATTATCTCTGCGAGGATTGAAAGCGCGATCTCCTCCGGACTCTCCGCGCCGATATCAATCCCAATCGGAGCGTGAACGAGTGCCAATTCCGATCTGTCCGTCCCTTCCTTAATAAGTGAATCGAACAGCACCTTCACCTTGCGATTCGACCCGATCATTCCCACATAAGCCGCGCGGCGTCCCAGGACGAATTCCAGCGCCTCGCGGTCATGACCATGTCCATGTGTGACGATAACCACATACGTTTCAGGGGTTATCAGTCCTTCCGGAGTCAGATCGGCAATATCGGAGCATCGCACAATCGCGCCGGGAAAACGTTCATAATTTGCGTACTCGGGACGTTCGTCGATAATTTCCACTCCCATTCCCAGCACCGACGCCAGTTTGTAAAGCGCAAGCGCGATGTGCCCGGCTCCAAATATGAGAAGTTTTGGTCCGAAGCCGACCGGTTCGATGAAAATTTCCGTATCGCCGCCACACTCGGTCCCGATTCCCCCGCTTTTCAGGGGGGCAAGCGTATATTTTTTCATTACGGGCTTTCTTGTTCGAATTACCTCAAGCGCGTCCGATTTGACCAGCTCCTCGAGTTCTCCTCCGCCGATCGTGCCGAATATCGACCCGTCCGGCATGATCCCCATCTTCGCGCCCGGTTCCCTCGGTGTTGACGCGTGCGCGGACACGACTGTCGCGACCGCGAACTGCCGTCCATTTTCCAACGCGTCACCAAACGCCGTGTAAAATTCTTTCATTTGAATCGATCCTCTCCAGGTCGGCGGGTGTGTCGATGTCGGCCTGCGTTTCCGATTTTGAAGGCGTCGCGGTTTTCACCAGGTCCGGATTTTGACGGAGAATATCACGGCATCCGATGTCTCCGGAAATTTTTTGAATCTCCGAGAACGTAACCGGATGAAAAATCACCGGATGTCCGAATCTGTCATTTTCGAATGGCGCGCAAATTGGCGCGGCGGAGTCGCGGAATGCTCGCAAAACATCATTAATAAGTTTTGTATCGATGTTCGGCATATCGGCAGGGAGCAGCATCATCGCGCGACTATTCCCATCTTCATTCACGATTCGCTCCAGACCCGCCCTGATAGACGTGGACAGTCCAAGCTGGGCGTCCGGATTCTCGACGATTTCAACTTTTCCGCATGATTCGACAATCGCTCGGAGGTCTGGTGAATTTTCCGGAATCACAACGATGGTTTTTTCAGCCTCGCTCTCAAGCGCGGTATTGGTGGACTTGCAGATAAGCGGACGTCCCCTATATCCGGCCAATAATTTCCGCGAGCCGAATCGCTCCGACATCCCTGCCGCAAGGATGACAATGGTTACTGGGATTTCTTTATTATCGATTTCACTGAAAAAACGCTCATCGCCGTCAAGTCCGGAAATAACAAGTCCGGACAGACGAGGATGCCATAGCAGACGCGCTGAATCGACATTGAAATTCTCCGCCGCATCGATCTTGTTCAGAACGAGATAGATTTCCTTATCGGGGAGTTTGTCGAGATATCCTCCCGATGAGTAAAGCGCATGTCGAAGATTTCGAATATCGATCTCATTTTCTCCATCGAAGCCGATCTCGTTAAAAATTTCCGGCTTGAAGACAAGTTCATCCGAAAATTTCCGCCCCAATACATCCAAGCCTGTGACCCAGACGACCTTGTTAGAAAAATCGGGCACGACCGGCTCATTCGCACGCGGTCTCTTGAGCGATTTACCCCGCGCCCCGTCCGCTTCGATCAGCACGACATCGTAAATCTCTGTCAGGTATTTGATTCCCTCATCATCGAGCGGAAGACATTTTCTCTCCGAATCAATTCCGCTCGTAAACACGGGGATTTTTGTCTCTATCTTGTCTGTCTTATCTATATCAACTGCTGTCCGGGTATCATCGATTGCGCTGCAGAAATTCATAAAATGCGTTGAATCGAAGGGATATATTCTGGTTGTGGTGGTCACGGCGACCGAAAATTCCATGCTTATCTCGCGGGCGATATCTGAAATGAGTGACGTTTTCCCGCCGGCTCCGACAAATGAAACCACGTCGCCTTTTTGAATATTAAGAATATCTTTCGCGCTCATAGTTTCTTCCTTTCGATCCCGGACAGAACCAGGTCGAGGACTGTCCCGGCGAATTTTTCGAGCTCGGTCTTCGATTTTATCCTGTAATACGGTGGCGTAAGCAGCTCGAACATCGCGACAAGCGTCCCGGCAACCTCTGTCGTGTTTATCTTTACGAATTCTCCGGATGAAACGCCCTCGTCAAGGCATTTTTTTAGGAGCGCGGCCTGTTCGTCCAGAAAAGCGCCGATGATTTTCGAGATCGACGATTTCATGGCCGACACGATTTCCTCGCCGTGAGGGTATTTCACGATGTCGTAGATTCTCAGTATCCGGGACATGAGAATTTCGCGCACTTTCGCCCTCGGACTGATTGAGGACACCGCGATGCGCTCGAGGCTGTCGTTTATGCGCCGATTTGTGAGCTCGACAAGCGCGAGCATGACTTCTTCCTTTGAATGGAAGTACAGATAAACCGTGCCCTTGGCGATCCCCGCGCCTGACGCGATATCGGCGACGGTGGTTTTGTCGAATCCGTACTTGCGTATCGCCTCCCATGCGGCAAGGAGAATTCGCTCCCTCTTGCCATTTTTCCGCAGATCGGATGCGGTCGCATTCGGTTGTCTTCGGACTTTTCGAGATGTATCTGTAACCATCGTTATAAATGAACAAATGACCAGAATCGTTCATTTGGTCATTTTACACCAAGACCGGCGCATAGTCAAATCGAAAATCAATCCCGAGAGCAGCGCGAGCCTCCGGTCTAATTTTTATTCTCTAATTTCGACTTGGTTCGTGCCATGCCCAACACGGCTTCCAGAGCCTGTTGGGCATGTCAATATTTATCCCTGTTTCAGCGGCATGCCCAACTTATGTCTTCGCTGACGCTCCGACATAAGTTG
>Ga0315291_10012810_pt1 | contig 10179 bp, 10 predicted proteins | sample YL17G12_20_MG_FD_203070 | JGI IMG/M metagenome (GOLD analysis project Ga0315291, IMG submission 203070) | Sediment microbial communities from Yellowstone Lake, YNP, Wyoming, USA - YL17G12_20 | ecosystem: Environmental > Aquatic > Freshwater > Lake > Sediment | place: USA: Wyoming | collected...
AAATTGTTTTGTCGCGACAAGAGGGATATATTGGAGCGACGCAAGATGTCCTTGAATCGTATGCTTTGGCTTTTTCTTCCGGATACTTTTTGACGCTCAATATAGCGGATTGGGATGAAATTGAAAAAAAGATTTCTGGAAAAGAGTTTAGCAGAGCTCTAATAGATTTGTTGACATACGCCTTGCATGTGCCGGAAGCTATTGACCTTCATCTTTGCCTGCTTAATTATCTGGGAACTTACCTGACGTTGGTAGAGCGCAAAACCAAAAAAAATTAACACAAAATCTGTCGAGGTTAAACCTCGACAACAAAAATGTCCAACTCTTTGCGAGTTGGACATTTTATTTTGCTTCTGTCCCATAACACCCCAGATTAAAAAAAGAAAATTTATATCACTAATGCCGCGATAGCAGAATAAGTGATATAAATTTCCTGGGTGGATCGCGGCGATTTATCGCCGCCTGGCCGGAATGAATTCCGGCAATCCACAAGAGGAATGCGCCAATTCATTGGCGCATTATTTTCCAAACTGTTCCTTGATGGCTTGTTCGAACAAGAATTCGTAGGGGTTGTAGACAGGAATGGGAACTTGGGGCTTGCGAAAATGGCGCACATTCCAGGTGATAAAATAATCCACTTTTGCCAAGTGGGCCGCGGCAAAAATCGAAGCATCGTAAATATCTATAACCTTTGACCACTTTTCCACCGTCGTAAAAGCGGGATCTTTGATGACAATCGGATTTAATTTCCGCATTCGTTTCTTGTAATTTGGCAAAAGTGCTGAAAAATATTTATTTTCTGCTACGTTTCTAACAATTTCTTCCAACACCTGATCAGAAATGATTGCTTTGTATTTGCCTTTTTCGCATAATTTTAAAATCTGGGCGGAATTGCCGCGTTTGGATTTTAGGCCAGTTAAGATAACATTTGTATCTAAAAAGATTTTAGTCTTCTCGGCCATATTTTTCCTTAAAGATTTGCTTGCGGGCCTTGCGCTCAAGTTTAAGAACTTTTTCGGCAACCTTAAACTCTGGTTCAACCTTTGCGGGCAAAACCAGCACACCGACTTCAGTCTGCACAAAAACGACTAATTGCTCTTTGCCCAAGCCAAATATTTTGCGCAGAGGTTTGGGAATAGTGACTTGGCCTTTTTCACTAACGCGGCTGACATTTTCTTCTACAACCATTTTTACTCCTTTGCCTCGCCGTAGCCCCGACGATGTCGCAGGCGAAGGCGGGCTTTTCATCAAATTCTTTACTTTCCTACTTTTTAATATAACAAAAATATTTGGAACGTGCAAATTTATTTGTAAATAATTCAAAACAGTCAAAACAGAGGTTCAACCTTGGTAAGATTAAGGTTGAACCTCAGTATTATTCAAAAACCAGAATTCTTAAAAGACTTTTTCCACAATGGCGAGGGTGAGGTCGGTGGGATCGAATTTTACGAAAAATTTGTCGAGGCTGCCTGTGATAGAAAGAGGCAGTTTCTTTTTGGTTTTTTTCTCAAGGAAATGCTGAAGCGGCAAAACAATCTTCGATTGGAAATCATTGCGGCTGGTCGAATAAGTTGAGCGCGGAAAGGCGGTTGCGGGCACGCTTTTCCCAACATCTTTCAAAAGTTCCAAAAATATTTCGATCGTCGCCGAAGCGGAACGAATATCTTTTGAAGTCAATTCTACCCCTTGGACAAAAATTAATTCGTTGGGCAAATCAAACATTATATCAAACGAATCTTTCAATTCAGCAAAATGTTCAAAACTCAAAAGCTGGGATTCTCTTTTGCCTTTTTCAATAATGGTCAAATAAACCGATTCGCGCGAAACAAATTCAGAATAAATCTTTTTGCCGAGGTGTTGTTCGATTAAAACGCCCTTGTGCCCGATGCCGTCAATCCACGAGGCGTAATGAAGCACGATGTTGCGGCCTGTAGATTCTTTGACACCTTCAATAATCTTGGGCATTTGGTCAATAAGGGCACCGTAAGGGCAAGCAAACACCAAATCGCCGCCCGCGCCTGCGCCGGTGGTTTTGAGCGCGATCCCCTCCTCGGTAAAATTAGCAGCTTTGTTTTGAATCAGCGAAACAATTTCGTCAACATATCTTGGCGAAACCTTGAGAATGTGAGTCAGGTGCTGGAAATGGTTCATTGAATCGAGCAATTCCCGCATCCCCTGCTCCTCGCGAGACGAGGCAAACATCGTCTTGAAAGCTTGGAGCGCCTGCAAGGAAATCAGGGAAAACAATCCCATCAGCTCATGCCAGATGACTTCTTTGTCAGCGCCAACATAAAATTCATAAAATTTTGGCAGGTTTTTTTCCTTGCCAAGATAACGCGCAAATTCGCTCGAAACAAAGTTGCTCAATGTGCCCAAGTTGTCCTTGATTTCTTGCAGGGCGCGAATTTTGGCATCGGTTTGCTTGACCGTGCCCGTAAAAATCAAGCCAAAATCAATCGGCCAAATCGCCGGTGAGCGCATCTCAAAAAGCTCCTCGAGCCCGAAACCCCAATAGCTGATCTTATCGATGATTTCATAATGTCCCTCAAGATTATGGGGAAGTTTGGTGAGCGGATGCGCCGAATATGTTCCACTGCGCTTTTCAGTGAAGTATAAAAAGGGTGAATCACAGTTGAGAAGCGCCAGCATTGCGCCCGCGCCTGAACCACGGTCGTCGTAAAAAATTGTTTCAAACTTCCAGGAAAGCCGGCGAATTTGATTGAACTTTTCATCTTTTTTAAGCTCGTTGGTGGGAATTTGCGGCCAACCTTGAATATCTTGCAAATCAACCGTTTCGGCGTCCAACAATAGCGCCGTTGCCAAGGCGGCAGAATAGGCTCCCGCCAAATTGCACCCTACGCCGGGGACTAATTCGGAAAAAGACCTGATTTTATAAGCGGGGGCGCTTGCGCCATAGATTTTTTCCATCTCGACTGGGAGGAATTTTAAAAACTTTTGCCTGATCGCATCCGGAAATTCAAAGTCTTCAACTTGCTGGTGTGTCGGCCCAAAACAGCGATAGTCCTCAACCGACCACTTGTCCGCGGGCTCGAGGCCAATGTAAACGCGCAAGGGGATTTTTTGCAAAATCGCCGGGTTGCCGTACATCATCGCATACTCCCCGACCCAGTGAAAAGACATCGCAGCCGAGGCAACAATGGCGCAACGCGAAAAAAGTTCCTTGTATTCTTCAGGGAAAGCATTGCGCAAAGAAGCAGAATTCATTTCTATCCGTTCAGCCATATTCCGCCTTTCAATTTGTATAATACATCTATTATTTCTTTTTTTAAAGTAGGTTCAGAAATAATGCTGATTAGATAAATTATTTATTTTACAATTTTCTTTGCTTGTTTTTGGACTCGAGCAGGATAGAGTTTGGCATAGCGCCAAAATTTTGGCTTATCAATTTTCTTAACTTCATAGTTCCCACATTATTAACAATAATGTTAATAATGTGGCATCGTACTTTTAGCCAAAAAGTCGTTTTTTTAAAAAAAAGAACTGTTTGGTGGCAATACAGGCATGAGGAATGTTGTATCTATTATTGAAGATGCCGCGAGGCGGTTCATATTGACATTTTCGATTTTAATGATACAATAGGTTCAGTGTCCTTTAAAAATAAGATAAATCAAAAGAGTTTTTCCGTAAGTCCTGATCTTTTACAGGCAGGCTGGGATTGGAGGTGATACTATGGACCAAACTCTTATGGGAAGGGTCGGAAAAGCAGTCCAAGACGAGATAAAATCAAAAATCGAAACTGAAAGTGTGACTTTGGATAAACTGATTCAGTCTCAAAACGAAACGCATCAAGAAATAGAGGAAAATTGCTATGGTTTTAAAGTGAAATCAACTGTCGGAGTAAAAACTAACCGAACTGAAATTAATGAGAAGAGAGAACGGATAGGGAATCTGGGAATCCAACTCTCAGAGTTGGCGAATTTTTTTGCAGAAATGAAGCGCAAGACTAATCTCAATCCGATTGCTGTAATCCCTGCAAAAACCTTTGACGCTCTTTGCGAGGACTTTAATCTTTACAGGTTCGAAAGAATCAGTAAAGATGGCGAAGTCCCAATCGCAGATTCTTCCTTCAACATATTGAAGGTCGCAAAAGAACAACGATCGACCATGATCGGGGCGGCTATCTTTTGTTTTCTGTTTAGTTTTGTTGTTTTTGTTTTCTCAACTCCGATCAACGCTTTATTGGCAGGATTCACAACGTTTTCTCTTGTTGCTCTTGGAGCGGTAATTTGTATTTGGATGGAGAGTACTTCTAAAACTCGTATGCCATTTTTTCTTACTCATGCAGCAATCTGCAAAATATTTTGGCCAAATAAATTGGACCAGTTAGGAAAGTCACGCCAGGAGATTAAAATTTCCTTTCCAAATCCACCCGATGAGACAATGAAAGTATTGCAACAGTTGAAAAAATCAGAACTACAAGTTATGGTAGCTGTCATTCCACAAGCCATCAGAATAGATAGTACAGAGTTGAAGCAGAAAATGGAATTTTATATAGAAGAGCAAAAAAGACTGGCAAGACTTGACCCAATAGTATATTACAAAGACCGTGGAAAAGACTTTGTCGCAATTTTCGCCCAATTTGGCAATTTTGCAGACGAAAAAAAAGTATTAAAGTGGGTGAAGAAAAAGGGAATGAATCCCTATTGGAATTAAAATTAAAGGCAGGCCGTTTATGGCCTGCCTGTTTTATTAATATTTTGTTGCGCTTGGGCCAAAAGGCGTGTCTTTGATGTGCCAGCCTTGTTTTTCGATTTGCTGGCGGAGATCGTCGGCTTGTTTGAAATCTTTTTTGGCTCTGGCTTTTTCTCGTTTTTCGACGAGTTCGGCAATCTCTTTTGGCGGAGTTTCCTGCTTTAGTCTGCCAAAAATTCCGATGATTTTGTCCCAGTCCCAAATTGCCGAGTAGATATTTTCAACGTCTGTTGTTGCTAATTCACTTTTATCTAACAGCTTATTTATTTCTCCAATGAGCGTAAAAATCGAAGCCAGCGCTTTGGGAATTTGCAAATCGTCTTCGATATATGTTTTGAAATCTTCCGAAGCTTTTTCTAACAATTTTTCCAACGCAGGGTTTGCATCTCTCTCGGCGCTTACTTGGTCCAGACGCCACATAAAATCTTTGATGCTTCGAAGCGTTTCGGCAGTGGCGTCGAGTTCTTTGAAAGTGAAATTAAGCGGCGAGCGGTAATGCGACATCAAGCACAATAAGCGGAATGCCATTGGATCATAACCTTTTTGGATTAAATCTCGCAGCGTGTAATAATTGCCCAGCGATTTGGACATTTTTTTGCCGTCAACCATAATCATTCCGGCGTGGACAAAATATTTTGCGAAGGGTTTTTCATAAGCGGCTTCGCTTTGGGCAATTTCATTTTCATGGTGTGGAAAAATCAAATCCTCACCCCCGGTGTGGATGTCAAAAGGCTGGCCTAAATATTTGGTGGACATCGCCGAACATTCAATATGCCAGCCCGGCCGGCCTTTTTTCAGCTCTGCTCCTGCCCCGAAATCTTTGGGATCCCAAAAAACCTCTCCATCTTCTTCTTTCCAAAATTTCCAAAGCGCAAAATCCCCCGCCGTTTCTTTTTCGTAAGTATCGGCGGCAACTCGCGCGCCGTGTTTGAGATCGCTCAACTTTTGTTTGGAAAGTTGGCCGTATTTGGGAAATTTGGAAATGTCAAAATAAATGCCGTCTTCAGATTTGTAAGCAACCCCCTTTTTCAAAAGGGCAGAAATAAGCGCGATCATTTCCGGAACGTGCTCGGTGGCTTTTGCCCAAATATCAGGCTCCTCAATATTAAGCGTTGCTAAATCCTCGCGGAAAGCAGTTGTGTAATAACTTGTGTATTCTACCAAGCCAAGATTGGCTTTTTGCGAACCCTTGATTGTTTTGTCATCAACATCTGTCAAATTCATCACTTGCGTAAGTTTGAAACCCAAATATAGTAATGACTTGCGCAAAATATCATTAAAAATATAAGTGCGCATATTGCCGATATGCGCGTAATTATAAACAGTCGGCCCGCATGAATACAAGCCAACCTTGCCCGCTTTGAGGGGTTTAAAAATTTCCTTTTTACCCGTGAGAGTATTAGTTAAAAACATATTAATCTTATTATATCAGAAAACCAACCTTTATTTCCTCTCCCCCTCACCCCAACCCTCTCCCACAAGGGGAGAGGGAGAATATGGAATAATAAAAACCGCCCTTTTGTTGGGCGGATTAAAACTCTTCGTCGGTGGCAAATTTTAGGTTGTCGTCAAAATAAGAATATGGATTTATTTTGAATTCGTCGCGGAAAGGAGTTTGCTCGCCGTATTCTTTTTTTTCTTCGAGAAACTTAAGCTGAATTTGGCATTCAGCGCAAATTCCTTCTTCCAAAAAATCATCTTTTCCGCATTCAGGACAATAATAGGGCATAAGAATAATTAAAAATTTAAAGATAAAAATTAAAAATTAAATTCAATATAAGTATGGGAAATTTTGCTCACTTACGCAAGGAAGAAATTAAGGCTATAGAAGAGAAGAAATAAAAGTTTCAGAGTTTCGAGTTGCGAAGAGTTTCAGAGTGAGTTAAAAAGTTAAAGAGTGAATGAGTTAATGACTCTCCAACTCTCCAACTCTTCAACTCTCCAACTTGTTCCTAATATTCCCTCCTCCCTTCCATCGCTCTTGCTATTGTGATTTCATCTGCGTATTCGAGGTCGCCGCCAACAGGAAGGCCGCGTGCAATGCGCGTAATTCGGAGCGCTCGTCCGCTTGTACGCTTGAGCGCTTTGAGTTCCCGTTGAACATACATTGCGGTCGTTTCGCCTTCCATTGTTGGATTGGTCGCCAAAATAATTTCCTCGACGAGGTCAGCCTTTGCGCGATTTTTAAGTTCTGAAATTTTTAGATCGTCTGGCCCAATGCCATCGTCCGGCGATAAAACTCCGCCCAAAACATGATACAAACCTTTGTATTGGCCAGTTTTCTCAAGAGCGATCATATCAAGCGGATCCTCAACAACACAAAGCTGTGTTTTATCACGTTCTTTGCTTTCGCAAATTTGGCAAGGTGATTTTTCGGTAAAAGTGCCACAGGTTTCGCAAGTGATTATTTCGCCTTTTAATTTTGCAACGGCATCAGCTAATTCGTTATTAGCTTCTTCGCTGCGATAAAGCATATAAAACGCTAAACGCTCGGCCGATTTTGGGCCGATTGAAGGAAGCTTGTGCAATTCGTCGATTAAATTTTGGATAGACTTGGGAAGCATTTTAAATAAATTACTAATTGACCTAATTGATCTAATTGACCTAAATAATGTCAAATGTCTAATGACAAATGTCAAATCAATGTCAAATGCTCAAATGATTAAATTTTCAAACATTAGACATTTAATAATTAGAAATTGATTAGACATTAGAAATTAGAAATTTTCTTTGCTTATGCACAAAATTTTTGCCTACTCGGAGCAGCATTACCAAAAGATTTCGGTACTCATAGTCTTTTATTTTATGCTTTTCCCACCACGATCGCAAGTTTTTTGGAAGCTTAAAATGGCGGGCGGCCAAAGTTTCAAATTTTCCTAATTTAGGATCAGCTTTTTTCCAGACTCCGACCATTTCTCGTAAGAAAATCTCGATTGTTACAGGACCGAGAGAATAAAATTCTCCGAGCAACCTTTCGAGGTCTTTTGAATCTTTAGCGCGGTCGTTAATTTTGTTTAGGTCGCCAGTGCAGCATTCCAAAAGTTGGGTCGAAACTTGCACAAGCTCATTGGACGTCTTGCCATCGTATCGAGTGTAACCGCCCTCGCCCATCATTGGAATCAACCCGTCGACATTGTATTTTAGAATTGCCTGTGGTGTCAGCGCCTTATACTTCTCTAAAACTTTGTAAGTGCGAATGGCAATCTCTTCAGAAATTCTCGCCCCGAAAAGCATCGAAGCCACCAGCCATTTAAAAATCTCCGCCGGCTTTTTTGAATCCAAATCAATGCACAGTTGTTTTGAATAAAGTGTGCCGAAGTTATCTAAAAGAATTTTGAGATCGAGTTTCATTTTACCCTGTTTGATGGTTGCTGAAGTGGATCGCATCAATTTATTGATGCAAAGTCAAAATGAATTTTGACCTTCCAAAAAAGGACCGCATCAATTTATTGATGCTTGCCGCAATGAATTGCGGGCATTCCATCCCTCGCTTTTCAATAATCTTTCTTTTTCTTTTAAATCCATACGGTTTAATTGTAACATCATCATAAAGAAAAATCAGCGCAAAGAGCCTATTAAGCTTGCTAAAAACGTTTGTATTTGATAATATATCCTATTAAAACAATATTTTGGAAATTAACAATTTAAATTTTTTAAAAAAAGGAGGGAAATAAAATGCCAAGTTCAATGTTTCCATGTCAGTGTCTAAATGTGCCGAAGAAAATAATCCGTCTTTCAGAGGCAAATTCAGTTGTGCTTTGCAATTTGAGGCCATCGCAAAGAGAGAAGCCGAAAACAGAAGATGAAAAATTAAAATTCAGAATAAGCCTTATATATGACAATGTCTGGGTTTATGAGCCTGTAAGCAAGTTTTTAAAAGAAATGTCATTTCCAACAAAGGTAGCATTACTCTATCAAGGATATGGAAAGGATGTTATGACGTCAGTTGTAAATATTGAGTCAATATATTGGACTGACGAAGCATATCCTCGGCTTAACTTCCACCACCCACGGCTTATGAACCGCTTTATTGGTCCGAATTTTTGGGGAGCGTTTATCCTGGCCATCGCAAAGGTACCCAAAAAAACAAAAATATTCTCTATAGAGGATCCTAAATCACAAGAGTTTGTAAAAGCAATCAAAGCCTATTGCGTCTAAATTACTCAAAGGGCGAACCAAAATGAGTTCGCCCTTTTAAATTTAAAAAATCTCGGCTTGCTGATGAGGACTATGTTATAAAATCTTTTTTGCCAGATTTTGTGTGTAGGTTGGAAATTTCTTTAGCCATTTATTAAACAATCCCTTATTGATTCCGGAAAGATCTAAGCTTTCGAGCGACAAATGCCGTCGTTTTAGGCTGATTAAATAAAGCTCATCAAGCAGAGCTTTTTCTTTTTCAGCTATTAAAAAATTCCCTTGGATTTTATAGCCAAAATAAAGTTTTGGATTAAGATGCGAATATTCAAGCACTTGGCCAACCATTTGGAATTCTCTGCTCGATTTAGTTGTGGCCAAAGTGATTGTGGCGGGCACTTGTTCAAGAATGCCATACGAGTGAAGCGCGTACTCCAAAGATATGTAACTTGGCGAAACTAATTCGCAAGCAAATTGCTCCCAGTCAACGCGAGCCACGTCCAAAGCATAATAACCTCTGGAAAGTCGAACAAGTTTGCCTTGTTTGGCTAACCTGTGAAGCACAACTCCCAAATCTTTCTCTTTGCCGGCATAGACCTTTTTCAGATCAAAAATAGAAAAATAGCTCTTGGGAATTGCCTTAATTTTTTCTAACATTAGCGATGTTTTTGTCATAGCATTTGATCAATTAATTGCCATTTGTCTTGCGGCAAAAACCTTTTCATTCCCCGCGCGAATTCTTTTTTCTCGAACGGGAATTTTGTAGCTGGCTGCCATTGCTCCTTCAAGTATTTTGTTATAAACCATAAATCAAACCAATCTCGAACTTCATTACGGTTTTTAATTGCAAGCTCCTTCAGTTTTTTCAGAGATTCGATTTTTATGGTTAACACTATCGGCGTTAGATGAGAACAGGGAGATGATAAAGGGATGGGTTCATATTGAATCCCATTTTTCCTTTTTGCGATTTCAATTTTTATATTTAGAGGATGTTTTAAAGCGGGGTGTTGCACATTTAATAAAGCAAATAAGGTGTTGCGCTTATCTTTAAAATCTTTGAGAGAAAGCCCCGTATGCTCTTTGATTAAGGTTAGAAGAATCTTTTTTAAATCTGTGCCTTTGACAGTTTTTACCATAAGAAAATCCAGATCTTCGGAGTATCTTGGCGACCCAAAAGCCAGCCTCAAAGCGGTGCCTCCATAAAAGACAATTTTTGAAGCAATATCGCTTTGGCCCAGAGCATTTAAAATGTCCATCTCAATATTCTCCCTAAGAAAATTTAAGGGAGCAATTTTGAGTTTTTTGGCAAGATTTTCTAAAATAACTAGATCT
>Ga0315291_10012812_pt1 | contig 10178 bp, 7 predicted proteins | sample YL17G12_20_MG_FD_203070 | JGI IMG/M metagenome (GOLD analysis project Ga0315291, IMG submission 203070) | Sediment microbial communities from Yellowstone Lake, YNP, Wyoming, USA - YL17G12_20 | ecosystem: Environmental > Aquatic > Freshwater > Lake > Sediment | place: USA: Wyoming | collected...
CTCCGATAATGATACTTGGATTTGATTTACAAAATCACTCATATTTATAGCATCCTTGCACGTTTCATTTAAAAACACTTGTAGATTAAATGTTTTATTATTGTTACCACAATTGGTGTTAGTTGTATTTGTATTATGAGTAACTGATTTTTGCGCTAATTCAACAATTGTCTTATTTTGATCCATAAGTGTTTGTTGTAATTCTTTATTTTGTTCGATCAGTTTAAACACGATTTCTGGTGTTAGTTGTTGTGTATTTTTATCCATAATTGTTAAACTAACATTCGACCCTGTGCATATTTTCTTGTGTCGCCAAAGACCGGAGTGATATTGATAAGTCTTACCACATTTGCATGTAAATTCTGTCGGCGCTTTTTGCGTTTTTTTTGTATCATTTGTTGCTAAATTGTATCCTTGTTGATTATTTAGATGTTTTGGTCTCGATAAATGTCGGTTCCAATCACTTAATTTAAAGCAGTTAAAGTCACAATATTCGCAGTAAAAGTTATGTTTATTATTTTGCGTTTTTTTTGTATCTTTTGTATCTTTTGATATCTCACAAGATAAATTACTTTTATTAATGTATGGTGGTTTACTATTTAAACTACATTTTAATAGTTTATAATGTTCTTGTTCTTTTATTCTTGCTTCAGTGTGATTTTTACAATTATATGTTGCAATTTCAGTCATATCCCAATTTTCCCACCCACCATTTGATCTTATGATATTATATATTTTTAATTTGTAATCTAATTTATTACAAGCTATTTTATGTTGATATTTCCTCTTAATAAAATTTGTTGTATGACCTACATATATATCATTCACCGTAGTATTTTTACAATAAATTTTATAGATTATGGTATTTGAATAATCAATATTTTTTTTTGGCATCTTATAATATATTATAAGATTTTTTTAAGTTATTATTCTAAAATATCTTAAAAAAAACGCCTAAACTCTTTTCAGAAAAAACAGTCAATTTTTTATGGTAACACTTTTTTTCACATAAAAATCGAAAATGAGAGCATTATGGTCACAAACGTCTTTCTGGAGGTCCTTTTTGGAAAGAATCTTCAGGTTTTTAGAATTGGACATTTATAAATGTCCAAAAATGAAAACCCAATTGACTTTTGGTTTTTTATTTGTTACTGAACGTTTCGCCAAATATCTAGTATTATTATTGTTACCTTATTTCATAACAAAAAATGAAAATACAATAAATTCTCATTTTTTCAGTCTCAAAGTTCATCAAATTTCTAAAATAAATATATAATCATATAATAATGAAAATAATACAACGGATATTTGCTATATTTGTAATACTTATTCTGATCATAATTATACTTATTATTTATAACAATTATGATAAGATTCCATCAAAAATAGAGCATATAAATAGAAACAAATATAATGTTTTTCCTGTAGGAAAATTGCGACACATTAACAATGATAACTTTATTGATGAGAATAACATTATTTGGAAAAGAAGAACATTTTTTAACAGCATATTACATAACCCTTTTAAATATTATGTGTTTGAAACATATTCACCCGATAAATCTTCATCAGAAGTTGAAGTGTTAAAGAGTGATTTCGACAATAATTCGCAAAATTTCAAACCCGCTTCGTATAATTTTTATTCTTCTTTTAATTACCCATTATCGCATTTATTTGCGGATGTTATACCAATTATAATTTATTTAAGACCACAGTATAAAATATATAACTAACAATAACTAATTTAAACACAATGCCTTATATATAATATATGAATAACTTATCAAATCCTACATTTATATTAATAGATGGCAGCTATTTTTGTTTCTATCGTTACCATTCTTTGTTAACTTGGTGGAAAAATGCATACCCAGAAGAAACCGATGTTTTGCAAGACCCTTTGAAAAATGACACATTCGTCGAAAAATTCAAAAAAACGTTTGTTGAAAATGTGCAAAAAATTCAAAAAAATCTTAAAATAGACAAGTCGATTACTCCAAATATTATTGTTGGAAAAGATTGTAAGAGAGCTAACATTTGGAGAAATGAGTTTTTCCCAAATTATAAAGGTAATAGATCAGAAGATGGTTTTATGGGCGGCCCCTTTTTTAAAATGGTTTACGAAGAAGACCTATTTATTCAAGGAGGTGCTCAATTTATTTTAAAACATTCGAAGCTTGAAGCCGATGATTGTATTGCAATTTCCGTTAAACATCTATTAAATTTATATCCAACGTGTAATATTTTTATTATTACTTCTGATAAGGATTATTTACAATTAGCTCAGGAAAATGTGCAAATATATAATCTAGCATTCAAGAAACTAACAGAACAAAAATCTTCAACAGGAAATGCTAAGTGCGATTTATTCTGTAAGGTCTTGATGGGGGACATAAGTGATAACATCCCATCCGTATTTCCCAAATGTGGTCCCAAAACAGCATTAAAATATTTTGATAATAAAGAATTACTTGACAAAAAATTAGCAGAAAATGAAATATATAGGAAGAATTATGCGCTTAATAACAAAATTGTGGATTTTAATAATATTCCTGATGATTTAGTTAAAGAATTTATAATAAATAATAGTTGTTTTCATAATTAACATTTCAAACATTTCAAACATTTTATATAAATTATATAAATTATATAAAAATAAATTACCATTAGTATTTATATTTATGAGTTACATAAATTCAATGCCTGATGATAATAATGCAAATCTCCATTTATTTATATTAGATCCCCTTTCTGTTATAATTAAACTGGCGATAATAAGTAATAAACCAATTGGAACGAAATTAAGAATAGACAATAATGTTATTTATCTTCAAGAACCGGGGTTTTTTCAAGGAATAACGCGATATTTTTATAAAATCAATAAGACAAATATTCAATATTTATATAATCCTATTGAAATTGCGTGCACCCATTATTTAACTAACGAAGTTATAAAACAAACCCCTAAAATTAAAGAACTATTTAAATGTGCTCAAAATGGAATAATAAAGTTAATTGAGACATATAAATTAAGTTCTATTATGAGAATATGTCTTAATTATTATTTAAGTTTGATATCAAATCATTTTGAAGAGAAAAATAATACTTCGTTATTTTTAAAAGATGGAATGACTACATTTTATACAAATGAAAACCTAGATAAGTTATTTAAAATATGGAGCCAAGACAAGATTAAAATTGTGTTAAATTTAACAACATTTTTACTAAGTGATGACAGTGCAGAAACAAATGTCAAATCATTGGAAACAATTATGGACGGAATTGATAAACAAGTAGGAACTATTACATATTTTTAATAGTAATTAGGGTGTTTTTTTAAGTGTTCGATTTTTTTTATTATTTCTATTATTTTTTTGTGTTCTATTTTGTCGTTTCTGTGATTTCTTTTGTTTCTTTTGTTTCCTTTGTTCATCGTTTTTTATATTATAAGCATATGCTTCGTTCATAGGTGAAGGTCTATATTCAAATCCACGTATATCTGCCCAGGCTTCTCTAATACGTTCAAATGTGCTTTGACATTTAACAACACTTTTTTGAAATACATTTGCTGATGTGCCCGGAAATAATTCTAATTCAACCTCAATATAAAAGGATAATTTTGATTTTTGATTTTTTGCATTATTTTGCATAACATTATTTTGCATAACATTATTTCGGTTTGTATAATATGGTGACATTTGTTGATTGTATCCTGGATTAGGGTATCTTGGATTTGGGTATCCTGGCTGATAAGGGTATCCTGGCTGATTAGAGTATCCTGGATTAGAGTATCCTGGCTGATAAGAGTATCCTGGATAAGCGTATCCTGGCTGATTAGGATATCCTGGCTGATTAGGATAATATATAATATTTGGCTTCATTCTTCGTTTACCTCCTGTTGTAGGATTTACTTTTACTTTTGTTTTTTTTTTATTTTCTAAATTTTTTAATTGTTTTTTTAATTTATTAATTTCATTTAAAATTAAGTTTTTCTTTATCTTACTTTCTTTACTTTCTTTACTTTCTTTACTTTCTTCATCTTCTTCATCTTCTTCATCTTCTTCTGTATCTTCTGTATCTTCTGTATCTTCTGTATCATTTAATAATTTTTCTTTTTCAATAATTTTTTCTTTAATGTCAGCTATTTCTTTATCAATGTCAGGCGTGTCATTGGTGGTTATATTTTGATTAATTTTGTTTGAAAAATCTGTAAAATATGGAATATATCTTAATCCTGGACAGCTATTAAATATTAAATACCTAATGTAATTTGGTATTTTATCCTTTTTAATAATATATTCATTGTCTATATCTCGTACCAACTGATATTTCACTTTATTGTCTTCATTTGTATTTACAAGATACATATAATCCTCATACTCATAATAGTCATCAGCATTAATGGTGTCGCAATTAATCCGAAATTCTTCTAAAGGATTACGAGATATATCTTTTTCGATTATTTTAAATGTTTCTTTTTTTTCTACTAATTTATTGAATTCATTCAGTTTAGCTTTGATGATTTCTTTATCTGTATTTGCACTATCAAAGCTATTTAATCCATCATATAAAGTGTAAGTTATATTTGGTTCCACTCCATTTTTTGATATTACTCTATGTGGTTTAAATCCATCTTTATAAAATAAAACTATATCACCAACATTAATTTCTTCATTTTTAACTCTTTTAAACATATCAAAAATAATAAATTTAATACCTAAAATATGTTCTAAACGCTTAATTATTTCATTATTATCAGATAATCCATCAACTATTTGTTTTAATGAGTCTGATGTAAACCTTTGTTTACCAGCAATCGTTTCGGTATATTTATTTGTAGTTGTGCTTTTAGTGAGATCTAATTGTCTATTTAAACCATCAGCAATTGCGTAATATAAAGATACAATATCATTTTTATTTTTAAATACCATCCAATCAAAATATGATTTTACAATCTCATCTTTATTAAGAACCCTATCATCATAAAGTTGATCAACCAGTTTTTTTATATTATAATTAAAATCATTTATAGCCTTAATATCATAATTGTTAATATCATCGTATATAGTATCAATCGTGTTTCCAAAAGAATAAGGTTCAATAATGGTTTCTTGCTTATTAATCATATCATTACATTGATTAATAAATGCTTGTTTACTAATATTTGGTGTAATTTGTTTATAAAAGTTTTGAAATTGTGATAATATCTTTTCTCTTGATTTTTCTATAGATCGAATTCTATTATAATAAATAAATATTTTTTTGTTCTTTTTGGTCAATTCGTCATTAAGCATAATTTCTGTGTAATCTTTTGTAGACCAAAAAATAGAGGAAGGAATAAAGACATTTTTGTGTTGTTCTTTTTGGTATTTAATATATTCAAAAATACTATTATAATAGATATTTAATGATATTTCATAATCTATATTAATATAAATAATATTTGTCTCAGAAATATAAACTCTATTTTGTATTAAACAAAATATTTCAAGCAAATATATATATAAAATAATAGCATCATATACTAATACACTCCTTTTAATAACGTCAATATAAATTGTTTCAAAATCTTTCCCAGTTTTATCATTATCTTCTATTATTTTTTTTCCTTTATCGTCTTCTAAAACCCAAATATGATTTTTGGTCTTTTTATCTGTATTTTTTAGCACTATATGTATTTTTATATCGTTATCGTTTAAATGTTTAATTTTTTTTTGATATTTATCGTAACGAGGATTATCTAATGATTGTTTAAAAGAATCATATTTTGTAACAATGTCGGTTGATTTTTTGAAAACTTCTGAAGTGAAATTTTGAATTGTCTTAAATAATAGGACCCAAATATCACATTGATTATATGAATAAAATAAAAACATTTGAAAATTATAAATTTCGTATAGTTTCATTTCAATATTCAATACATTTGGATTATCAGTATAAAAATCTATTTCATCCATGTAATTAATTTTAGGTTCTAAGATATCTTTTTTTATATTATTTAATTCTTTATATTTGTTTTTAAAATTGTTATAATTTTTAAAATATTTTTGTGAATATAGATTTGTTGGATGTTCGCTTATTAATAATTCAGAAGTTAAAATATCATTATCTATACAGTCAAATGCTAAGATAGGTTCTTCATCATTTTGTATAATTTGAGTATAATTTTGTCTTATTTCATCTAAAAGTGATTTTGTAGTAGTAAAATAATTTTTTTGTAAATTATAAATTTCATTAATTAAATCTGCGAGTTCATAAATAAATGACATATATGATACTTTAAGTGTTAAAATTGTTTTTATCGATTGTTCCTTTTCTTCCTTTTCTTCTTTTGTTTCTTCTTCTCTTAGTTTTTTTTCTCTTTTTAGTTTTCTTTCTTCTTCTCTTTTAATTCTTTCTTCTTTTTCTTTTTCTGTTCCTGATTCTCCAACACCTTTTATCTTTGCGTCTTCTTCTTCTCTTCTTTTTCTTTCTTCTTTGTCTTCTGTTGTTTCTTTGTCTCTTTTTTCCATTTTTTCCTTTTCATTTTTTGTAGAATTTAATTCTAAAAAATATTGAAAAAATTTTTCCATTTTTTTATCTAATTTTTTTTTATTTACAGTTAATTCCATACATTTGTTATTATAGTTGTCATCCGCATTCTTTAAATCTTTTTTTGATGTTATAAAAGCAGAATAAAGCTCTAACAATTTTTTATGTTTCGCGGTATCATTATTAATAAATGCAATTAAATCAGCTGGTTTAATTAAAAGGGAAAAAGTGAGAGGATCTCTAGTTAAATCCGTAATATTTGTATAATTAATAGGAACATTTTTACGAAGATATTTTGTATATAAGTCGCGCATATTATCATCATCGTTATCACTTATTAAATTATCTATATCAACGAATTTATTTATATCTTCTGAAATTTCCTTCAGAATATTTTCATTAGATGTGTTTTCGGGCGTATTTTGTAAAGAAGCTTTTATAATTGACATATTTTCATCTGATGTAATATTAGATGAAGCTATATTTCCTTGTCTTAAATTTTCAGGAATATTTTCTTTCTCTTCATTAGCTTGTTTTTGAAGTTGATCAATACTTAAATGTGAAAAATTATTTAATAGTTTCTCAAGCGGTTTTTGATCAATTTGCCAGTTATATGGATTTGATTTTACTCCAACAATTGTATATGGTTTTTTACCTACATAAAATAAACCATTTTGTTTAAATAAGTTTTCAACAGTGATTTTTATATTATTTTCTATAATATTATCATCATATGCCTCTTGAAATGATTTAGGTTTTTGCATATATCTAAAATCACTTAAAGTTCTATTAATCATTGTATCAAATTCTGGAGCTTCAAAAAATTGACTATATTGTGTGTTATTTGATGCGGTAGATGGCACATTTTTAATAGGATTTTCATAATATTTAATAAGAGGATCAAAATAAACGGTGTGACTTTGACTTTTTGGAACTGTCATATAAGGCTCGTAGTTTATTTTATAAGCATTTGGAATGCGAGTTTTTACGTAAATTATTAATGAATTGGGTATTTGTGTTTTATCTATTTTTTTATGAATATTAATGCTCATATTACTGGCTTCTTTTTTATTAGGTTTTGTGCTTGTTGTTGTAGGAGTTATAGTAGTTGTAGGAGTTATAGTAGTTGTAGGAGTTATTGTAGGACTAGTTATTGTAGTTGTAGTGCCAGTGCCAGTGCTACTTTTTTTTTTACTATTTTTTTTAGTGTTATTTTTTTTAGTGCTAGTCGGTGTTTTAGTGCTAGTTGGTGTTTTAGTGCTAGTTGGTTTAGGTATAGGTTTAGGTATAGGTATAGGTATAGGTATAGGTGCAGGGCCTTTAACAATTAAAGGTTTATAATGACTTTCCAATTGATAATATAAATATAAATCTTTACTTTTATCATTTTCTGGTCGGTATTGAACTCTTTTTACGGGAATAAGTTTCGAATTATTTGCGTTATAAATATTTATAGAATAAATTAAGAATTTGAGATCTGGATCTTTCATTTGTAATAATACATCAATAGGTCCGATTTCTGGTTCAGTCCATTCATAAGAACCAGAACCAGTTGGTTTATTTAACGATTCAATATACTCTTTATATGCGGTAACAAGAGGTTCATATCCATCCAATTTTTTTATTTCATTACATATAAATTGTATTGTTGATATAATTTTATGTTCGATTGCTGTTATAATTTGTATATAAAAATTCTCTTCATCAATTTCTTTTTCTATTGTTATTCCAAATTGGTCCTTTAATATATTATTTATGTTATCTATATTATCTATAATAAATTGACTAACCAATTTTTCAGATTTTTCAGTTGTATCAGTTGTATCAGTTGTATCAGTTAACAAACCTCTTTGCAAGTCTTCAATATTTCTCAATAAATTAGTAATAATTATTGAAATATCTTGCTTTGTCTTCATAAAATCTTCAAAATCAGTATTAGTAAGTAATGCTCCAATCCTTGCTTGTAAATCTGTAATAACCTTTATTAAAACACCTATAGAGTCAATTGCGGAAAGCTCGCCTTTAATAAATGTAATAGCACGATCAAGCTGTGCCAATATTTGTTCTGATGTATTAATTTCATAATCAACATTAAAATTACTTGGACCCATCTTATGACCGGTCCCGGGTTTGGCCATTGCAACCCATTTCATAGCCCAATTAAAAAATTGGACACAATCAGTATCTTCGGTTTTCAAAATAGATTGAATAATATTTGTTTGTATCCATTGGTTAAGTTCATCATTTTCTGCTATTTTTCCATATAAATCATAAAATATTGAAGCAGAAAAACACCTACCGTCGCTTTGCGTGCGTTCAATAATTTCATATGTGTTTTTTTTTATTACTATAGTACTCATTTATATATAATAATTGATAATATATATTATTTAATAATTTATAACATTAAATAATATAAATAATTAGTAATTAGTATTTACTTTTAAATCCTTCATTAATATAATTTCCATATAAGGTAAACATCTGTATTTGATTCATACGTGTTTTGTCTTTTTTAGCTTTTTCTAAAATATTAATCGCATTATTAATCTCTTCTTCAGTAACTTGACCATCTTTATTTTCATCAATTAATTTAGCAAGTATTCTATATTTATCTGGAACACAGCAATAAGGGCTTTCTTCATTAAATAAATGATCAGAAAGAATAGTAAAAACGGCAGTTAAGACTAAGGAAGTATAAATATCTCTGGTACCCATCCAAGCCATAGAAAAAACTAAAAGTTGTTTAGTAACATTCATTTTAAGATATTCTTCGGTTGATTTGCTAAATTGAATAGATATAAATTTAGACCCAACGTTAAGTAAAATCATAATAATTCCAGCGAAGAATTTGCTATTATTAAGGAACATTATATGATTATCAGCAAATGCAATCGTATCATTAAAAATATTAGGCATTATTATATTAATTTGATATAAAAAATATATTAAGAATTTTATGAATTAGTAAATATGAAATTTCTTAAGTTTATGTATAATGGTATCTGTGCCATAGTTACTAACAAATGACTCGTAATTTTGATTTATTTTTCTGATATATGGTCGATATAGTGAATTAATTTGAGGTGTAAAGCCTTCATTTGTAGTAAGTATAAAAGTTTGTATAAAATAAATAATCCATAAAATGATAATAATCCATAAAATGATAATAATGCCTATAAATATGTTAAAATATGTTTTGGGCATATATATATTTAATAGTAAAATAATGTTAATATAGTGTAGTAAATGTGGAAAACCCTTCTAATTTTGCCGAAGCAGAATTTAACATACCAGATGAAGCCGCGTTAACTTCGTCAGATTTATTCATCTTAGGATCAAGAGGGATTTCGTTGGAATTTTTGGCCATCATTGTCATTTTCATATCTTCTTTATCAATTCCTATAGTTTCGTCCGATTTCTTTTTCTTCAGCTCGCTAATAGAGTTTTCAGTTAGCACTTTTTGAACTCCAGTTACATTAGTGTTATCTTCGCCAACAGTAACAGGGGTGCCAACTTCCATTCCTTCAACCAAAGGTAGCGTTGCTTCAACAAAAGATCCATATTGATTTAATGCTGTAATAATGGTTAACACTATTAATAGCCCTAAAGTTATATTATTAATTGCGAAAAAGATGACGATTAAA